>Ga0315534_1002987_pt1 | contig 11070 bp, 14 predicted proteins | sample SalMarSW160240MG_FD_203094 | JGI IMG/M metagenome (GOLD analysis project Ga0315534, IMG submission 203094) | Salt marsh sediment microbial communities from the Plum Island Ecosystem LTER, Massachusetts, United States - Salt Marsh Sediment SW1602-40 ... | reverse complement strand
TTTTAGTCATTATTCTCGATCCTCCTGGTACACATATTTGCCAACTGTCTCAGCAAGCGGTGCTTCGCTTTCAACGGCAAATCTTACGGCTTCTTTTATCTCTTTTTGTATTTTCTTCTCTATCTTTTCTACTTCCTGAGAATTGAGTACCCCTTGTTCAAGAAGTTGTTTTTTGTATTTCTTAATTGGATCATGGATTTTCATCCACTCTTCTTCTTCTCCTTTCGGTCTGTAAACAGCTAAATCTCCTGCTGAGTGTCCTCTTAATCGATAGGCTACACATTCAACTAAAGTAGGACCACCTCCCCTACGTGCTTTTTCTACTGCTTGTTTAACTGATTCATAGACTTTAATTACATCTGTACCATCAATGGTTAATCCTGACATGGCATAAGCGATAGCCCGATCAGAGATATTTTTCACTTTTTGGTGTTGTTCTCTTTTAGTCGCTTCACCATATTGATTATTTTCACATATATAAACAATGGGCAAATTCCATAATGCAGCCATATTTAATGCTTCATGAAAGAATCCTATATTAGTTGCTCCATCTCCGAAAATACTTAAAGTTACTATATTATCTTGTTTAATAAGGCTTGCTAAAGCTGAACCAGTAGCTACGCAAATATTACCTCCTACAATTCCACTTGCCACCGGCATTCCTCTTTCGCTATCAACCAGATACATGCTTCCACTTCTCCCCTGATTTGTCCCGGTTACTTTACCGTAACATTCAGCCATAATATTTTTAGGAGAAGTCCCTCGGGCTAAATAATGACCATGTCCTCGATGGTTCGAAAAAATAATATCTTTTTCGGAAAGAGCTTCCATGACACCAACTGCTATAGCCTCTTCTCCGTGAGAGGTATGTAAGTGACCATTTAATTTACCATCCCGGTATATTTGTTCAAGCTTATTTTCTAATTCACGAATTCTGGTCATGGTTCTATACATTCTAATTTTTTGTTCTTTATTTACAGTCATATTTATCCGCTTTCTCCTTGCCTTTATTAATTTCTTCTTCAATGATTTCAAAAGCCCACTGGACATTTTTGCAACGAAAGAAGGATATTTATCTATATGTACCCCAGATTTTTCGAATATTTCTTTCTCTTTTTCTTCCCAGAAATTAAAAGAACGTCCAAATATTATCTTTTGCACATCTTTACATAAACAGCTTCCGTATTCTTGAACAAATTTACCGTAAAGTTCTTTAGTTAAATCATTCGCTTTTTTATTCGGGGAATACCCTTAAAAAATTCTTCACGCCGGCGTCCGTAAAAATAACTGATTATCATCGCTCCTCCGGCGAGAGCTCCACAAGTCCCTTCAGTTGTATTAGCTAACCCTTCCCCCGAGGGCAAATGAAGCAGAAAAAACTTCATCACTTTTTATCTGAAAAACCTCTTGAAGAGCTGCTATAGTACACTGCGAACAGCAATGGTGCTCCTGTTCATATTTATAGGCTAATCTGTAAACTTCTTCTAATAATATTCCCTTTTTATGAGTTTTATCCATATTAAAATTAGACATAATATTTTTCTATCCCTTGGTCTATTTTTAATTTTTTCCCTAAAGATAAATTTATTTTTCTACCATTTTTAAAGGTATATTCTAAAACTTAAATTATTTTATATTATTTATCAAATACTCAGCAACCCTTTTATTGGTAACAATTATATTTATATATCCGCCACGTAATGCACCCAAAATAGCTTCTTTCTTATTTTCGCCACATGCCACGCCTATCATAATAGGTACATGTTTTAATTCTTTTAATCCCAAGCCTATCATTTTATTATGTAAGGAAAATTTAATAATATTTCCCTGAATATCATAAAAATTAGTACAGATATCTCCAACTACTCCCTTATCAGTCAGCTTAGCAAATTCTTTAACGGAAAAATACCCTCGCTTGATCATTGTAGAGCTTTGTTTGGGACTGCCTATGCCCACTACTGCTATATCAGCTGATTTAGCTTTATCAATAACTGCTTTAATGTTTTTTTCTTTCTCAAATGCTTCTTTTAGCTGAAGATTACTAACAAATACCGGAGCATTTAGTACATAATATTTTCCCTTAAAGGCTTCGCTTACCCGCCTTGCTATCTCATTGGAATGGATATCTCTGCCGGTAATATCAATCCCCCCCAAAAGAGGAACAACATCGACATTTAAATGGGATGGAGGATTTAGCGCTTTCGCTACTTCAGCTAAAGTAGTCCCCCATGAAACAGCAATAGTATCGTTTTCCCTAACCCTTCTCTGTAAAAGTGTGGCAGCTGCTTTCGCCACCTTTTTTTTCATAGATTCTTCTGACATTATTTCTTCATCAGAAACTACAACTGCTTCTTTTAATTTAAAAGATTGTTCGAGCTGGTCTTCTAAAGAACTCAAGCGGTCTTCATAATCTTTAATATGAAAAGTAACTATCCCCTTATCCCTTCCTTCTTTTAGTAGACGGGATACGGCTGACTTAGATATCCTTAAATTAGATGAAATTTCATTTTGAGTTAAATTATCCAGATAATGCATCCTGCATATTTCAGCAATTAGAGAAGTATTATTTTTCATTATATGAATTATTTCCCTTTATATGTAATATTTTGCATATCTTGATATTATTTTATAATATAAAATAATATATGTCAAGAAAATGTGCGTTGTCTGTGTCAATAGTTTGGGGGTAGTTTTCTTTAGTGAAAAAAATCTTCTGGCTTTGGGTAGAATTACCCCTGCTTTTATTATAGCTTACTGTTTGGATAAATAAGCATAATTGTCCTTAGGTTATTTAGGTTACGGTAATACATGGCCATCTACTTTCTTAAATATCTTTTTAACTGACCAATAATATCCTGCTTCAGAGAGTTTGCGCAAAACACCCACCCAAGGTTTATCCTGATCTGGTCCCCTTAAGACTTTAGATGGTTACCTCGATAAGAGGAGAAGATTAAAGTTTCTCGGTTAAAGTAAGAAGCCGATAGAGGTGGTTTGTATTTACCTACTTTAATATTTTGTTTCCTTCCTTCCTCTCACCAGATATCCCCTTCTCCATTTAGGATGATCTCTTTTATCTTGAGGAGGCTAAGGGCTCCTTTTTCACTCCAACTCATTCCTCTTTTCTTAAAGAGAGAGGCAATTACCTTATTGATATTTGATTCTATTGTCCCGGTTTTTTCTATCTCTTTATCTTTAAGTTTGACCTGATTGCTAATCCCCAGGCGATTTACTGAACCTCCCCCGCTTTACCGGACAACAAGTTAAGAGCTATAATTAAAATATATGGAGCTTCAAAAAACATGGAGACAAACAGAAGACAATTCAGTGAAGAATTCAAGAAAGAGTCAGTCGAACATAGCCTAACATCAGAAAAGACAGTAATAGAAGTAGCTCAGGACCTGGGGATTGCCCATAATAACTTAAGAAGATGGCGAGCCCAATATGGCAAAAACGGAGAACTGGCCTTCCCCGGGAATGGTAAGCAAAGACTCACTCCACAAGAAGAGTAGATCAAAAGGTTAAAGAAAGAGCTTTATGATGTCAGGCAGGAGCGAGATATATTAAAAAAAGCCTTGGCTCTCTTCACCAAGAAACCGTAGATTCATTCCGGTTTATCCGGGAACACACTGCCTTCAGTGTTAAGAAGATGCGTCAGGTACTTAATGTTTCCCGGTCTGGGTATTATGATTAGGCTGGCTCTACCTGTCTACTATCATGGATCTGTATTCCCGAAAAATTATCGGATGGTCCCCGAGAAATCGATTAAACAAAGAATTAGTCATTGCAGTATAACACATGGCTATGAAACAGAGAAAACCCTCTTTTAGTTTACTGTTACATTCAGACCGGGGCAGTCAATATGCCAGTGATATATACCAGCTACTTCTTAAAAAAATTGGTAGCGCAATATTACCACATAAATGGTATTAATTTATATTTTACTTTATTAGAATATTCTAAATATCCATCTAACTCATTTTTTAGTGTTCTATCTTCCAAAGATGTCCGAATAATGAACAGGATTGTGGTTATCCCAGACATTAATAAAGCATATAGAGTACCCAAAGATAGAGGAGTTACTAATACCATCACAATAAATCCAATATAACCGGGATGACGTATATATTTATATGGACCACTTATAGCCACCTTATGACCTCGTTCAGTCTGTATTCTTACCATGGTTGAGAAATACTTGTTTGATAGCATTGACCAGGTAAAAAGCATTGAACCAAGGAAATAAAATACTAAACCGGTTATGTGAGTTAGAATATTCGGATTCATACTCCAGCCAAATCTATAATCCAATCCTGAAATAATATAAATTCCCAACATCGGTATAATATTAATAGCGGTCAAAACCTTATCCCATTTTTTTACATTTTCTTTTTTCTTGCCTCGTTCTTCCATTAATTCAACCGGGATGACAAAAAGGTTTATTATAAGAATAATGATCCCCAGCATTAAAAAAATCCAAGCCCATTGCCATTTAATAGTCCAGGCTGAAATAAACAGGATTATTCCTTGAAGTATGAGGGTGAATAATACCTGGATAAGTCTTTTTATTACATTTTCATTCATTTTCTTGCCTCGAAATAATAGGAAAGGATGCCTATTTATTAACTTCCTTCTTAAATCTTCCTTTCGGGTTTCACTAATAAAACAGATAACCATTCCCTGTTCTAATAAGGATGGAGTGAAATATGGTATTGCAAGAACTGACCACATTATTTCACAGGGATAATGTTCTTAACCGCTTTTTGATAAATAGAACAGGGAAAAAAATCATTACACTCAACAATATCGATAATTCGAGACCAATCGAACTTCTTTTATTAACTTGTACTCCTTTAAAGCGATTCAAGAAAGACCCGGCAGCTAATCCATAAACATTCCCCATCATAATTACTTTGATATAAGCAAGTATCGTTTCTGCTTTTTCTTCTCCGTAAAATTCCACTACCCGTTGCCATGCTTCTGCATCCGGATTAGCTGATGATTCCGCATAATGCTGGGCAAAAAAAATAGCAATGGACTCTTCCTCAGTAATCTCTCCTAATTCTCCTTGTAACATATTCTGAATATCTTTTTCTGACATACCTGACTTGAGTGCCTCTTTGGTATGATAATAGGAGCACATTTCACAACCATTCACTTCGGTTACGGCTAACATAATTCTTTCCTGGAACTGTTTCGATAGAATATTCTTTTTTCTGGCTTTTCTAAGAATGGTAAAACTATTTACCGCTTCTTCCAAAATAGAATAGAAATCCTTAATTCCATATACTCTCTTATAAAAACTTTGACCCGTCATAATATAATATTACCTTTTCCCTGAATAAAGTGAATTTTAGATAATCATCACTACTTTAAATTGGCTTTTTTTTCGAATATAAACCCAATAACTGGGCTTGTCCCAAAATATGTTTCTCTGTTTCCTTTAAAAGTTTTTTCCTGGTCATTTTGGGATCCAACTTTATCTTCGCATTTAAGGCGTATATTTTAAAATAATAACGGTGTGTCCCAAAAAGAGGGTTTGGTCCCATATAGGCGTTTCGATTAAAAAAATTTTTACCTTGAATTATTCCATCGGAAAAAGACTCTTGCTGAGGGATGCCTTCCTGTAATTCTCTCTTTTCAGAGGGAATATTGTATAGAACCCAATGTGGAATAATGCCAACTATTGGAACATCCACATCTTCAACTATAATGGCAAAACATTTGGTCTGCTCAGGAGGATTTTCCCAATTTAAAGGGGGAGAAATATTCTTTCCCAAACGAGTATCGCTGTAAGGATCAGGAATTAATTCTCCATTCTTAAACGCTTTACTTAATAATCTAAATTCCATATTCATCAAGTCCTTTTTTTTGCTCTGATATAATTACAAAGTATTTAAATTAACACTGTAAAAAGTAAGACAACTCCGCAAATACTTTTTGAATTTTGTTATTTCCTCCAGACTACTTAGAATATAACCTTCTCGGTAACAAAACTTCCAGATGATTATTTCTTTTTTGTAATCAAAAATTCCTGGGGTGGAACAAATGCCCTTTAACTATATATTTTTATTCTGGCATAATGAAAGTGATTTGACTATCCTGAATGTTTATATTGTATTAAGATCTGTAATAGTGGTATCTGAGTGGTTATCCTTGGGGTCAGCCTGTTAATATCTTAAAATTAAATAAGATGAATAGTAGTATTGACAGGCTGACCCATTTAGATTTTCCTCTTCTATTTCTTTTCTTATTTCTCCGTTTTCCCCTTTCTTTCCTCAGCTTTGGAGATTTTGTCTACAATCTCTGGAACCTTTTCCATTAACTTTTCCAATGTCCCGGGTCTGCCTAAGGGAAGCAGCTGAACCTGATCTCCCTTGATTACAATCACAGCCGAGGGCTTGGCTTTCGCTCCGAGTCCCATCCCTTCACCTGAACCCTGTGGTTTTTTCTCTTCAACACCACCGCCTGAGCCGGCACCCATTCCAAAGCTAACTTCAATAACCGGTATCAAGGTAGTGTCCCCTACTTGAATCTCTTTCCCGATAATCGTTCTTGAAGTAAAAAAGTCTTTTAATTTTTCAAATAATGTTTCCAATCTTTTGTCTATCTCTTCGTTCATTTTAACCATACCTCCTTATTTTTATTTTGTTCTTATTTTCCTTATCGTTTGCCGAATATCTTTGGTAAAATAAAACTGAAGAAAATAATATAAAATAACGGCTATAATTATTCTTCCTTCGAGATTTAACTCTCCCCGGATAACTTCTTCATCAAACACGGGGCGTATCACTATATCATCATGGGGAATGTAAGGCCATAACATGGCAATAAAACCCGACAGCATACCTGTATCAGCTGCATCTGCACAACCGTAGATGAGATGAAATCGGTATTTTCTCGGTAAAACATGTCGAAATAACCTTCTCAGGAATTTAAATAGTGGTGTTAAAAAAGATTGATGGAATAAACTGAAATACTTGATATCTCTTTTTAATTTTTTTTGTTTTTCCTTACGCCTATTTTTCATCCTTTCTTTTTTCTTTCCGATATGATTAATGGAGATGCGAAATCCAAAAATGACTATACAGGTATCTACTGCTTGATTTTCTTCTTTCTTAATAATAATACTAAAAATCTTCCACAGCCAACTTACTCTAAAAGAAAAAAAGTAGTATTCATTTTTGATCCCCTTAAGGGTATAGACCACGGGTATGAAAAGGATCATTATCAATAAGACAAGTAAAGTAATCAATAAATATTCTAGAACAAGAAAGACCATGCCCATATTGATAACCTCGTTTATTCTTTTTTCTCAACCACCAGGGTACATTTAGTCACTAATGCCGCAATGGCACCTAAAGCAGCCAAAGCAGGAGCTAACAAAACACCAACGGCACCAGCAGTAAGCGGAAATTCAGCAATCGTTTCATCTTTTTCGTTTTTAATAATTATCCTTCGGGCATTTCCTTCCCGGGCAATTTCTTTTACTTTTTCCATGATTTTATCACCGGAAATAGTAAATGATTCTTTTTTATTTTGACCTTTCATTATGATTCAAACTCCTTTCTGGAAATTTTTAAATAACTAACTACTTACTTGATAGACCTCAGGAATTTTTATTCTTATCTTGCAACCAATCGATAATTACATCCAGTAACAATTTTATATTGCCAATCTGGAAATGATTCTGGGCATTCTCCTTCTTGGTAAAAATCCTGTCGGTAATTGATTTGGCATTTACTAATGCATCGATTTGTTTTTGATGCATTTTTATCGGAATGAAATGGTCGTCCCTTCCGCTGATTAACAGAATATCCTGAATGATTTTTTCAGAATGAATATTCTCTTCATTCATTGATACCCATATTTCAAAGGCCTCCATCGGCTTATCTTTTTGGGTAATATACATCAATTGTTTGGTCATCCAACCCTGCAGGTTATTTCCGTTTGCTTTCCTGAGTGCCATCTTATTCATGAAACTTTCCATACCTTTTTGCTTCAAAAACCAGATATGTATGATATGGATTAAATAAGGATAACATTTCATATAATCTATGGCATGGCCGGAAGCAATTACACGCTTGACTCTCGGTTCAAAAGCGGCAGCCCGTATGCTTAGCCATCCACCCATTGACAGACCGAAGAGGGTTACATTTGACAGATTAAAATAGTCAAGAACAGCCCTGACCGGTTTTTCCCATTCAATATCAAAGGCAAGCCCATATTTTCTCAGGGCAGCACCTTGCCCGGGACCTTCAAAACCGATGACTTCATAACCATGACCGGCTAAATATTTCATCAAGAAATACCATTCTTCCAGAAAAGAATCAAACCCTCCGTGTAAAACAATGGTACCAATTTTTTTACCTGCCGGAGGTATCCTCATTGACGGAAGAAAACCGGATTGATAGGGTATTTTCACTTGCTCTATTTTATCTTCCTGAAAAGCTAATTGGAAATACTTACTAAATTTGCTATAAAATAATTCTTTATCCCCGGCCTCATTGAAAGTATAGAATTCTGCTGCGCGATAATAAAAGGCAGCATTCATAAGGCGATTCTCTGAAACAGCTTTCTCGGCAAGTTTCACCATCTCATTTTTCCAGTCTTCAAAGGTATTAATTCTCTCCCCAATCTTCTCAATGTCCTCAAATCTGGTAAACCCTAATGAGTACCCACGATTCAGCTGAAAATTAAATACTTGCTTTTTATGAAACTTAAAGTACCCAACAGGAAAAATAATCTTTCGCTCATTTATTTTTTTCATAGAGATTTATCCTTAATTTTAGCTATTACCTAATTTTTTTATTCGTTAAGAACTTAATCTCCTAAAAATTAGGATAGATTACATTTCTGAAAATTCAATAGATATGTTGTAAGAAGAACCATACCTGTGAAATTCAGACCTATCCTTCATTAATCCAAATGAATGGCAAACCTGCAGTCATCCGAACCACTAATGCACGAGGTGAGCACTTCACCTCTTAGAGGTCTTTCGAAGGCCGCTTCCAGCAACTTCATCACATGACCTTTATAGCAATGACAGTAGGTTATGGATATTATTAATATTATTTAGTAGCTTAAGATTAAAGATTCAAAAGTTTCGCTTATCTTTATATATTTTTATATACTACATAAGTTTTAAAATTCCTTCTTTTTTAAAAAAATCAAAATAAAAAGCTCTTCAACAAATGCCAAAGGGCTCATTATTGCTTATCTCCCCAAGATAGGCGATTTTTGCAACTTTTATTTAGTTGAAAATATGGATGCGCTTATAAGCCAGCTCAAGGATAGTCCTGATAAGATAATATTTATTATTATTTCACCCCAAGCCGCCGCTGTGACTCTTTTAACCAATAGTTGGCTTCGACATTATCGGGCTGTAGTTTCAGTACTTCCCGGTAATAACGAATAGCCTGATTATAATCTCCGGTTTCATAATACACCCGGGCAGCCCAGTAATTGGAATCAATCAGCTCAGGATATTCTTTGATCGAGTTCAAGAAGTAGGTAAGACTCTGTTGATAATCACCTTTCTGGTAAGAATCATAGCCCAAACGATAATAGGCATGGGCTAAATTCTGTTTAACCTGAGGGGGAGTGGAAGTCAAATCCGTCCTCTCAATCAAACTCAGGTATTTATTCCATTCCTCCGCTTCCCGGTAATACCAGTTGGTATGCTGAAATATCAATGCCAGGTAATAATGGGCTTCAATGAAATTCGGATCAATTCCGAGTGCTTTTTGGGCATAGTCAATGGCCTCAGCCCACAATTTTCTCCCTGGATAATGGGCATCCACCTGGTAAGTAGCCAGGGCTTCTTCTATCTTATCTACTGCCCTTTGCAGGTATTCCACCGCCCCCGGTTGTGTTTTACTGAAAATTTGCAGTTGTTGCGCAACACCGGTAAGGATAAAAATTTGGGAAAAAATGAAGAACAACAATAGCATCATTGCATAATATATCGTCTTATTTAATTTCATTTCTAATTTCCTCCTTAAACATAGATTATTTTAGAAATGTTTATATATTTCTTTTAAATCCGACACCGGTTGAGACCACCGGTGTTCCGGTAGGTTATTTTTTAATGATAGATCCCTTATTTCCATTTTTCTTAAATTGAAACACTTTGTCTGTAAATCAGGTTTTCTTGCTTCCCACTAACAGCAGCACTATCCCGCCTACCAGCGCAATACCTCCTACGATCGGGGGTAACGGAAAAGTACTTGTCTTCTCAGCAGTTACCTGAACCGGGCCGAGGTCGACGACTTTCTCTCTGGAGGTGTAGGTTATGCCTTGATAGGCAAAGGCCACGATCCCCACAATAATGAGGATGATGGCTAACACTGTGTTTGTTTTCATTTCGTTTCTCCTTTCTTTGATCAATTTGATCGATGATTTCTCTTATTGACTAATCTGGTTGATCGACTGCACGAGTTTTAAAGCAACTTCGTTGTTCACTTTTTTATTATTCAAAATGGTTTCACAGGTGATGCTTTCTCCGTAAAATCTCCTGTTAGCTTTTACATCGGCATGAATCATTGAACCTTTAAGGGTAAAACCGGCATAGATACCCTTACTGTAAGAGTAAGTATAGATGGAATCATTGAAATCAATATCAGTTTGTAAGGAATCACCCAATGGTCCGGGTGCAATACTAAAATCAGCTCCGATTTCAAAATCAGTACTCTGAAAAGCCGCCATACCTTTATCATCCATAACCACTAATACCAAGGACACTTCCTGCAGACCGATCTGCAGACCGACCGTAGCAGTTTTAAGCTCTATAAATGCCGGGCCATACCACTCCTTGGTGATCATATCCTTCCGAAGAACGACTCCATCCCCAAAAATGGCACCCCAACCAAATCCTATGTTGACTAATCTGGGGTAGATGACGATGCCTTCTGCCCTACCTAAGAGCTGGCTAAATGCCCCAGCCTGATCTTTACGTGAAGCCATTTCCTCCAATACCGCAATACATTTATTTATTTTGATTTCTCCATTCGTTAATTGTGCCTGGACAAAGCTGGTGATAAATAGGGTAAAAACCATCACCAAAATTAGCGT
>Ga0315534_1002985_pt1 | contig 11071 bp, 7 predicted proteins | sample SalMarSW160240MG_FD_203094 | JGI IMG/M metagenome (GOLD analysis project Ga0315534, IMG submission 203094) | Salt marsh sediment microbial communities from the Plum Island Ecosystem LTER, Massachusetts, United States - Salt Marsh Sediment SW1602-40 ... | reverse complement strand
GGCGGGTGTCGCGGCAGTTCGCCGCGCTTTCCGGCGCCGGTGGCGATTAGACGGCGGCGCCGGCCTGTCCCGCTTCCCAGCCGAGCATGGCCCGTTTGCGGGTGAGGCCCCAATGATAGCCGGTGAGGTCGCCGTGTTTGCCGATCACCCGGTGGCAGGGAACCACGAAGCAGACCGGATTCTTGCCGACCGCGGCGCCCACTGCCCGGGCGGCCTTGGTGGTGCAGACCTTCGCTGCGAGGTCGGAATAGGTGGTAAGCCGGCCGAGCGGCACCCGCATCAAGGTTTCCCACACCCGCACCTCGAAGTCGGTGCCGATCAGGACGATGCGCAACGGCTGGTCCGGCCGCCAGCGGGAAGGATCGAAGACGCGGCGGGCGAGCGCCGCGGTGCCGTCCTGGTCGTGGACATAGGTCGCGTTCGGCCAACGGGCCTGCATGTCGGCGAGAACGGTCTGCTCCTCGCCGGCATCGGCGAAGGCGAGGCCCGCCAGCCCGCGCTCGGTCGCCATCACCAGGGCGGTTCCGAACGGGCAGGGGTGGAAGCCCCAGCGCAATGTCAGGCCGGCGCCGCCCGTCTTCCACTCGCCGGGCGACATCGCCTCATGGGTGACGAACAGGTCGTGCAGCCGCCCGGGTCCCGATAGCCCCACTTCGTAGGCGGCATCCAGCACGCTCGCCGAATCGCGCAGGAGCTTCCTGGCATGGTCGAGCGTTATCGCCTGAAGGAAGGCTTTAGGAGTAAGCCCCGCCCAGCGCCGAAACAGCACGGTGAGCCCGTCGGCGGAGAGGCCGACGGCGCGGGCGACCGCCGCGACATCCGGCTGTTCACGCCAGTGCTCGGATAGGTACGCAAGGGCGCGGCGCACGCAGTCATAGTCCTCGGCCGCATGCGCGAACGAGGGCGGCGCGGGGGCGATGTCCGCCGGTCTCGGTTCGATTCGGTCAGTCGGGTGATCCATGAGCATCATGGGCCCGATCTAGGCCCGGCCGCGCGGGACCGTCCACCCGATTTCCGGACGGCGCCTAGAATGTGGTGCGGGTCGGGCCACGCTTCGCTTCGCCGATGGCGGCGGAAAGAGCGTCAGCGAAGCTGTCCTTCTCCTCCGGACTCAAATAATGCGCGATCGGGTGACTCTTTCCCCGTGAAACGAGGATAAGCCGCCGTGTCCCGAAATCGGGGTCGACCTCGCGATGGAGCCTGACCCACAGCGGGTTGAGGGTGAATCCCGCCAACTCTCCCGTGTGGCTGATGCGGCGCACATTCAGGGTGGAGGGCGTGACCCACACCTGCTCGCAGGCGGCCGCGCGGCGAAAATTGACGGCGAAAGCGACATAGACGAGGACCACCACGAGCCCTAGAAACCCGATGATCGGCCATGCGCCCGAGAGGATAAAGATTAGTCCCAGCACCAGGCTCGCCCCGCCGAGAACCAACATGACGGCGAGGAAGCCCACGCCGTTGAGGGATCGGTGTGGCGTCACGTCGGCAGCAAAAATTGTAGGTTCATCGGCTCTGTACACGGATCGGCTCGTCTCCCTGATAAGAACCTAAGACTATGACACGCAAGACAATCCGCAAGTCCCCAACCCCCTCGGCGCGCCCCGCGGCACGAAAGCCCCTCCGAAGGGCTACGCGCGGCAAGGTCAAGCCGTGGACTGCGGACGAGATCGAAGAGGCGTTCCGCCGATTCCGGCAAGCGAATCCCGAGCCGAAGGGGGAACTCAAGCACATCAATCCTTACACCCTGCTGGTCGCGGTGGTGCTCTCGGCCCAGGCGACTGACGCCGGCGTGAACAAGGCGACCAAGGCGCTGTTCGCCACAGCCGACACCCCCGAGAAAATGGTCGCGCTCGGGGAGGACAAGCTGCAGGAGCTGATCAAGACGATCGGCCTCTACCGCACCAAGGCGAAGAACGTGATCGCGCTGTCGCGGCAATTGATCGCCGAGCACGGCGGGATGGTGCCGCCGGTGCGCGAGGCGCTGGAGAAATTGCCCGGCGTCGGGCGCAAGACCGCCAATGTCGTGCTCAACGTCGCCTTCGGCGAGGAGACGATCGCGGTCGACACCCATGTCTTCCGCGTCTGCAACCGCACTGGCCTCGCGCCGGGGAAGGACCCGTTGGAGGTGGAAACGCGGCTCGAAGCGGTCATGCCAGCGGCCTACAAGCGTCACGCGCATCACTGGCTCATCCTGCACGGGCGCTATGTCTGCACCGCGACGCGCCCCCGTTGCCTGACCTGCCTGATTAACGACTTGTGCCGTTGGGAGGGGAAGCTGGTGGCGACCACGTAAGCGAGCGTGCCAGGCGATTTCAACGCTGCGATCTGGGCGGCGCCCTCATCCTCCCCCGCGGCGCGTCCGCTCCGCGGGGGAGGATGAAGTTGAAAGCGACGCTATCCTAAGCCTTCTAATCGTCATTGCCGGGCGAAGACCCGGCAATCCCCCTGCCTCCTCCCGCATCGCACGCAGCCAACCTTGCGCAGGCCGCGCAAGCTTGCCTGCGATGCTCTGCTCCCTCCCCCGCTTGCGGGGGAGGGTTGGGGAGGGGGTGGATGCGTGGATCAGGCCCGCCCATGACGATGACAGTGGGTAGCCGAAGCCGTGGACGCGGTTGGGGTAAACCTTGCCCTAAAGCCGCAGGTCTGGCAGCCTCCAACTGAAGGTTGAGAGGTCTTCGAAATGCCTGAAGGCGTCGAGCAGCGCGATTTTTTCATAAGTTTCAATTCAGCCGATCTCGCTCACGCAGAGGCGATTGATGCTGCGTTAAAGGCAGCTGGCTTCTCCACGTTCTATCACCCAACCGATCTTCTAGTTGGCGGGCGGATCGCTCAGTGGATGGACCAGGCTTTGATGAACGCGCGCCAGATGTTGGCGCTCTACTCGCCGGATTATGTGTCGTCCGGCGCGGTCTATTCGGAGGCCGAGCGCTATGCGCAGTTTTGGCAGGACCCGAAAGGCGAAAAACGCAAGATCATCCCGGTCGTTTTGAAAGCCGCTCAGTTCACGCCGCTTTTCGCGGGAATCAAACGCATCGATGTCGAGGGAAAAGCGCCGAAGGAAGCCGCCGCGGCGGTCGTGGCGGAGCTGAGAAGCGCTGTGGAAAAGGAACGACGTAATTTTTGGCGCGGCGGCCTACCGCAGCCGAAGATTTTCAACGTGGCCTATAGGCCAAACCCGAATTTCACTGGCCGATTCGAGGCATTGGAAACGTTGCAACGCTCACTAAGCGCGCCCGGAACAAACGCCGCGATCACGGCCGTCGCAGGGATGGGTGGGATCGGCAAGACGACGCTCGCGGCAGAATACTGTCACCGCTTCCGCTGGCGCTATGCCGGGGTGTGGTGGGTGCGGGCTGAGCAGGAGCCAGTGATGCTCGCCGATCTCGCGGCGCTTGGCGAAAGGCTGGGCATGGCGCCGAGCGGCAACGTGGAAAATGACGCGCGTGCCGTGCTCGATCATCTCGGCGGCGTCACCGAGCCATGGCTGATGGTCTACGACAACGCACCGAACCCGGATGCCGTGCGCAAATGGCTGCCGGTCGGGGCGGTGCGCGCCATCATCACCTCGCGCTTCACCGAGTTCGGCGATCTCGCTCCGGTCATTCGCGTCGATCAGTGGGCGGATGACGTGACGGCTGAGTATCTGCTCGCGCGCACCGGGCGCAGCGACGCCGAGGGCGCGGCGCGGCTGGCGAAAACGCTTGGGGGCCTGCCACTCGCGGCCGAGCAGGCGGCGACTTTCTTAAGGACGCGCAATGGCATCAGCTTCGACGACTATGGCAATGAAATCGCGCGGCTGATCAAGCGCAAGAAGGATGCTGGGATCACTGGCGATTATCCCGACACGGTCTATGCCGCCTTCGTCAAGTCGCTGGAAACGTTGCAGGGCATGCAAGGCGGCGAGATCGCGCTCGATCTGCTTCGGCTCTGCGCGTTCCTGTCGCCGGACGGCGTTGATCTAGCGCTAGTGACTGTCGACTGGGGCCACGAGGTCTTTCCCGCCAACTTCGCTACTGCCATGTCGGATCAGTTTGCGCGGGAGGATGCGCTGGCGGCGCTGACGTCGCTGTCGCTGCTGCGGCAGGAGGACGGCGCGGCGGGGTCCCATGCTGATTTTTCATCGGCTGCTGCTCGAGGTTGTGCGCGACTGGATGGGCGATGCCGCCCGCACTTTCTGGGGTGCCGCGGCGGTGCGGTTGGTGAGCTGGGTGTTTCCAGGCGATGTGTCGACCAACCCCTCCGCGTGGCCAATCTGCGCCCGCCTCATGCCGCATGTTGCGCCGCTGGCCGGATATGCTCCACGAAATGGAGAGGCAGGTATCGCGCTTGGCCTGTTGCTCAATCAAGCTGCTGTTTATCTCGCTGGCCGCGGCGACCGCGAGGGCGCGCTGGCGTTAGCAGAGAAATCGGTGGCACTCGTGCGCAATACGCGAGCCGATAAAGACCTGCAGCTAGCCACCGCATTAGGAAATTTAGCGGGACGCTATAATGAGCTTGGGCGACTGAAAGATGCGAAGCTGACATACAGTGAAGCGCTTGAGGTCGAGGAAGAGCTCCTGAGCCCCGACGATCCGAGCTTAGCCATTACACGTTCCAATCTCGCACAGCTATACGCGAGCGAAAAAAACTATGATGTGGCGGAACCGCTTTTGCGTTCTACGTTAGAGGTGATGAGTGTCAAGTACGGCACCTCATCTGCCGAGTACGGCCATGCGATTTCGGATATAGGAACGCTGTACCTCTATTGGTCCCACGAACCCGGGCAACGGGCTCGGCTAGAAAAGGCGGCCAAGTATTGCTGTGAGGGGCTTGCTATAACTCAGAAAGTGCGCGGCGAACGGCATCCAGAAACGGCGAGCCGGCTCCATAATCTTGCCGGCACGACATCAAGCGCAGGCGATTGGCCGGGTGCAGCGGTTAATGCGGAACGAGCGGTGGCGATCATGCTATCGCTCGACCTCGCGCAGCATCCGAACACACAAGGCATGGCGGGTCATCTTGCCCATTGCTGGGAGCAGTCCGGCCAGGCTGACAAGGCGGCACGTTTGCGGAGAGGCGACATCTCCGATCTCGTGTTGGTGATCGCGCAAATCGAGCTTGAGCATCGCGCCTGGGTCGCCGCAGACCCGCAGAACCGCCACTTCGGCCCAGACTCGTACTTTGCGCCAAACGAAGAAAATCTTGAATCTATTTTCAAGATGTTTGCCGCGGCGGGCGTCGATGTGGACGATCTCATGCGCCGCATCAAGGCCGGCCAGATATCGAGCGACGAAATTGCCAAGCTCGTTGCCGAGACCATCGTCAACAAGAAAGACTGAGCTTTTCCTCGCCATTGCCGGGCGAAGACCCGGCAATCATCTGGCCCCCTCCTGCTCGCACGCAGGCAAGCTTGCGCAGGCCGCGCAAGCTTGCCTGCGATGCTCTGCTCCCTCCCCCGCTTGCGGGGGAGGGTTGGGGAGGGGGTGGGTGCGCGGGTCAGGCCCGCCCATGACGAGCACGGGCGACCCCAACATTTCTTTCCCTCTCCCCTTGCGGGGGAGGGTGCCCGAGCCGCTGTAGAGCATTTTCCGGCGAAGTGGGAACCGGTTCACCGCAGAAAATGCGACCACTAAAGGGTAACTTTAGCGGCGAGGGCGGGTGAGGGGTAATGGCGGGTCACACTGTCCCAGCACACGATGCGCAGCGAACCCCTCACCCGGCTCGAAACTCGCTTCGCTCGTTCCTCGCCACCCTCTCCCGCGAGGGGAGAGAGTTCGCCAGCGCTGAAAAGAGTCTCACTCCTCGTACGCTTCGATGGGCGCGCAGGAGCAGACGAAGTGGCGGTCGCCATAGACCGCATCGACGCGGCCGACGGGAGCCCAGTATTTGTCCATGCGGTCGACGCCCTTGGGGAAGCACCCATGGGCGCGCGGGTAGGGGCGCGTCCAGTTGTCGTCGGCGAGATCGTGCACCGTGTGGGGCGCGTACCGGAGCGGCGATTGTTCGGCCGGCCACGCCCCTTTCTCCACCGCGGCGATTTCTTCGCGGATCGCGATCATCGCATCGACGAAGCGGTCGAGCTCTTGCTTGCTCTCCGACTCGGTCGGCTCGATCATCAGCGTGCCGGCGACCGGGAACGACACGGTGGGCGCGTGGAAGCCGTAATCGATCAGGCGCTTGGCGATGTCGTCGATGGTGATGCCGGTGCGCTCCTTCAGCGGGCGCGGATCGACGATGCATTCATGGGCGACCCGCCCCTTCTCGTTCTTGTAGAGCACGGGATAATGCGGCTCGAGCTGCGTCGCGATGTAGTTCGCCGAGAGAATGGCGACTTCGGTCGCGCGGCGCAGGCCGGCCGAGCCCATCATCAGAATGTAGAGGTAGGAGATCGGCAGGATCGACGCCGAGCCGTACGGCGCAGCCGAGACCGGCCCCACCTCCGCCGCGCCGCCGTCGAGCGCGGGATGTCCCGGCAGGAACGGGGCGAGATGCGCCTTGACGCCGATCGGCCCCATGCCGGGGCCGCCACCGCCATGCGGAATGCAGAACGTCTTGTGCAGGTTGATGTGGCTGACGTCGGCGCCGTAGTCGCCGGGCCGCGCGAGGCCGACCTGCGCATTGAGGTTGGCGCCATCGAGATAGACCTGCCCGCCATGCGCATGAACGGCATCGCAGATGTCCCGGATGTGTTCCTCGAACACGCCGTGCGTGGACGGGTAGGTGATCATCGCGCATGCAAGATCGCGCCCGTGCAGCTCCGCCTTTTTCTGCAAATCGGCGACGTCGACATTGCCGTGCTTGTCGCAATTGACGACGACCACTTTCAGCCCGGCCATGGCGGCCGACGCCGGGTTGGTGCCGTGCGCGGATGAAGGAATGAGGCACACGGTGCGGTGCGCTTCGCCGCGCGCGCGGTGATAGGCGCGGATCGCGAGCAGCCCCGCATATTCGCCTTGCGCGCCGGAATTCGGCTGCAGCGACACCGCGTCGAAGCCGGTGGCCTCGGCAAGCATGCGTGAAAGCTCGCCGATGAGATCGTGATAGCCGCGCGCCTGCTCGGGCGGCGCGAACGGATGCATGTCGGCAAACTCCGACCAGGTGATGGGAATCATCTCGGTCGTGGCGTTGAGCTTCATCGTGCAGGAGCCGAGCGGGATCATGGCGCGGTCGAGCGCAAGGTCGCGATCGGCCAGCCTGCGCATGTAGCGCAGCATCTCGGTCTCGCAGTGGTAGCGGCGGAATACCGGATGGCGCAGGAACGCCGACCGGCGCACCAGATTTGGCGGAAGCGCCTCGACCGTCGCAAGCGAGACCTCGCCATAGGCAAGCGTCCCGCCGAATGCGCGCCAGACCGCCTCTACCACCGCGTCATCGGTGGTCTCGTCGAGGCTGATGCCGATCGCCGCCTCCGCCCCGCATTCTCCTGCCGCGACGGCGCGCAGATCGATCCGCTCCGCGCGTGCGCGCGCGAGGATCTCGCTCTGCCGCTCGCCGACCGCGACCGTGAGCGTGTCGAAGAAGGTCTCGTTCAGCGGCGCAAAGCCGAGCCTGCGCAGCCCGTTGGCGAGGACCGCCGTCCGCCGGTGAATGCGGCGCGCGATGTCGGCGAGGCCATCGGGGCCGTGATAAACCGCATACATCGAGGCGATTACCGCGAGCAGCACCTGCGCGGTGCAGATGTTCGAGGTCGCCTTCTCGCGCCGGATATGCTGCTCGCGGGTCTGCAAGGCGAGGCGATAGGCCGGCGCCCCGCGCGCATCGATGGAGAGGCCGACGACGCGTCCCGGCATGTTGCGCTTGAGGTCGTCGCGCACCGCCATATAGGCCGCATGCGGCCCGCCAAAGCCCATCGGCACGCCGAAGCGCTGGGTGGAGCCGATCGCAATGTCGGCGCCGAGTTCGCCGGGTGGCATGAGCAGCGTCAGCGCCAACGGGTCCGCCGCGAGGATCGCAAGGCCGCCGCGCGCGTGAACGGCCGCGATCGCGTCGCGGTAGTCGCTGACGGTCCCAAGCGTGTCGGGATACTGAAGGAGCGCACCAAAAACGTCCGTGCGGGCAAGATCGTCACCGGGGCTTCCGACCACGAGATCGATCCCGAGCGGCTCGGCGCGGACCTGCAGCACCGCGAGCGTTTGCGGATGCACGTTGCGATCCACAAAGAACGAAGAAACTTTCGCGGCGGCCGCCCGATGCGCCAGCGTCATCGCTTCCGCCGCCGCCGTCGCCTCGTCAAGCAGCGAGGCGTTCGCGACCGGCAGCCCGGTCAGGTCGGCGACCATGGTCTGGAAGTTCATCAGGGCTTCCAGCCGGCCCTGGCTGATCTCCGGCTGATACGGCGTATAAGCCGTGTACCAACCCGGATTTTCCAGGATATTCCGCTGGATGACCGGCGGCAGGATAGTACCGTAATAGCCTTGCCCGATGAGCGAGGTGAACACCTCGTTCTTGCCCGCAATCTCGCGCATGCGGTCAAGCGCCGCCCGCTCGGAAAGGGCGGGTGCAAGGGCGAGCGGCCCCCGTCGCCGGATCGAGGCCGGAATCACTTCCGCGATCAGGGCGTCAAGGCTTTTTGCGCCCACCGTCGCCAGCATGGCGTCGATGTCACGCGGGTTCGGACCGATGTGCCGCTCGGCAAAGGACGTTTCGCCCGCATCAACCTCAGCACGGTAAGGAGCGTGCATGCCTATTCCTCACTTTGCGTCAAAGGAGTTGCGCCGGCCGAGCGACCGAGCGCATGCGTTACAGTTTTTCGGGGGGCGGAACGCCTGACTCGTCTACGACCGCCGGCGTGCGCGGCAACAAAGGCGAATGTTTCGCGATCGAAATACGACATAGGGCGCCTCCCAGCGAGTCCAGCTCGCCATGGCGCCCCATCTGTATTGGTGCCTGAGAACGTTATCCCGTCGGCGGACGCGCGCGGCGTCACTTTCCAGATTCAGATCCCTCGACGGTCCTTTTGCCTGAGAGTTTCCGGGGCGGTTGCTCCTTCGGCGTCGGTCGGACCGATCTCTCCCGTCGAGAGAACACCAGTCACGTATATAGTATGAGATTTGGTGCCGGCAAATCGGCGATCTGTCAACTTTGTGTCTGCGCCGCGTTACGGTTCCGCACAGTCCATTGGGCCAAACCGGGCAGACGCCGTGGGAGTGGTAGTTTGCGCCGCCGCCAGCCCAGGGCGCTGGCCGTAGGGGCTCGCGTCCCGGCTGCCACAACATGGCCTATAACAGCGCGCCAGATCGCCGGCCGGCGGCAGGACCGGGGCGCGACGAAGGGGCATATGGATTCCCTTGACCGATACGTTTTCAGGACCAGTTTCAATAGCTTCCTGGTTATCCTGATTGGTTTGACCGCGGTGATCTGGGTCACCCAGATTCTCCGGCAGATCGACCTGATCACCAGCCAGGGCCAGACGGTGCTCGTCTTTTTCTCGATCACGAGCCTGATCATTCCGGGACTCATGCTGGTTCTCGCGCCGATCGCCATGCTGATCGCCGTCCTTTACACGCTTTCCCGCCTCAACAACGATTCGGAGCTGGTGGTCATGAGCGCGGCCGGGATTTCGCCGAGGCGGCTGTTCCGGCCGTTCCTGGCGCTGGCGGCCGTGGTGTCGATTTTCGTGCTTTTCATCGGCGCCTATCTCGCCCCGAGGCTGCAACGCGAGCTGGTTGAGCAGCTCACCAAGGCAAGAGCGGATCTGGTCGCCAATATCGTGCGGCCTGGCACTTTCGCGACGATCGAGAGTGGCCTCACCTTCCATGTCCGAGAGAAACACAGCGATAGCGAGTTCAGCGGCATTCTGATCGATGATGCACGCAAAGCCAACGAGCGGACGACGGTGATCGCCGAACAAGGGAACATCCTCCAGAGCAAGTTGGGGACTTTTTTGGTCATGAGCGACGGCTGGGTGCAACGCCGGCGCGCTGCTGATCGCGACCCCACCTTGGTGCAGTTCGACCGCTATGCCTTCGACCTGTCCCCCTACACTATCGCGGGGAGGATTACCTACGGCCTGCGCGAGAAGTACCTTTGGGAACTCGTCAATCCGGATCCGAACGACAAACTGCTCAAGACCGCGGGCGCGCAGTTTCGCGCCGAAATGCACGACCGGCTGGTGGCGCCTTTCTATCCCTTTGCGTTCGTGGTGGTCGCCTTCGCTGCGCTCTGCATCCCGCGAACGACGCGGCAAGGAGGGCTGATCTCGATCGTGTTCGTCGGGGTCGGAGTTTTCGCATTGCGGATTTTCGGCTTCTTCTGCACGGCGATCGGCCAGAGCGCGCCAATCTTGCTTTACGCGGTCTATCCGGCCTTGGCTTTGGCGACCGCACTGGGGGCGATCGCGATCTACAAGGGCGTGGGGCTCGATCTCGACAGCAAGATCGATCTTGCCGGCCTCAGCAGCCGTTGGTTTGGGAGGTTCGCCAAGTTCGCCAAGCTGGCGCCGCGCTGACTCCAGTTCTCACCGAATTCGTTCAGTGTTGTAAGCTGATCGGCGGATCGACTAAGGTCGCCTCGCCGCCCGGGTCGGATCATGTGAGTCGCGGATGCAGCATATACTCAAGCGATTAAGAAACGCGTGGAGTGAACGGCTTGCCGATCCTTCGAGCACGATCAGCCTCGTCGCTCGCCTCGTCACCGATTACGGCCGCCCCTATTGGAAACGATATGCGCTCGCCCTCTCCTTCATGGCGCTCGGAGCGGCTTGCACCGGAGCGACCGCGTATCTGATCGGGACGGCGATCGATCAAGCCTATGTCAGCCGCAATTTCTACGGCATCGTCGTCGTCGCCGCCCTCGCGATCGTGATCTTCGCCGTTAAGGGCTTCGCCACCTACGGCCAGGCGGTGACGCTCGCGCGGATCAGTAATCTGATCATCGCCGCCAATCAAAGGCGCATGTTCGACAAGCTGTTGCAACAGGACATGGCGTTCTTCGCCGACAAACATTCGTCTCAGTTCGGCGCGCGCGTCAGCTATGGAGCTAATTCCGCCTCCGCGGTCCTCAATCTTCTTGTCACCGCGATAGGCCGCGATCTCCTCACTTTCGTCGCGCTCGGCGCGGTCATGGTCTATGGGGCGCCGCTGCTGTCGCT
>Ga0315534_1002979_pt1 | contig 11085 bp, 10 predicted proteins | sample SalMarSW160240MG_FD_203094 | JGI IMG/M metagenome (GOLD analysis project Ga0315534, IMG submission 203094) | Salt marsh sediment microbial communities from the Plum Island Ecosystem LTER, Massachusetts, United States - Salt Marsh Sediment SW1602-40 ... | reverse complement strand
TAAGAGACGAGCGGCAGCGGCACGCCGACCACGGGCATGAGACCCGTCACCATCGCCACATTGATGAACACATAGGCGAACAGGCAAAGCCCCATGCCGGCGGCCACGAGCCGGGCGAAGGTCGAGCGGCATCGGAGCGCCATATAGGTAATGAACAGCAGCACGAGAAGATAAAGCGCGAGCAGCACGGCGGCGCCGACAAAGCCCATCTCCTCGGAGAACATGGTGAAGATGAAATCGGTGTGCTTCTCGGGCAGAAAATCGAGTTGGGCTTGCGTGCCCTGCATGAAGCCTTTGCCGCCAAACCCGCCCGAACCGATGGCGATCTTCGATTGCAGGATATGGTAGCCCGAGCCGCTCGGGTCGCGCTCCGGATCGATGAAGGTCAGGATCCGCTCCTGCTGGTAATCGTGCAGGCTTGCCCAGATATGGGGCAGCACCACGATCACGGCGACGATCGCGCCGATGAAATAGATCCAGCTCACGCCGGCAAGGAACAGAAGCCCGCCGCCGACAATGCCGAACAGCGCCGCGGTGCCGAGATCGGGCTGATCCAAGGCCAGCAGGATCGGCACGCCGATCATGGCGAGTGGCGGCAGCACGGCATAAGGCCAGGACACTTGGCTCGGCGGGAGCCATTGATAATAGCGCGCGACCGCGAGCACGAGCGCGATCTTCATGATCTCCGACGGCTGGAAGCTGAACTCGCCCCAGCCGAGCCAGCGCGTGGCGCCGCCGCTTTCGACGCCGAACACGAGCACCGCGGCAAGCATGAGAAGCGCGACGACATAGAGCGGATAGGCCGCGCGCATCCACCAGCGCATGTCGATCAGAGCGACGGTCAGAAGCAGCGCCAGTCCGAAACAGTAGCGCACCACGTGGCGGCTAGCCCAAGGCTCAAGCGAGCCTCCCGCCACCGAGTAGAGCGCGGCCACGCCGACCAAAGTGATGGCGGTGATGAGCAGCAGAAAAGGCCAGTTCAGCCCCTGAAGCTTTTCTTTCAGCTTGAGCGGGGCTTGCGCCGACCCTTCTACGAACAGCGAGGCTTTCATCGTATTTGCCCCTTGGCGCCGCTCAAGATGTCTTCATTGCTGGCGACGAAACGCGGTTTCAGCGCCGGATCGCGCAGCAGCACCTCGGTCATGACGTCGTGCACCACGGGCGCGGCAGCGCGCGAGCCGCCGCCGCCATGCTCGACCACGCAAGCCGCCGCGTAGCGGGGTTCATCGACCGGCGCGTAGGCAATGAACAGCGCGTGCGTCTCCCCTTCCCAGCCCTTGAGCCGGTGACGATTCTTGGCGCTGATCACTTGCGAGGTGCCGGTCTTCCCCGCCATTTGCACATTGGGGAGGGTGAGCTTGGAGCGCCCGGCGGTGCCGCCGGCCTCGTTCACCACGCCGACCATGCCGGCGCGGACCAGCTCCAGATGATGCGGATCGACGTCGAGCAGGGCGGGTTCCGGCTCGCCTGTGGCCGGCACCGTCATGCGCGGATTGAGCGCGCGCCCCGAGGCGATGCGCGCGGTGGCGACCGCGAGCTGAAGCGGCGTGGTCGACACATAGCCTTGGCCGATGCCGCAGCTGATGGTCTCGCCCGCATACCAGCGCACCCCCAGCGTTCTTCGCTTCCACTTGGTGTCGGGGATGATGCCGGGCTTCTGCCCGGCCAAGCCGAAGTCGTAAATCTGGCCGAGGCCGAGCTTGCGCGCCACGACGGCAAGACGATCGATGGTCACGCGCCGCACCGTTTCGTAGAAATACTTGTCGCAAGATTGCTTGATCGCCTCGTGCAGATGGACCGTGCCGTGGGCCTTCCAGCAGCGGAAATAATGGCCGCCGAAGGAATAGCCGCCGGGACAGTGCATGCGCTCTTTCGGGTCGATCACACCGGTCTCAAGCCCTGCGAGCGCTGTGACCACTTTGAAGGTGGAGCCGGGAGGATACATGCCGCGGAGCGCGCGGTTCTCAAGCGGATGATCCTTGTTCTTGGCGAGTTCCCGCCATTGTTGGGGATCGACGCGGAAGGATATGTCGTTGGGGTTGAAGCCGGGATAGGACGCCATGACGACGATGCCGCCTGTCTTCACGTCGATCACAACGACCGAGGCCACCCGTAAATCCTGGAGGCGCTTATAGGCGAATTCCTGAAGCTCCTGGTCGATGGTCAGGGTGAGGTCCTTGCCGCGTAGGCCCGGAGTTCTTTCAAGCTCGCGGACGACGCGTCCATGCGCATCGACTTCGTAGTTGACGGTTCCCGCCTGCCCTCTCAGCGCGGCGTCAAATCCCTTTTCGATTCCCGCCTTGCCGGTGCGGAAGCCCGGCACCCGCATGATCGGATGCTCGTCGATCTCGGCCTCATCGGCCATGCCGACATAACCGAGCACGTGGCCCATGCCTTGCACATTTGTGTAGCGGCGATAGGACGACCGGTCGGTGCGCACGCCGCGGAGTTGGGGGCCGAGCACGCTCAACAGAGCGAATTGGCGCCAGGTCAAACCTTCGGTGACAAGAACGGGGAAATATCCGCTTTGCCGGCGCGCCGCCCGCAACACACGATCCTTGTCGGCCGCCGACACCAGAACGATCTCGGAGACGGACTCGAGCGTCGCGGCCAAGTCCTCACAGTGAGCCGGGATGACAATCACACGGAAATTCTCCCGGTCCTCGGCCAGTGTGCGGCCTAGGCGATCGTACAGCGTGCCGCGCGGCGGGGCGACGAGACGCCTGGTGGTGCGGTTGTCCTCAGAGAGCAGCCGGTATTCCGGGGACTCAAGGATTTGCAGGCGGCGAAGCTGCCAGAGGAGAAGCCCGAACAGGCCGGTTTGGGCAGCACCGACAAGAACCGCGCGGCGCGAGAAGCGATGGCGAAGCCTTAAGGCATAATCGCGCCGCCGCTTCACGCCGAACCCCGATCGAATTTTGGCTTAGGCAGACCTCCCGTGAAAACAACGAGCAACCGCAACAGCAGCGGAAAGATCAGGATCGAAACGAGCGTGCCAAAGGCGAACGGCCATGGATCGAGCCATTGCACCACATAGAGCGAGCCGAGCAGCCAGCTAAGCGCTCCAATACCGGCAGCAACGCCTGCCCAAACCAGCCAGAGCCGGTTCGGGGCCCGGCCACCCGCGAGCGACGGCGCGCGGCCGCCGGTCTGTGCCGCGACCAGCGCCATGAGCGCCCAGAACCCGAGCGGGCCGCCGCTCATAAAGTCGGTCAACAGGCCGAGCACAAAGGCGAGAGAGAGCGGCAGGACCGTGCCGGGCAGCGCGCGCCAGCAAAAGATCATCATCATCACCACCATCGGCGGGATGAAGGTCGCGCCGGCTGGAAGTCCCCAGGGAATGGCGGTCGCGAACACCGCGACGAGCACCGAAACCGCTGGGAGAATCCTGCTCATTGCCGCGTTTGCACGATGCCCTCGGCAGGTGCGCGAGAGGCGCCGGCCTGCTTGATCCTGCTGTCTGCCGGACGCGGGCTCACCGATGCGGACGGGCCATCCTCCGGGACTTCGTCGTCGTCAGCCGATGCCGATAGCGCGCCGTCTTGCGCAAGGACGGGAGGATCGGTGCGCGTCAGAGTGGGCGTATCGAAGAACAGCACGCTGACCTCATCGAGCGACCGCAAATCCGCGTGCGGCCGGACCTTGAAGGCGCCCGGCGACCCGGTGACCACGCCGACCGGCAGCCCGCGCGGCAGCACCCCGTCGCTCCCCGAAGTGAACACCTCATCGCCGGCTTTCACCGAGGCGCGATCGGGAAGAAATTCAAGCTTGAGTTCGGCGCTATTGTCTCCCGACACCAGCGCGCGCGCGCCGCCATGGCCGACCACCACCGGAATGCGGCTGTTGAGGTCGCTGAGCAGCAGGATCCGGGCCACCTCACCTCCGGCGTCCACGGTGCGCCCGACCAGCCCGTCGCCGTTGATCACGGCGTAGCCGATGCGCACTCCATGGTCGCGCCCAAGATTGATGAGAATGCTGCGCAGGAACGGACCGCGTGCATCGGCAATCACGCTGCCGCTGGCATAGTGCAGAGCGGGCTCGCCGACGGCGTTAAGCAGCGAGCGCAGATGGGTCACATTGCGCTCGGCGAGCTTGGCACGCCATTGCCACTGCTTGAGCGTCTCGTTCTCCGCCTTGAGCCGGTCGATTTCGTCGAAGGCGCCGATATAGGACCGCACTTGTGCCGCCGCGCCTCGCGCCATGATGACCGGCTTCGATGCGGCCTCGAGCAGAGGCGCGGTGAGTTCGGCAAAGCCATCACGCACATCCACCACCGCGTTATGGCCGATGCGGCTCAACACCAAGAGGACGACGCACGAGAAATAGAGTGTGAAATTCAGAAGCTCGCCGGGCGCTCGCCACGATCGGCGGGGTCTCGGCTTGAACGGTGAATGGCCTCCACGCATCATTTCTTCTCTTCCTCGAAGGTCACGCGCCGCCGCGCCCTTCGTCATCCGGGACTTGCACAGCCTACAAGCCCCGCCTCCCCGCTACGGCCGTCTCATGGCTTGATCAAAAGGTCAGTCATGATGTCGAGCTGCTCCAAAGCTTGACCCGTTCCCCGCACCACACAGCGCAAAGGATCTTCGGCGATCTTGAATTTGACGCCGGTCTCTTGCGAGAGCCTGGCATCGAGCCTGTCGAGCAGCACGCCGCCGCCCGTCAGGTAAATTCCGCTTTCGCTGATATCGCCGGTCAGTTCCGGCGGGATATCGGCCAGCGCCTGGCGTATGCCGCCAACGATCTGCTGGATCGGCAGGTTCAGCGCTTGAGGAATATCGTCGGGTGTCAGCACGATGTCGGCCGGAAATCCGCGGTGGAGATCGCGCCCTCTGATGTGGATCGGCATGCGCTCGCCATTGGCTTTGGCCACGGCGCAACCGGATTCCTTCTTGATGGCCTCGGCGCTGGCGCCGCCGATCAGTAGATTATATTTGAAGCGAACATAGTTGATGATCGCCTCGTCGAAGGCGTTGCCGGCGCTGCGCACCGACCGCGAGTAAAGCACGCTGCCCATGGACAGAACGGCGATGTCGGTGGTGCCGCCGCCGATATCCACGATCATCGAGCCGCGCGCCTCGGTGATCGGAAGGCCCGCGCCAATGGCTGCGGCGACCGGCTCCTCGATCAGATAAACCCGCTTGGCGCCGGCCGAAAGACCGGCTTCGTGAACGGCGCGGCGCTCGACCGGCGTGGCGCTCGCCGGAACGCAGATCATGATGCGAGGGCTGGACAGCAGTCCGCGTCTCATCACGCGCCGGATGAAGTGCTTGATCATTTCCTCGGCGGCGGAGAAATCGGCGATCACACCGTCGCGCAGAGGCTGAATGGTTTCGATTTTGGACGGCGTGCGCCCGAGCATGGTCTTGGCTTCGTAGCCGACGGCAATCGTCTTACGATCGCCGTCCCGCTGTTCGGTTACAGCGACCACCGAAGGCTCGTCGAGCACGATCCCCCGACCGGGCACGTAAACAAGAGTATTGGCCGTACCAAGATCGATGGCCATGTCCGCCGAGACAAAGCCCAAGACCCGCGACAACATACGCCCGCCCCAATCTGGCTCCCCGCAAACGAGCCAAAGACGCCACGGAAACACGGCTGGTACACAACACCGCCTTCGCGGCGGTCCGCCGAGCACGGGCCATGTTGCGGCAAATCGAGGTTGGCTGCAATGCGTCAGACCCGGATTAGTAAAAACAATTTGCTTGCATCGCTTTTTTGACACGGGGCGGGCCGATCACGCGCGAGCAGGTGCCGCCCGGCGATGCGCGGAGCTAAAGTTAAGGAATGCCGTTAACGCCCGGACCCAAGCGAACCGCACATCTTCAAATTCCGGCTGGAACGGGGCGCCCGCGGACGCCGCGCCGTTGCCCTATCCTTGGGCACCTGACAACTCTGGCATGCGTTGACAACGCCGCAACTGCTATGAGGCGAGCATTGTCTCCGGTTTGCGGCGCCCTTCGCGTGCCAGCAATTTGTTCAGGGCACTGACATAGGCCCTGGCCGAGGCGACCAGCGTGTCGGTATCGGAGCCCCGCCCGGTCACGGTCTTGTCGTCGGCCTCGAGCCGGACCGTGACCTCGGCCTGGGCATCGGTCCCTTCCGTCACCGCGCTCACCTGATAAAGCGAAAGCCGCGCCTCGTGCGGCACTAACGCCTTGATCGCATTGAAGATTGCATCGACCGGGCCGTCGCCGGTCGACTCGCAGGTGTGCTGCTTGCCCTCAATGTCGAGCGTAAGGGTCGCTTTTTGCGGGCCGCCGGTGCCTGCGATCACCGTCAGGGCCACAACCTTAATGCGATCATGAGCCGAGGCGATCTCCTGGTTGACCAGCGCCTCGATATCCTCGTCATAGACATGCTTTTTGACGTCGGCGAGCGATTTGAAGCGGACGAAGGCGTCCTCGAACGCGTTGTCGCCGAGCTCGTAGCCGAGCTCTTTCAGCTTCTCGCGGAAGGCGTGGCGGCCTGAGTGCTTGCCCATGACCAGAGACGACTCCTTCAAGCCCACGCTCTCAGGCGTCATGATCTCGAAGGTCCCGGCATGCTTGAGCACGCCGTCCTGGTGGATACCGCTTTCATGGGCAAACGCGTTCCGGCCGACGATGGCCTTGTTGTACTGAACCGGAAAGGCGGTGACCCGGGACACGAGCCGCGAGGCGCGCGTCAACATGGTGCTATCGATGCGGGTAAAGAACGGCATGACGTCGGCCCGTGTCTTCAAGGCCATGACGATCTCTTCCAGCGCGGCATTCCCGGCACGCTCGCCAAGGCCGTTGATCGCACATTCGATCTGCCGCGCGCCGGCGATGACGCCCGACAACGAATTCGCCACTGCCAGGCCGAGATCGTTGTGACAATGGGTGGAAAACACGACCTTTTCGGTGCCGGGCACGCGGGACAGGATCATGCGGATCAGCCCGGCGAATTCGTCATGCGTGGCGTAACCGACCGTGTCGGGAATATTGACGGTGGTCGCGCCCGCCTTGATGGCGGCCTCGACGCAGCGGCAGAGGACGTCAGCCTCGGTGCGGGTGGCATCCATCGCCGACCATTCGACATCGTCGGTATAGCTCCGGGCACGGGCGACCGAGGCGGTCACCCGCTCCAGCACTTCGGCCTCGTCGATGCCCATCTGATATTTGCGATGGAGCGGCGATGTGCCGATGAAGGTGTGAATGCGGCCGCGGGCGGCAGGCTTGATCGCTTCGGCGCAGCGGTCGATGTCCTTGAACTGGGCGCGGGCGAGCCCGCAAATCACCGAATTCTTGGCGCGGCGGGAGATCTCCTGAACGCTATTGAAGTCCCCTTCCGATGCGATCGGAAAGCCGGCCTCAATGACATCGACGCCCATTTCGTCGAGAACTTCCGCCACTTCGAGCTTCTCGTCGAAGGTCATGGTCGCGCCAGGGCACTGCTCCCCGTCGCGCAAGGTCGTGTCGAAGATGACGACGTGCTCGCGGTCGCCGGTCTTGGATTGCTCGGACTCCATCGGTCTCATCCTTAAGCTCTGATCGCCAGTCTAGCAAGACCGGCAAGTTATTGGAATTTATCGGGTTTAGATTACGATCCCCTGAACACCCGCCAAGGCTTAGCCTCGGCCGCCGGAGTTCAGGGGCGTCTAAGCGCGAGGCCGAGCTTCCCCTCGCGCAGGCGCAGCAAGACCGCCGGCAGTGCCGCAGTCTCGACCAGGGTCTTATCCTCTAAGCGCCGCATGGGTCATCTATCTCCGCCCCCAAAATAGTGCCGGGCGTGTCCTCGCGCAAGCGGCCCGTGCGGTGCAATGGCCCTGCTATTTCTTGCGGCGGGGCCGTTTTCGCGGGGCCGGAAGCCTCGGGAGATCGTCATCAGGCAAGCTGACAAAAATCAGCACGCCGAGCAGGGCCATATAGAAGCGAAACGCCGCCGCCTGGCCGTTCCAGGTCTGCGACTGCCACATGGCGAACCATTCGCCGGCCACCACCATGAAGCCGAAGAACCAGACCAGGAAGCCGAGCGTGGCCCCGGCGATGATCAGCGCCTTGCCTTGGTTAAAGGCGGCGCCCGGGGCGTTCCTCAGTTGAATGAGGCGAATGGCGCCAGCCAGAAGCAGGAGCCCGGTCACGCCCTCGGCGGCGATGATGAGTGCGTAGGCCAGCTGCCACAGCACCGGATTGGTGATCGAGCGGTACATCAACCCGTTGCCGGGAAATGTCGTGTCCATGCTCATCACATGCTGCACGAACAGATAGTTCGTGCCGTAATCGGTGATGTTGTCGAAGGTGACGAGCAGGCAGAACGACGCGAGCACAAGGCTCATGATTATTTTGGCGTAACGCGCGATCGCCATGGGAACGACACTCCTGCCGGTTGAACGCCGGCAGACTCTATACCATCAGTGCTCGCGCGTACTCACTCCGAGAGCGCCGCCAGCGCTCCCCGGCAGCCGGGCGTCAGCGCCGACTGATTACTCAGAAGACAGCGAAGCTCAGCGGTTGCCCCCCGGCTGCACGCCGGCACAATGGGCGGCAAGGTCCTGGCGGCAATTGCTCAGGACCATCAGTTTCTCGCGCGGCGGAATGAACCCGATGATGGGCGGGATCCCGGCAGGTGCGGTAGCAGGCGCTGCCGGCTTGGCCGAGGTGTCCGGTGCCGCCTTGGGCGGAGACGCCGCGGCCGGTTCCGCAGACTTGGTCTCCGATTTCGCTCCCGCAGACGGCGTCGCGGCGGGCTTCGCCGGCGCGCTCTCAGACTTCGTGGCAGCCGGAGCGGTGGCCGGCGCCGCAGGCGCGGCGACCGCCTTCACCGCCTGCTGACAGCTCGGCGAGAGCTTGGCGAGATGCTGCTCGAGGCATTGCATCGCTTCGGGTCCGCCCGGCTCGACGCCCGCGCAATTCGACATGAAATCGGCGCGGCAATCGGCCTTGATCGCAGAGCGCTGCGCCTCGGTCGGCTCCGCCGCTGCCGGATCGGCGGCACTAAGCACTGCCAGCATTGAGACGCAAAACACCGTTACCGCCGAACTCGGAATCCTCATGCCAGCCTCCGTTACTGTGCTTGTCAGTTCTTGTCCTTGTCCACCATCTTGCGTTCGGCGATCCACGGCATCATGGCGCGCAAACTCTTGCCCACCTCTTCCATTTGATGGGTGTCGCATTTGGTGCGCATCGCCTTGAACGAGGTCTGGTTGACGCGGTTCTCCAGCATCCAGTCCTTGACGAACTTGCCGGACTGTATGTCGGCTAGGATCTCCTTCATCGCCTCCTTGCTTGCCTTGCCAACCACGCGGGGTCCGGAGACATACTCACCGTATTCGGCGGTGTTCGACACCGAGTAGTTCATATTGGCGATGCCGCCCTCATATATCAGGTCGACGATCAGCTTCACTTCGTGCACGCATTCGAAATAGGCCATCTCAGGGGCGTAGCCCGCTTCGATCAAGGTCTCGTAACCGGCCCGCATCAGCTCGACCAGGCCGCCGCACAGCACCGACTGCTCGCCGAATAGATCGGTTTCGCATTCCTCGCGGAACGTGGTCTCGATGATGCCGGCGCGGCCGCCGCCGATCGCCGCCGCATATGACAGAGTAAGGTCGTGTGCGTTGCCGGTGGCATCCTGGGCGATCGCCATGAGGCAAGGCACGCCCGCACCACGTGAGTATTCGGCGCGAACCGTGTGACCGGGTCCCTTAGGCGCCACCATGCAGACATCCATGTCGGCGCGCGGCTCGATCAGATTGAAATGGATATTGAGGCCGTGGGCGAAGAACAGCGCCGCGCCCTGCTTCATATTGGGTGCAAGATCATTCTGCCAGATGCCGGCCTGGAGCTCGTCAGGGGTCAGCATCATCACCACGTCGGCCCATTTGGCGGCATCGGGCACGTCCATGACCTTGAGACCGGCTTTCTCGGCCTTGGGGGCGGATTTGGACCCAGGCCTGAGGCCCACGGCAACGTCCTTAACGCCGGACTCCTTGAGATTGAGGGCATGGGCATGGCCCTGGCTGCCATAGCCGATAATGGCCACTTTCTTGCCCTTGATCAGATTGAGATCGGCATCCCGATCGTAATAGACGCGCATACGGGTCGTTCCCCTGCTCTTAAGTGTTGCTCGACGCTTTCGGCCGCGTTTGTGGCGCGAAAGACCGGGACTTTGCAAGAGGCCCCGGCTTTGATCTCATCTCCTGGTCACATCCGCTCAGGCCCGCGCGAAATCGCGGCAAGCCCCGTGCGGGCCACCTCGACCAGGCCGAGCGGCTGCATCACCGCGATGAATTCCTCGATCCTCTCCTGTTCGCCGGTGATCTGAAAGACGAAATGGCGGGTCGAGGAATCGATCACTTCGGCATGGAAGGCCTCGGCCAGACGAAGCGCTTCGGCCCGCTTTTCGCCTTCGCCGGCAACCTTGATCAAGGCAAGCTCGCGCTCAAGCGGATCGCCCGCCACCGTCAAATCGGTCACGGAATGCACCGGGACCAGCCGCTCGAGCTGGTGCTGAATCTGCTCGATCACCATCGGCGTGCCGGCGGTGACGATGGTGATGCGAGAGAGATGGGCTTCGTGCTCGGTCTCCGACACGGTGAGCGATTCGATATTGTAGCCACGGCCCGAAAACAGCCCGATGACCCGCGCCAGCACGCCGGGCTCGTTGTCGACAAGCACCGTCATAGTGTGGGTCTCGAGCCGCTGCTCCTCCTTGGCCAGCGGATAGGCGGATCCAGGCTGGGAACTCATGGCTAGACCATCACCTTGCCTTCTTCGGTGATGGCTTTCTCGATCTCGTCCTCGCTGACGTCGTCGCCCATCAGCATATGGTTATGCGCTTCGCCGCTCGGGATCATGGGGAAGCAATTGGCATGCTTGTCGACCCGGCAGTCGAAAATGACGGGCTTCTTCACCCTGATCATCTCCTTGATCGCGTCGTCGAGTTCCGATGGCTTCTCGGCCCTGATGCCGACCGCCTGATAGGCTTCTGCCAGTTTGACGAAATCGGGCAGCGCGGCGGTATACGAATGCGAATAGCGGCCGCCATGCAGTAATTCCTGCCACTGGCGCACCATGCCCATATATTCGTTGTTCAGGATGAAGATCTTGATCGGCAAATCGT
>Ga0315534_1002978_pt1 | contig 11086 bp, 11 predicted proteins | sample SalMarSW160240MG_FD_203094 | JGI IMG/M metagenome (GOLD analysis project Ga0315534, IMG submission 203094) | Salt marsh sediment microbial communities from the Plum Island Ecosystem LTER, Massachusetts, United States - Salt Marsh Sediment SW1602-40 ... | reverse complement strand
CACCCGGACATCCTGGTTCAGATAAGAAACCTATTATGGCTAGAGAGAAGGATTGTATTTTCTGTTTAGCATGTGAAAATGTCTGTCCACCTCAAGCAATCAAGATTTTTCAGAAATAATTAATCAATTTTTTTATTTTTTGTCTTTTTTAATTTTGAATGTTTTTTACTATAACTGAGTTAAAATATAAGTAATAATATTACTTTACTCTGTATACTTTAGAATAAATTTTTTTATATTAATTAATTTTCTCTAGTAGATAAAAATAAATGTTAATGTGATCTTTTCAATTGTGTATCAAAGTGGACCAAAACGAAAAAAAATTACCAGACTCTGAAGACAAACGAAAAAAAATAAAGGATTATGGTATTCCCCTTTCTGTCATGGCTGGTTCTCTTATTATAGTTTATATTTTGTGGGCAACATTTGGCTATATTGGACCTACTTTTTCTAATGATATTTTAAAAGAACAACAAGCTACGCTGAGAGAGAAATACAATATGCCACCAGCAGAGGAAATAACCGGAGCAGAGAGCGAAATCCCACCTTCTTTAAGAGAATTGGCAAAAAATAATAAATCAGCTAACTAGCAATTAAAACCTTAAACTTGTTTTCTATTTTTTCATTTTACATAATCTACGTAAATTAACTATTTCTATTGCTGTATAATTTCCATCTCAATACAGTTAAAAGTACGGTACACATAGTAAAATCTTATTGGAAAGACATTCAAACGCTGAAAAAAAAGGGAATCAGCCAAACAAACTAATACTTGAATCTAGTCCTTACTTACTTCAACATGCGTATAATCCTGTTCAATGGTATCCTTGGAATGAAGAATCACTAAACAAGTCTAAAAGTGAAGATAAACCAATTTTTCTTAGTGTAGGTTACAGTGCATGTCATTGGTGCCATGTTATGGCTCATGAATCCTTTGAGGATGAAGAGATAGCTCAAATTTTGAATACAAACTTTGTAAATATTAAGGTTGATCGAGAAGAACGACCAGATATAGATGAGATTTATCAGAAGGTTTGTCAATTAGCAACAGGTAATGGTGGTTGGCCATTGTCAGTTTTTCTTACTCCTGATCAAAAGCCATTCTATGTTGGAACTTATTTTCCAAAATATTCTAGGTATGGTATCCCAGGATTCGCTACCATTCTTGAAACCTTATCAAACACTTATAAACAAAAGAAAAACGATATCGAAAGAGCGACAAAAGAATTCATGACTTCACTTATAGAGTCGTCTGGTAACCTCATCAAGGGCGGTTTAAAAGAAATAGAAAAATCCATTCTAGATGAATCTGCAATCAATTTACTTCAAATAACCGATCCTATTCATGGAGGATTTGGTCAAGCTCCTAAATTCCCTAATACCACAAATCTGTTGTTTCTTTTAAGATATTATCACTTTTCGCAAAATAGCCAATTTCTACATTTCGTAGAGTTTACTGCTAACAAGATTGCTTCAGGGGGTATCCACGATCACGTCGGGGGAGGTTTCTCACGCTATTCAACAGATCAGAAATGGCTTGTACCGCATTTCGAAAAAATGTTATATGATAACGCTTTGTTAGTACAATTATTTGCCGAGTTATACCAAATAACTAAAAAAGAAAAATATCGGGAGATTGTGCTGAAAACCTGTAACTATATTACTAGAGAAATGACATTTACAGAGAATGGAAAACTATCTGGTTTCTTTTCTTCACAAGATGCTGATTCTGAAGGGGAAGAAGGAAAATATTATGTTTGGAAAAAGGATGAAATAGAGAAAATCTTAAAACATGAAAAAATATCAGAAATATTTTGTGATTATTTAGGTATATCTCAAGGAGGAAACTTTGAAGGTAAAAATATTTTAAATATAACAAAATCTTTGGATCTACTTGCAAAGAAATATCAACTCTCTCTTACAGAAACTAGACAATTAATAGACGATTCTTTAAATTTGTTACTAGAATATCGAAGAAGTAGGGAACCTCCAGGCAAGGATGAAAAAATTCTTATTTCCTGGAATTCATTAATGATTTCTTCATTTGTTTCTGCTTATAATATAACAGGAAATTTGGAATACCTTGATATCGCAAAAAAAACTATAACTTTTATTGAAGAAAAATTCTGTTTAGGAGAATTTCGGTTAAATCACACATATAAGAACGGAAAATCAAAATTAAACGGTTATTTAGATGATTATGCTTACTATATCAATTCCCTTTTAGACTGTTTTGAAGCTGATTCGGAATTTCCATATCTTGAAAAGGCAATTGGATATACTAACGCGATGATTTTCCATTTTTGGGATAATAACGATGGTAATTTTTATTCAACTTCTGATGATCACGAAGAGTTAATATTAAGAACAAAGAATTTTTATGATCTAGCAGTGCCAAGTGGAAATTCAATGGCTGCTTACGCTCTTTTAAGACTTCACTTTATTACACAAAATAATGAATATTATGATAAGGCTGTTTCTATTATGAAATCTTGTCTTACAGCAGCTATAGAAAATCCCTTCGGATTTGGACAATTATTGATTTCGATTTATCTATTCGTTCAGAAACCAATAGAAGTAATAATAATAAAAAATAATAGATTAAAAGATAAAACGACAAATGATTTGCTGAATTCATGGACATCAAAAGAATTTATTCCTAATAAAATCTCGATAGTTGTAGATTATGGATCCAAAAACTATAAACAATTAATTTCCGAAAACATTTGTCCTATACTCAAAAATAAAGAAATACCATCAAAAGAAGTAAATCAATCAAAAGAAATTGTTTATATTTGCAAAGATTTTACCTGTTCTATTCCTATAGACAACAAGGAAGATCTTGAAAAATATCTATACAATTTAAAAACATGAAATCAATAAATTTTAAAATTTAATTTTCTTTTGATTTTCTTTGGCTATTTTTATTAGTTCTAAAATGGAGTAAATTTAATTTTCTTCTTAGTTAAGTTTTATTTTGACTTAAAATTAAATATTTTGCATGTATATACTGTAGTATTATGATATAATAATATTTTCTCACTTCTAATTTTTTTTATTAATCTTCCCTAAAAACATTTGAATTATTTCGATAAAAAATTACCAAGTGATAAACTTTTTACTATTTCTATAATAATATAATTCTGGCTATCTGATGAATCTCATTAATTATTTTTCATTCTCTAGGACTTTCTTTTTCTAATAAAGGAAAATTCATCATTAAATATAAAATAAATCATAAGTTCCAAGAGACACATCCCGGAGAGATTTTGACTAACTCATCTTGTAAATATTTATCATGACTGGATTATGTAATCATGTTTTGCTCTGTAACAATCGATTTCCGGTACTAAACTAGATCTTTTTTATTGAACCTAAATAGACAAACGCAAACAAGCTACCTTTTTTTTAATAATGAATGAAAAATCAAGGTTAAATATCAATATTCAAAGCAAGTTAGACAATTATGGTAGATCTTATTCCTTTATGATACCAAAGTCAAGTAAATCTCATTTTTTCAAGCAAAATAAAATCTTTTATCAAGAGTGACTTTATCACAAATGAACGTACATCATTATAACCCTTAATCATAATTGAGTTATTATAAAACAAATTTTAATATTTTTTAAAGTATATAAGAATACTCGCAAAACTAACAAACTTGATATGAACTAGATATCGCTTCTTGTCACCATAGGTTAATTTTCAATGCAGATTATATTTTTTACTTTCATGTCTAAGAACTAAATTCAATTTTGAAAGAATTATAAAGTTACTTTAAATCTTCAAATTAAAGGAATTCTATATTTAAACCCTCGATCTTAGACATCTCATTGTCTAAATAATAATTATTTTTTATTGTAAAAATAAATTTTGCATGTATAATACCTCCCTTGTAAAAGGTAACATCGGTTTCAATTTTGTTGGTTTTATTAATATTATTCGTTTCTGAAAAAAACACATCTCTCTTGGTATCTTTATTTGTATTGAAAAAAACCTCAAAAAAGCTTTTCAAATTTTTTTTTTTAAACCATTCATTTTGCTAAATGGTTCTTTCACAATACAATTATCATCAAATAAATCAATGAGACCATAAACATCCCTGTTATCTAATAAGAAAAAAAATCTATCTATAGTTTCTTTCTCTCTCTGTCTCATCGACATGTATATTACGTTATTTTAAGAATATTTAACTTGGATGTTTGCATTGCAATCAGTTTTTCGATTTGTTTATAGCAAAACATCTGCTATTACTGTGTTGTTGGTGTATGTGATATTAGTTTTCACCTGTGCTAACTCTACAAAGATTTTTTCTAATAATTCTTTTGAAAATATTGACCAGTTCTCACCCATATCATGTTGAAGTGTAAATACATGTCGTCTTCCTTCATCAAATTTGTGTTCAGAATTAAGACCACATACCTTCATGTATTCCTCTAAGATATACAGGACACTAAAAAGATTGAAATCGCTTCTCATAAATAACACAGATTCTTTCAACGATAAATAAGCTATTTCTACAGCCTCAGCAATAAGGGCCTTCTTCATTTCTTCTATACTAGTTAATCCCGAATCCTTTGCAATTGCTAGTGACTTGTTTATTAATTTAGTTAACATGACTTTCGGTACAGGAATAACTCCAATCTTATTTTCATATCTGTCCCATTCAGAATATCTTTTCAATATTTGATTGACTAAAACATTTAATGAAACCTCTTTTTGTTCAGATTCCTTCGTTAATTCCTCTACTACCCCCTCATCAATTCTAAATGTGATGCACCTAGTTTTTCGTTTCTTTGACTTCTGTAAGGGATCAACGTAGTAAGAATCTCGCATTTAGTGGGAATTATCGAGACAAGAGTTAAAAATGTATTGATAATTCATGGATAATGCAATAAAAATATGGAGTTTTAATACTCGGATACAAAATAATGCGCATTTACAAGAGCTTACGTCATTAATAATTTCCAAACGAGATAAAGTTCATAATTTTTTATTTAAAAGATGACTGCACATTAATGCAAAGTAATCATAAAAGCCTTATTAAGCTAAAGATAATAAATCTAGTATGAGTCTAGATCAAACTCCCGTTACTTCAATCATGTCAAAAGATGTAGAAATTCAACCTGATGATCAAAATATAAAAATTATTTGTAAAACAATGTATGAAAAAAAAATAGGAAGTATTATTATCGTAGAAAAAGATTTGTATAAAGAAAATAGTTATATATATTTTAGTAGGCAACATGAAAACTTATTGTACAGAGCAGGAATAATTACTGAAAGAGACGTAGTAAAATTTTTAGGTAAAGGTGAGATTTTGCAACATAGTATAGCAGGTGAAATCGCTACTAAACCGTTAATCACTATCAACTCTACTAATTCAATAAGAGATGCTATTGAATTTATGGCTATGAAGAAGGTCAAAAGACTACCCGTTGTGGATGTTGAAAACAGAATAGTAGGTATAATATCTTTTACTGACATTATTAAATTCATATCACAAGCAATAAACCAGTCACCAATTCTCGTAACTAATGAATATCCACTTTATGATGAATCTTTTGTCAGTAAAGTAAATGAAATATGGTCACATGATTATATACCGTTCTAAAACTCATTAAAACATCTAAACTTTATTTTTAAGATGCCATGATGTTATATAAAGACAATTTTTACTCCCGGTTATCTCCTTTTATATTAAATTAATTTATCAGTGTTTTTGAACCTTAAATAAAATATATTTTCAGGAAAAAGATAAAATCATTTTCCTAATTTGTATCTATTTTTTCAATTTAATTGTTTGACTGTTACTTTGGAGATAATAGTAATTTATATTTATAGACAAAATTAAAAACACCAAATGAGTTATAACTTTTCAAACGAATTTATTCAAACTATAATGTTTTATGATTGTTATCTGCTTATTTTTTTAACAAAATATTACCTATGTTACTACTGCCTTCTAGGATAATTAACCTCTCAGAATAATGTCATTGACTAGTTGCAAATTCATCCTTCGATATTGTCTATAAAAAAATCCGATAGATTTTTAGACTGGATTGTTGAACTTCACGAGGCGTTTTGTTTACTCTTCTAAATAAACCAACAACTGCAAACAGTATTTAGATATAAGTATATTCACAAAGATTTTGAGTTAATTTTTAGATTTTTTAATTATAAATCAAGTAATTCATAGATCAAAGAACCTTTGAAATATCTTATCCTCTATTTTCATACCTTCAGAGCAATGCAGAGTACACAATATTTTTTAATCTATTGTAATAAATTTGGTAGTTGGCGATGGATGAAAGACATGTTATGAAAAGAATTTGTTCAAAGATCCTAAATAAAAATACTAAAATAATTTTTGTAGGTATAATTAATCCTAATGCCAAGTTACTTACAGGAGCAAGTAAGCGTTGCTTTACAGACTTATCCCCTCAACCTAGACTATCAAAATATCCCTACTGGTATGAGATATTTACATTTATCAAAAATTGCGATCTGAAAGATATTTCTTACCCTAGCGAAGTGGTATGTGTTACATTAGAATCATTTACATCCATTTTGGCTATATTACCATTAAATTATGATAAGGACAAGTTTGTAGTATTTCTATTGAATAATAAGGAAAAACAGAATTTAGAACCTTCTATCGAAGAAATATTATATGAAATATGATAACATTGACTTTTATAAATAAAGAAATAATATTGTAATACAATAAGGAATTGGTATCCAGAGACGATATTAAGTACTAAAATAATAATCACAAAAGAAATAACAAATATTTTTTGACTGAGTTATTTCTGTTTTGATTTATTCAACTCATCAATGATATCGTCTATTTTCTCGATCTTAATAGAATAATGATTTTTCATATAATCAAGACCTCCTCTGTGTTTTTGAGGTGTGGAAGAACAAACTCCATTTTCTGGGATAATAATATTATAACCATCTAGAAATGCATCATAAACTGTATGTTTAATACAGATATCTGTATGGATTCCAGTCAGAATAATCTCTTCTACTCCCTTTCCGTTGTAAAGACTATCAAGAACTTTTCTTAGTTTAGTTTTATGGAATGCACTATATGTATTTTTTAAAATAACATGGTCCCCAGATTGTGGTGTGAGATCTTTTATTACTTCAGCCCCTTCGGTACCTTTCATTGCATGAGGTCCCCATATTGTTAGTTCTCTATCTGAAGAGCCATGAGAATCATTGCAAAATATAACAGGGATTCTACATTCTCTTGCAGAGTTGATTAATGATTTTAGTTTCGGTATTAACTTTTTAACACTAGGTGAGCCTAATTTTCCATAAACAAAATCGTTTAACATATCTACAACCAATATAGCACGACGTCTAGTCAAATTTAATAATTTAATACAATTTAAGGTATTTATACCATTTATGATTAAAAATTTTGGTTTGTTCGATATTTTTTAATTAAAAATTAATTTACATTTCAGATAAATGGTATTTTATTGCTATCCTGAAAAATCATTATTGATTGGAAAAGTCGGTATTAAATTATTTATTCTAAATCAATATCTAGAATTGAATTGTATACAGAAATCTTCATTACAGTGTCTTGATAATTTTTTTTAATTCGGTGCTGATGTATACTGGAAATATATTTATTGTTTTATTAATATCTTTGAACTTTTTAGGCAAGATATTCATCTGGTACTCATAATGTTTATTTATCTCCTCTAGTCTAGGAAGATTTTTCTTTGTTAGTACACCATCCTTAATAAATTGAATCAAAAGAGGTTTCCCAAATTTTACCTTCTCATGATCCAAGGCGACAATATCTTTATAGATCTGGTTATTTTTTATTATTCGATAGATCTGTTTAGGTCCTGGAACCGATATTTTATTTAACGATTTTTTCATCTTATACCGCATCTCATATTTATTGCCTTTACTAGGTTTTTTTATAGCAACTAATTTATAAACACCATTTAGAGCGGGATCATCTCTTGATGTTACCAATTCTGTGCCTACTCCAAAATAATCTATTGGAATTTTTTTATCGAGTAATTTTTTTATTATGTATTCATTGAGATCACCACTCACCATAATCTTTGTCTCCTTATAATCGTTAGAATCTAGAATGTTTCTTATTCTTTTACATAAATAAAACAAATCTCCACTATCGATCCTTATACCTTTACATTTTATTTTCTCTCTGATAATTTTTTTTATCGCTTTTTCAGAATCATATGTATCTACCAGTAAAAAACCATTAGGAAAAAAGGAAACAAAATTTTTAAAAGCTTCTACTTCCTCATCAAAACTCATTATAAATGAGTGAGCCATAGTTCCACTCATCGGAATTCTGTAACGATAAGAAGCAAGAGTATTTGATGTACTTTTACATCCAGCAATAAAACTAGCTCTACTAGCAAATAACGCAGCTGACGGTCCATGTGCACGTCTAAATCCAAATTCAATGACTGGTTTGCCTTTTGCAGAATCGACTATTCTGGATGCCTTCGACGAAATAAGTGACTGAAAATTTACTATAGATAAAATATAAGTTTCAACAATTTGTGATTCGATAATCGGAGCTTCAATTCTTAAAATTGGTTCATTTGGAAATAGAATAGTCCCTTCAGGTACTGCCCAAAAGTTTCCAGTAAATCTAAAGTCTTTCAAATAATTTAGGAAATGTTGATTCTTTTCGAATTGTTCAATTGACTTCAGAAAATTAATTTGATTAGAATTAAATTTTAGATTTTTGAGATATGATATTACTTGCTCTAGCCCTGAAATAACCAAATAATTTCTATTATTTGGAAGTTTCCTTACAAACATTTCAAATATTCCAATAGTGTCTTTGATTCCAGAGTTAAAATAACCCAATGCCATAGTCAATTCATAAAAATCTGTAGCTAAACACAGATCATCCCTAAAATCAAAGGTAGAACTGTTCAAAGTCTATCTACTATAGTAATACCATCTTATAAACATAATAATACAAGTTTTAAGTTACAAATAATTATTTAAAATTAAAAAAAGTAGTTTATTTTTCACGGAGCATTTTATCCAATGCTTTAACAATATCTGTTTTAGTAATAATTCCAACCAATTTATTTTTTGGATTGACAACAGGTAGTCCGCTTATCTCATTTCTTATCATTATTTTAGCTGCTTGAGCAAGATCTGATTTAGCTAGAACGGTTATAGATTCATTCATTACATTTTCTGCCAATATTATAGAATTTAATTTTGTAGGAATGTATGGTTGTCTCTGTTGTCTTGTATTTTGAGATATTGAATAGTTAATTTTACGTTGAAATAAAAAACTAATTGGTAATAAATCACGAGCAGTTATTATTCCAACCGGTGAACCATTTTGCACTACAACTATTCTTGATATGTTGTGAATATTCATTAATAATAGTATCATATGTATATTTTCTAGTGGGTCTACAGTGAGCACTTTTGAAGTCATCCAATCTTTCAGATTATATTGATTACCATAATGGTAGGCAAATAGTTCTACTAGATCAGATTTTGTAACTATTCCTTGTTGTCTTCCTATATCATCGACAAGTATGATTGAGCTTAAATTATTTTTTAATATTAAAGAAGTGCAATATTTTATTTCTGAATTTACACTTACAGTAAGCAAGTTTTTTTTCATTATCTCCCTTACCAAGACTTCTGAAAGTTTCTTTTCTGTATAGGTTTCATACAAATAATTGGATATGTCTTTTTCTGTGATAATACCAATAGGTTTTTGATTTTTTGATATTATTATTCTACTTATATTATACCTAAGCATAAAATTTCTTGCATCCAAGAGGGTATCTTCTGGTTTTAAATAAATTATTTCTCTGCTGAGATCATATGCATCTAGTAAAAACTTTTTCTTTCCTGTATTCTCTATATTTGCATTTTTAAGATGTATATTGCCTTTTGCCGTAAGTAAATACTTTCCATTTGATCCATAATTTTTCAATAAACCTTTATCTACTAACTCAGCAGTACATCTTCTAAATTGTTGATTAGATAGGGATAATCTTTCTTTTATTTCTTTATTTGTTAATTTACTCTTGGTAAGATTCAAAATCCTATGGAAGATCTCCTCTTGTTCACCATAGTTTATTTTTTTTTTAAAAACTTTTTTAACAGACATAATTGTGAACAAACAGTATAAAATTATAGATTTTATAAGAAATAGTCTACATCACGCATTAGAATTCTTTTATTCTTTGAAATATTGCATTCTTCTCTTGTTATCCAATAAAAAATTATTTTATATTTACAGTTGTCACTTCAGTGTCTTCCAGTTTCCTTGGTTCTTTTTTGGGAATAGTTACATGTAATACACCATTTTTTATCTCTGCCTCTGCCTTTGAGGCTATTACTTCATCAGGAAGAGGAATTTCTCTTTCAAAGGCTCTGTATGATCTTTCATTGCGAATATAATTTTCTTTTTTCTCTTCTTTCTTTTCCCTTTGTTCTCCAGATACCATAATAGAATTTTTCTTGGCGTTTATTTTGATTTTCTCTTTATCTATCCCAGGTATTTCTAAGGATACCTCATATTTGTCTCCCTTATCTATAAGATCACATAGAGGTAATCTAATTTCTAAATCTTCATCTTCTAAAGAAAACCTTGGAAAACTTAAATCCCAAGTAGATCTACGCCAAGGAGAAAAAACATTTTCAATATCTTTTCTAAAACCTTCAAAAATGTCATCCATCCTATCTGTAAAGAAGTGATCATCTCTCACTTTTTTTTTTGGATAAGATTGGTCTTTGTTCATTATCTCTACTCCAGTATCAAAAGTATTTATCCTTTATGTATCTACTGCATTGCACAATCATATAAATAACATGTCCTAGATATATATCAAAATTGTTGTGATTATCAGATACACAATTCCAATATTTTTTAATCGGCTAAAATTTAATGTTAATGAGATTCCTTGCATATGATGTTTAATTTCATAGGAAGTATAAAGCTAAGACTAATTTTGTATTTAACTAGGTAATACCTAAGGTTTTGGAACAGTTTTAACGAGAATATTTATTAACATATTAAAGATATTTCTATTTCTAT
>Ga0315534_1002977_pt1 | contig 11087 bp, 8 predicted proteins | sample SalMarSW160240MG_FD_203094 | JGI IMG/M metagenome (GOLD analysis project Ga0315534, IMG submission 203094) | Salt marsh sediment microbial communities from the Plum Island Ecosystem LTER, Massachusetts, United States - Salt Marsh Sediment SW1602-40 ... | reverse complement strand
AAATAGGCACCACACTTCCTCTGCTTCCAAGCACATTGCCAAATCGAACGGATATAAATGAGGTTGAATTACTGGCTAAACTAAGGATCAGATTCTCCGCAACCCTCTTGGTTGCCCCCATCACACTGGTAGGGTTAACTGCCTTATCTGTAGAGATATTAACAAATTTTTCTACGCCAGATTCAGAAGAGATTGTTGCTACCACCTTTGTTCCGTAGATGTTATTTAATATTGCTTCCCTCGGATTTTCCTCCATCAGTGGAACATGTTTATAGGCTGCTGCATGAAAGACAATAGTAATATTGTTCTCTCTAAATACCCTTTTAATCTTATGTTCATCCTTTATGTCTCCAACAATAGACAATGCTTGAAGGTTAGGATATTCCGCCTTTATCTCTCTATCTATATTAAAAAGCTCAGTTTCTCCTATATCCAGCATAATAAGTTTTTTCGGATTGAACCTGGCTGTTTGTCGACATAGTTCAGAGCCAATTGAACCCCCCGCACCTGTCACTAATACGACATTATTGCTGAGATAAGAAGCAACCTGCTCTAGATCAATCTTTACTGGCTCACGCCCAAGTAGATCCTCTATAGAAATATCTCGAATATCACTGAGGGTAACCTTTCCATTCATTAAATCAGAAAATCCAGGGAGCACCTTAACGTCTTTTATATTGGCCTTTCTTACATGTTCCATTATCCCCCTGATGTCTTTTGATGTGGCAGAAGGAATGGCAATGATAATTTCTTTAATATCAAACTTTTTTACAACTTTAGGTATGTCCTCCCTTACCCCTAATACCTTTGTACCGTGTATTAAGGTGTGTTTTTTCTTTGGATTATCATCTATGAATCCAACTGGCAAATAACTGGATCGTGTTGATCTCACCATGTCCCTCAGCATCTGTTCACCAGCAGAACCAGCCCCCATAATCAATATATCTTTTCTCTTTTTGCTACTGGAGCCTGAATAATAAAAGCGGAAAAAGGCCCGCATGCCAGTAATAAAAAAGACGGTTAAAAAAAAGTCGATAAAGATAACCGATCTGGGGAAGCTTGAAAAAATTATCCAGTCCCGAAAAACCAGGGCGATAAAGGCAATCATAGGAGACGTTATTGCCGAGGCCTTAATAACAGATAAAACTTCCTCAAATGATATGTAGCGGAAAGAGATATGATAGAGATTAAAAATCCAGAACAGTAGGATCTTAATGGGAACAAGTATCAGTGCAATTACAAATATTTGATTAATATACCTTGTTCCTATTGCTTCAATTGAACCTAATCGAATGAAATACGCAATATAAAGTGATACTATAAGTAAAATTGTGTCTAAAATTATAGACAGAGGTTTTTTATATGACTGTGCAGTGGTAAAAATAGTATCTAATCTTTTCTTTATCATCACCGTCTTACCTATTAATCACCTACATTAAAATTAGAATTAGACATATATCCATAACATTTAACAAAAGATTGTACCAAATAAAAGTCTGTGAAGAATTATTTGTTGTATTTTACTTTATCTTATAAGCTCACAGCTTAATAGCCAATTTATTCTACAGATTTATTATAATAAAATTAATCATTTTAGTAATCTAATACTGGCATTCACAAAAACCCATTGCTTGTTCGGGTTTCAATCTATGTAGTAGCCAAATTTTTTCGAATAAAATAACTGACCATAGTAAAACCGACAAAATAAGCTATTAAAATGGGCAAAATCATAATGCCGCCAAAAGGCTTAAGCAGCAAAACAGTAACGCCAACAACTAATTGAAGTAGACCATAAGCAAGTGAAACCTTCCATTGTGATATCCCTTTTTCGTTTGCCAGAAGTTGGTAAAGGTGCCTGCGGTGAGCACGGAGAAGATTCTCACCATCTCTTATACGAACTGCCATAGTGGTTATTTCGTCTGTATAAAAGGGAAACAGAAATGCAGCCAGGCAAATAAAATCTAGCAAGCCTTTTGAAAGCCAGACAACCATTCCGGCAAAGGTAAATCCTAGCAAAATACTCCCCACATCACCCATAAAAACCCTTGCCTTTAGGATGTTAAAGGGAAGAAATCCCAGACATGAAAAATAGATACACATAGACAATACTGCAAATGAGCTATAACTCTCTGAAAGAAAGCTATAAAGAGCCAAAAGCCCAAATCCCACTATACCGGTGATTGCGGCAATGCCATTGATCCCATCCATAAAATTATAAAAATTCGCAGTTCCCACAATAAAAACAGCCATTGCAAGGATCAAGAGAAGCCCGCTCATTCGGCTTTGGATGGCAGTATTAATCCCAAAAAGAAAAATTATGGCTGCAATTAACTGTAAAGACAAGCGGAATTTTGGTGAAAATTCGATCCTATCCCCACAGAAACTAAACAAGGCAATGGCAGTTATAGGAAGCCAGAAACCCAAGGGAATATTGAGTAGCAGCGATGAAAAAAGAAAGGCAGCCAGGATTCCGATCCCGCCACCCTTTGGAACAAGCCCTTTATGGGAACTCCGCTCATTCGGCTTGTCCAGCAGACCGAGAGCTTTTCCCCAGCGGAAGATAAGCCAAGCACCGGCTCCACCTAAAACAAGCGAGACTATGTATAAAAACAAATTTTTCATTCCGCAATTTCCGCATCAAATACAGTCTCCAGTGAATGAACCGGCCTAAACCCAGTCTCCATCATTTTTCCATTATCAAAAACCAAATCAGAGGCCAACTTATCATAACACGAATGTATCCAGTTTTTTTTGCTGCGCAAGAAGATACCTGCAATCCGTGTTACAAGCCAAACGGAAAATAATGGAATTGAAATAATCGGTCTGTTTGGACGAATGCCCGATTTTTGGAATACTCGAATAATTTTGTTGAATTCATATGCCTCAGCATCAGCTATATTCAAGATGTTAATCCTTGAATTTTTGGGCGATTTCTGCAGGAGAAATTCGATAAGATCAACAAGATTATGCCTGGCTAATGCAGACATTTTTTGTGTACCTGAACCGAATCTAAGATAAGCCAGCTTTCCCGGAGCAAAAACACGACGATCCAGATTCAGACTCCATTCACGATCGTATACCGGCGCCAGGCGTGGAATAATCAAATTATGAATTATGCCCTCATCAGATAAATCAATCAACCGCCTCTCAGCATCAAGCTTGCTCACGGCATAATCGCTTGAAGGATGGCATTCGCTTTCCTCAGAAACCGATACGCTCAAATTATCTTCCCCATACACCGACACCGAAGAAAAAAAGATAAAACACACACCAGGATTACTTTTAGCGGCAGCCTTTGCAAAATTCTCCGTCACTTCACTATTAACCCTCATATAAGTAGCAGAATCAACGGCCCCGATCTTCTGGTGCGCAATACCGGCACAGTGAATGACCACATCGGGAGAATACTTTTTGCAAATTGCGACCGCTGAATCCTCATCGGTCAGGTCAGCATGCTCCCAGGCAATATTGGTGGATTTATCAGGCCCTTTTGTAATATCCACACCTATTATTTTGTTATCGGTTGATAGCTGGATGCATAGCGCTCTTCCGATAAAACCTGCGGCGCCGGTTATAAGGACAGTGGGCATATTAATCCTTCCTGATTATCATGCAGAACAGCTCATTTTTGCCACACAGTTCGATTAACATAGTCGGTATAGCTCAGGATAATGCGCACGACCTTTTTTGAAACATTATCCATATTGTAATCCCGAACAAGCTTGAACGGCCTGATATCTCTGGAATATTGGGAAATAACGATTTCAACGGCCTCTAAAACGCCTTCCGCCTTGAGTCCGCACATGATTAGGGTCCCTTCGTCCATTCCCTCTGGGCGTTCGTGGGCCTGACGAATCGTTACAGCCGGGAAATTCAGAATTGATGATTCTTCTGTAACTGTACCGCTGTCTGAAATCACGCAAAAAGCATTCATCTGCAGGTTCACATAGTCAAGGAACCCAAGCGGTTTTAAAAAGTGGATGAGCGCATCCAGGTTGTCCACATCATGATCCCCTAATATTTTCCTGGTACGGGGGTGAGTCGAAACAATAATCGGTTTGTTATATTTTTTGGCAATGGCCTTTAAAGATTCCAGCAGATTCCCAAAGTTGACCTCATTATCGACGTTCTCCTCGCGGTGGGCACTGACAACAAAATATTCCTCCGGTCCTACCTGCAGCCGTTCAAGAACATCAGACGTATCTATCTGCGGCCCATAATGCTCCAGCACCTCTTTCATGGGAGATCCCGTTTTAATAACCGTTTCCGGTTTTATACCTTCAGCCAGCAGATAGCGGCGCGCGTGTTCAGTGTAAGGCATATTGATGTCACTTATATGGTCCACAATTCTGCGATTGATCTCTTCCGGTACCCGCAGGTCAAAACACCGGTTCCCTGCTTCCATGTGAAAAATAGGAATCTGGCGGCGCTTTGCAGATATTGCAGAAAGGCAACTGTTTGTATCACCAAGAAGAAGCAGTGCATCAGGCTTTTCTTTTTCCATCACATCATCTGACTTAGCAATAATGTTTCCAATGGTTTGAGCAAGTGTTTCACCAACTGCATCCAGGAAGTAATCAGGTTTTCTTATCCCAAGTTGTTGAAAGAAGATTTCATTAAGTTCATAATCATAATTCTGAACGGAATGTACCAATATATGATTGGTATGCTTGTCCAGTTCGCTTATCACACGACAGAGCTTAATGATTTCAGGACGGGTACCGACAATAGTCATGATTTTAATTGCCATATATTCTTTCCTCTTTTCCACAGTAGCACTGCAATATTATATAATCTATTGACAAATTATCGAAGAAGTTCATTACTTTCCAACAAATTGAGATCTTCTATCATAAGATGATGTGTTTTTAACAATGCAATAGTACCAGCCAAATCGAGCACCTTATCAGCCGAGCTAAATTCTTTTGTCAGTGTTTTATGTTCTTGCTCGTCTGTGTCACATAATTCGGGTAGCATAGACTTAATAGCATAGTAACTGCCACGTTTAACACAGTGGTGAATCTCTTCTTCAGAAACCAATATTTCATGCATCTTTTCACCTGGACGAACGCCGCTAATTTTTATTTCAATGTTGTGGTCACCGACCAAAGCTTTGGCGATATTGAGCACGGTTGCAGCCACCGCATCCGGAATATAAGTTTCACCACGCTTTGCGTAGCGCAGTGCTGCAAATACCGTATCAACCGCCTGATTTAAACTCAGCAGGAAACGCGTCATCTCAGCAACCGTTACAGTTACTGGACCGCCGTTCCTGATCTGCTCATGAAATAGAGGAATAACCGAACCGCGCGAAGCCAGCACGTTTCCATAACGAACACAGATAAAACGCGTTTGGGGGTTTAAGATATTTGCTGTGGTAAATATCCGTTCCTGGAGAGACTTGGTCATTCCCATGACGTTTACCGGTTTACACGCTTTGTCAGTACTGATAGCAACAACGGTATCCACGCGATAACTGTTTTCCTCAATGGCGCGGACAATATTCGCAGCGCCCATGCAATTGGTCATTAATGCTTGCATTGGGAAATATTCACAAGTGGGGACCTGTTTCAGCGCTGCCGCATTTATCACGACATCCGTATCCCTGATGACTGAGCAAACATCGGTATAGTTGCGGATATCTCCGATCCGAAACTCCAGTATATTCATGAAGTTTCGATAAATCACTTCATCAGTGACAACCAGTTTGTGAAGATAGGCCATTCTCATATCATGTTGTTTTGCTTCATCACGAGAAAAGACGATCACTTTTTTAGGAGTACCCAATTCTCCACTTAACACACGATGTACAACAGTTTTGCCTAATGATCCTGTCCCGCCTGTTATAACAACCGTTTTGTTTTCGAATAATGACATAAAATTACACCTCTATTATAATGATTGTTTATTGTACGATGAGGAAATATAATGTTGGTACATCTCATCTACGAGTTCCGGCCACGATGGAGGCGTATAGCCGGTAATTCGGCGAAAAACGGAAGAATCCAGAGAGCGATCCTGATGGAATTTATCATACGGCTCTATTTTGATTTGTTTTGCATATCTTGTCGCGACTAAATTCAATAAGTCATACTTTGAGATGGGATCCGATGATACATGATAAACTCCTGTAAGTTCCGGCTTAGGAATAATATATTCAAGCAAAATATGTGCTAATTCAACAGTAGGGAACCCGGAATAAATAGCATGTGTAAATCCATTAACCTTTCCTTTCTGAGCGAGGAACCACTCGATCAAACCGAGCTTCCCTTTAAGTTCATGACCTATGATTGATGTTCTCAATGTAAGACAGTGGGGAGGATAAGCAACTTCCCCCAAGAATTTAGATCTTCCATAAAGATCATCTGCATTAGAGGAATCATGTTCAGTATAATTCCCCTTTTTTCCGTCAAAGACACAATCCGTACTGATATGAATCATCCGTGCGCCGGCAGAACGACAAATCATTGAAATTCGGTGAGGCAATAATGAGTTTATAATAATAGCCGAAAGAGGGTCACTTGCCATCGGTAATTGTTTGATCAAGCCGATGCAATTAATCACAATGTCCGGCTGTATGGAAGCGAAAGCTCTGATAACCGTATCAAAATTATCTGCGTCTACACCTACTCGTATTTTTTCCACAAAATCAGGATGAAACCACAGGAAAAGACCACTTGACGTTCTTGCAGTAGCATAGACATCCAGATTTTTCTGTAAGGATAGTTGCATAAACAGTGTATGTCCCAGCATTCCGGTACCGCCGAGAATTAAAACTTTTTTTTCCATGCTTATACTTCCTTGTTCTTGTTAATCAGAAGGTGTTGTGAATAAATTATATGCTTTCTCCACAAAACATACGTCTATGTATTATATTCTTGGTTTTTTAACTCTTCCATCCAAAGCTCTAAACGATCCAGGAGCATCTTATGTTCGAAATGTGCATTAAAATAAGTGTTGCCACACATTCCCATTGCCTGGCGTTCCGATTGAGACATACGATACATTTCAAGCACAGCCTCTGCTAAAGCTTCTGGATTTTCCGCCGGGCAGGTCAACCCGGCCCCTGCTTCTTCAATGATCCTGGCCCCCTCGCCGTCCAGTGCGGCAATTATCGGCTTTGCACACGCCAGGTATGATTGTATCTTTGACGGAATTGTAAGAGAAAAAATAGGTTCTTTTTTGAGAGTTGCTAAAAGAGCATCAGACAAAGCGAAAAACCTGGGCATAGCTTCTAGCGGATATCTTCCTAACAGATGCACCGTCTCGTTTAAGCCCCTTTTAATGACCTGGCTTTGAACCCATGGGAACATTCGACCATCACCGATAATAACCCAATTGATTTCTGTATAGCCCTTCAGTAGTTCAGCAGCTTTTAAAATCGTCCCAAAATCCTGGGCGGCCCCGATATTTCCGGCAAATGTCACACAGAATCCTTCAGGCATTACTGCACGTTCATAGGCATCCTTTTCAAGTATAACAGGCTGATAAAGGTCTTCCGCACTATTGGGAAAATATAAAATGCGGTTTGAACCATAATGCTGATGCTTTATTGGTTGAAAAAACGCACGGGATTGTACCAATATCCGATCACATCTCCGATATATAAATTTGACTAAAATGTCTACTATTTTTAGAATTTTCTTCGAACGAACAGCACCAGTAGCTGATAAGCTTTCCGGCCACAGATCCTGCATCCAGAACATTACAGGAGCAGATTTGAGTTTTTTTAATAAAAGTGCAGGCAGACATACTGTAATCGGAGAAGGTTCATAAATAAAAATCAGGTCAATGGTGCCTAATCGTCGGACGGGACCTATGAGACAGGCAAAAAAAACAAAAGAAAAATAATTCAACACCAGCTGGATTCGACTCCCATTACCGCGGGGAATAAGCGGGACTCTAAAGACTGGTATGCCTTCATATATTTCTCTGAAAGGTTTAAACAGACTGTATCCATCGAATAAATGACCGCCCGGATAATTGGGTATGCCTGTCAGGACCTTAACTTCATATCCCCTCTCCTTCAAGCCCAATACCAGATCATTGATTCGAAAATTTTCAGGCCAGAAATATTGGGTAACAATTAATACTTTCACTGCATACCGGCCTTTATCAATTAATATAGTGCACCTTTTTTATTGCAAATTTTCCTAATTCTTGCCTCCGAAAGAAAAACTTTGAACAATTAGCAATATTAAGATATCCTTTTTTTTGAAACAATAACATACTTGATTTTTTTGGGATCAATCATAAAGCCCTTGAGAAAATGCTATTTTTTTCTTTCCCTGTAAATCTGTTTTGATACTTAATCAGTTTGGGACCACAGGAAATCTTTATATATTGAAAACCTTTTCACTGCTTTCTTCTCCTGGATAATAAAAACTTATTAAATGAATATATTAATAATACATTTAGACAGATAGTACCAAAGAGTAGATAGCTTCGTCCAGGAACATAACCAAAATGAGCATACCTATATGCTACAACTTGTGCCAACAGGGAGCATAAAATAACATTTGAATCGCTTAGTTTATATATAGATATTTCGATCCCTGCACCCAGGGCTCCTACTAAAAGCATTGATAAAAATAAAAAAATAAAAGAACCTGGATAATAAAAAAAGGCTAAAATTCCAGGCAATGAAATAAAATGATGTTTTGAAAAATCAGTGTTAGTATATGAAGTTGTAACAATTTCTAAATCATAAAAGCTGGTTCCATGATCTGAGTATTTTTCTTTCCATGCATTTTTCCATAAATCCCAACCCAATTTTGGATAACTGGAAACTGCCATTACCCCTTCAATTCCAACCCAGCGATCGAGAATCAAGGTTTTTATATTGCTGCTTACTGAAGCTAAAGCAATATTTTTTGAAGTCGAAGCAATATCTGCTGGATTATTGTTAAACTGATTAGACCGTATTTGATTGACTAAAATAACAGAGCTTGCAAATAAAAAAATAATCATTAATAAGGATATGATCTTGAATCGATAAGTTAAAAATATAGAATGTAATTTCAAGCTTCTAATTGCACCAATTGACAATGCGCTTACGTTTAAAACCATCCCGCGACTTAGCATCGACACATTAGAAAAAAAACTCTCCAATAAACTTAATGCTACTACACAGTAAGTAGTTTTCTTATTCAGTTTAAATTCAAATTCCAATAATAGTGCGGAGAATGATGCTGCCCCAAATAATAACAGCCATGTGTAAATACCGCTTAGTTTATATGGCAACTTCGTTCGGGGCACCGTACCTCTTTGATAAATTCCAAAATATGCATTCGTCACAGAGATAGTTGCAAATAACGTGAAAAATGCTATCCAGATAAGTTTTCGATACTTTTTATAGAATGTGAACAAGCCCTCTAAGCTAATTCTCTCGTTTTCACCTGGATAAGAAAAAAAATACTTTTCTCTGATATAACTGGCCACTAAAAGAGCAAATACACCACAAGATGTTACAAGCAGAGCATCATCATATGCCGCACCCGAGTAGTCAAAGTTATTACCAATAGGCACTTGAAACTTTCCACCCATAAATGCCACTCTAAAAGAAAATTTTAACCAGTACCCGAGCCAGAAGAATATCCCAATAAATGTGTCAAAAAAAATTCTATCTTTTCTAAATCCAAAAAAGAGTAATGCATTCAGTAACAGCGTGAATAAAATATAAATGTAACTCTGCCCGGGATAATTAATAAATGCAAGGTAAGATAGGATACAAATAAATAGATATAAAAAATATGAAAATATATTAAGAATTTTAATATTCATTCTTTATTTCTTTTTTGTAGCATTAAAAAAGGAATCAAACCTATGAAATTGAAAAGATATGAATAAGCAAAATAAATTGTAAAAATATCAGCCCCATTAGTAATTGCAAACATACCGAGAAGTTGCAAAAATGCCAGATGCCCTACACCGATCCCAGAAATGGAAATCGGTAATAACATAGCAATAATACCCAGTGGAATTACATAGGTGAGTTCCAATATATTGGAGTTAATATCAGGGTTAATAGTATAAATGATTAACAGGAATGATATGGTATTCAGTATCTGAATACTCAGGCTCATCAAAATTACCAGGAAGACCTTTTTCTTATTTTCAAGGAAATGCAAGTGGTATTGCTTAAAGTTATCGAATCTTCGCCGAATGAGCTGTAAATTGCTTAGATTATGAGCTTTTTCAAATAAAGGTCCTAATAGAAATAGAAACTCTTTTCTGAATAAATAGATAGAAGCAAAAGAGATAAGTATTATATACAGAGAATAAAGAAACCACTGAATTTCCTGTGGATGGCTTTGCACGGATAGGCTGGAAACTACTGTAATAGTAACAAGGCTGAGTATTGAAAATATTTTCGAAAAAATAAGTGCATAAAAAGTGTTATCTTTATTCAGGTTTGAATCAACCCTCAATAATTCCTTAATTCTAAAAACTTCACCAAACAGTGCAGATGGAGCAATACAGTTAATAAAGGACGATGCCCATGTTATATACAGTATTCTTCTGAAATATTTACTTTGCGCATTGAACTGCATTAAAATATTAGTACGAATCGAGCCAATAAATAGCTGACAAAATGTCAATGCTAAAAAAAATAAGACAAGTTTTATATTAGATAAGCCTAACTTAACATTCTTATAACTAAGTTCACCATTCTGAATTAACCAATACAGTAATATCAAGCTGATTAAACATTTTAGTAGAAAAGTAATTTTAGAGTTTAATTTCATGTAAGTCTGTTAAGTCAACTAATAGCTTTGTTCCATCGTCAACGTTTTTATGAATTGGTTTTAAAACATAATTCATAACGCTATGCCAAACACTTCAGTTCATGAGATCATTTTTTATCGATGGTATTTTGTCAATTATCCCAGGCAAAGAGTCTAAAAGAAACATGTGGCGAATTAGCCTGTTTGAACAGCATCTCTATTAAGCAATTATAATAAATTTTCTATCTCTTCCCAGGTTTTACCGGCTGTTTTACGCCAGTCATAATAATGTGACCTTTCTATCGCTTTCAACGACATTTTTTTTATTTTATTGTCATCATCCATAATGACGGACATCTT
>Ga0315534_1002971_pt1 | contig 11093 bp, 11 predicted proteins | sample SalMarSW160240MG_FD_203094 | JGI IMG/M metagenome (GOLD analysis project Ga0315534, IMG submission 203094) | Salt marsh sediment microbial communities from the Plum Island Ecosystem LTER, Massachusetts, United States - Salt Marsh Sediment SW1602-40 ... | reverse complement strand
CGTGGTCAGGTGATCGGCGGTGCGGCGATGGGTGCGATCGGTGGTGCGCTCCTTGGCGGAATTATCGGCGGTGGCCGGGGCGCGGGTACGGGTGCTCTGATTGGTGGCGGCACAGGCGCGCTCGTCGGCGGCGCGCAGCAATCGAATGATTACAACTCGCTATACTGGCGGGCATACAACCAATGCATGCGCCAGTAAGCCTTGGCAGATAATCCCGCTCCACGATCTCCAACGACACAACAAACCTTGTTGATAGGGAACTGACATGAAACGCATGCTCATCGCCGCCGCCGTATCTCTGCTGGCGCTCGCACCGGCTTCCGCTCAGGAAGAAGAAACAACGTCCGACTTGATGGTCATCTTCTTGGAGGCGGACCGGGACAACAACAAGGTCCTCGACAAGGGGGAGGTCCTGATTGTTGCGATCGAACAGTTCGATGAGGTGGATGTCGACAACGATGGCAAAATCGAGAAGGAAGAGGTCGACGACTTGGCCCTCGTTGAGGAATTCTCAGACAACGATACCAATAAGGACGGCGCGATCGAGATCGAGGAAATGATCAACGAGAAAGTGGACGACTTTAACGCGGCTGACAAAGACAACAGCGGCACGCTCAGCTACGAAGAGGTCGACGAAGCTTATGAGAGCCTCAAGACGCCTTAGAATGGTTGGAGCCTGAGAGATGGCTGACGCGTTTGCCACTGCCTCGCAGCTTGCGGGCAACGCGGCCCGGTTTGGCTGGTATTCCAGCATAAACTGGCTGGTGGGCCGCCAAGCGCAACAGTTGGGAAGCCGGCCGGCCTATCATCCAGAGCGGCCGGTGCCCTCTCGCGCAGAGCTGATGCGCGATCTGCGCGCGCTTTTTGTGCGCGATGCGAAGGCGGTTGGTGATGGCCTCTATCCGCCTACCGAGCCGGCTGGCTCGGTGGCGGACCACCTCCAGCAACTGCGCGCGATGTTTGCGGATTTGCCTGAGACCACGCGACGGCGCATGTCGCAGGATGCACAAAGTGCTGCAGAGCAGCCGGGTGCCGACAGCGTGCCCGACTACTACGCGCAGGACTTCCATTTCCAGACCGGCGGCTATTTGAGCGAGGAGTCCGCGCGACTCTATGACGTGCAGGTCGAGACGCTGTTCTATGGGTCGGCCGCTGCCATGCGACGTGCGGCCCTGGCGCCGATCGCCGACTTCATGCGCGGGCGCGATCAACGCACCATGAGTCTCGTGGACGTTGCGTGTGGAACGGGACGTTTCTTGCGCAATGTGCGGCTTGCCTACCCTGCGCTGCGCCTTAAGGGGCTCGATCTGTCGCAAGCCTACTTGGATGAGGCCCAACGGCATCTGGATGGGCTGCGGCCCGCCGCGTTCATTGCGGCCAACGCCGAAGCGATCCCGCTCCCCGATGAAAGCCAGGACATCGTCACATCGATCTTCCTGTTTCACGAGCTACCGGGCGACGTGCGCCGGCGCGTGACGGCAGAAATTGCCCGCATCCTCAAGCCCGGCGGCCTGTTTGTTTTTGTCGACAGCCTGCAGATGGGCGATCGCCCCGGCTGGGATGGCCTACTTGAAGCATTCCCCGTGCGCTTCCACGAGCCCTACTTTGCGCATTATGCGACGGATGATCTCGATGCGATATTTGCCGAGGCTGGGCTTGCGCACGAGTCGACGTCACTGGCGTTCATGTCGAAAGTCATGGCTCGGCGCAAAGGCTGATGGAATAGGTGCGCCGCTCAGCCGCACTGGGCGCGATGGCGAAGGATATGGTCAGCAAGAACGATTGCCATCATCGCCTCGCCGATCGGAACCGCGCGAATGCCGACGCAAGGGTCATGACGCCCCTTGGTGACGACATCGGTTTGCTTGCCCTTTTCGTCGATCGACTTGCGTGGTGTGAGGATTGACGAGGTCGGTTTCACGGCGAAGCGACAAACGATCGGTTGGCCGGTGGAGATGCCACCAAGAATCCCCCCGGAGTGATTGGTCAAAAAGTGGGGCTCGCCGTCTGGGCCCATGCGTATCTCGTCGGCATTTTCCTCGCCCGTCAGTTCGGCGACCGCCATACCATCGCCGATCTCAACGCCTTTGACGGCGTTGATGCTCATCATGCCTGCCGCAATGTCCTGATCGAGCTTGCCATAGATCGGGGCACCAAGGCCGGGCGGCACGCCTTCGGCAACCACCTCGATGACGGCTCCGATTGACGAGCCCGACTTGCGTACCTCATCGAGGTAGTCGGCCCATGCGATCGCCGTTGAAGGCACGGGGCAGAAAAAGGGGTTCGTGTCGACGGCGTCCCAATCCCATAGCGACCGGTCAACCTTGATGGACCCGATCTGCACCAAAGCGCCGCGGATCGTGACGCCAGGCATAAGCTTGCGCGCGATCGCGCCGGCAGCGACCCGCATTGCCGTCTCGCGGGCGGACGAGCGCCCGCCGCCGCGATAGTCGCGAATTCCATATTTCTTCCAATAGGTGAAGTCCGCGTGGCCCGGGCGGATCTTGTCCTTGATGTCGGTATAGTCCTTCGACCGCTGGTCCACGTTGTTGATGACGAGAGAAATGGGCGTACCCGTCGTAACCTGGCGGCCGGCTTCGTTGATCAGGACACCTGAATGGATCTCGACCGAATCAGGTTCCTGGCGCTGGGTGGTGAATCGCGACTGGCCGGGTCTGCGCTTGTTCAGAAAGCTTTGGATTTCTTCGGCCTCGATTGGGAGGCCCGGAGGGCAGCCGTCGATCACGCAACCGATTGCCGGTCCGTGGCTCTCACCCCACGTCGTCACACGGAATAGGTGACCGAATGTATTGTGAGACATCGCGAATCGGGTCCGGAGGGAAAGAGCCTGGGGACAACGAAGGTGCGCTTGCAACTGCCGCGCCGTACGCTGCCCATGTGTCAGTCTTAGGTGCGCTTGCGCCCCCCCGCAAGGCCCGGTGTCGGCAATTCTCGTGACAAGGTTGCATGATGCAGTTTAAGTGAGGTCAGTGCTGCGTCGCGATGCGCGACAATCGCAAGGAGGCTGCAACCACGGGCAACCTCACATTCAGATGTGGGGTACCCGCGAAAGACCGCCGCTTGGCGGGAAAACCACCGGTCGCCGATAGGCGCAAGGCCTCGGGACCACGGGTTGTCGCTAGCTGTTTTCATGCGTTACGGCCATTGGCCGCCAGTCGCTCGTCGCATGCGTTGCGTCGTGTTCGGACAAGCCTCGTTTGGGCTCGTCCGCCATAACGAGCTGCTCCTTTCCGGCGTGAGCAACCGGAGTCGAGTGGCCGTCAATCTGTCGCGTGGGAAGAGCCGGAGCAGCCGCTGCTTCGGCTCTTTTCTATTTCAGGAGTGCCGAAGCGGACGTCAGAGCCATTCGATCGCACCTTCGCGCAGAATAAGAATGCGGTCATGGGGAACTTCGAGCACGGGGATCGACTGCTCGTCGAGGCCGAGAATTTGACCCCTGAGAACGCGGCTAACGCCGCCATGTGAGACCACCACCGAGTCCCGCTCGACGTTGTTGAGCCAATCAACCGCGCGAACCATCAATTCCGCGTAGCTCTCTCCGCCTTTGGGTCGCCAGTTGAAGGGATCGCGCGAGCGCGACTTCATGCCTTCAGGGTCGACCTTAGGAAGTTCGGCGGCAAGCGTTCCTTGCCAGTCACCATAGTTGACCTCCAGGAGGCGGTCGTCGGTCGCATAGGTGTCCTCGTCGAGGCCCAACGTGGTGCGCACGATATGCATCGTCTCGCGCGCACGCGACAGTGGACTGGAGACAAACGCGGCGTCGGCAATTGCGGGCAGAAGCTTTTTCAGCGCTTCGCCGTTGCGCATCGCCTGGGCACGGCCCTGTTCGTTTATGGGGATATCTTCTTGGCCTTGGTAACGCCACTCGGCGTTCCAGTCCGTCTGACCGTGCCGGATGAAATAGATCTTTACGTTCGCGCGCATCGCGTCAGACCGGACAGGGTAGGTGCAGGGCTAACCTTGTCGGCGCACAGCAGGGCGCGCTATCCAGGACGAGGCTACCCCGCTGCGTCACCCATTCTCGCCCTTGACTACCGAAATGTCGGGGGCGTCCTCGTTCTTCATTCCCTGGACATGATACCCGGCATCCACATGATGAACCTCGCCGGTCACCCCGCGCGACAAATCCGACAAGAGGTAGAGGCCTGCGGCGCCAACGTCTTCAATCGTAACGGTGCGTCTCAAGGGAGAATTGTATTCGTTCCACTTGAGAATGTAGCGAAAATCCGCGATGCCGGAAGCGGCTAGCGTCTTGATCGGCCCCGCGGAGATTGCGTTGACGCGGATGCCCTTCTGTCCGAGGTCTGCAGCCAGGTAGCGAACGCTTGACTCAAGGGCTGCCTTGGCAACGCCCATCACATTGTAGTGGGGCATGACTTTTTCGGCGCCATAGTAGGTGAGCGTCAGCAGCGAGCCGCCAGCCGTCATAAGTTTCTCGGCACGGGCAGCCAGAGCCGTGAACGAATAACAGGAGATGCGCATCGTCTGGGTGAAATTGTCCTCGCTCGTATCGACATAACGTCCATCGAGTTCGGTCTTGTCCGAGAACGCAATGGCATGCACCAGGAAATCAAGGTGCCCCCACTTCTGCTGGAGCTCGGCAAAGACGGCATCCATCGATGCTGTGTCGGTGACATCGCAGGGCAGCACCATCTGCGAGCCAAGCTGCGAAGCCAATGGCCCGACCCGCTTCTTGAGCGCTTCGCCCTGATAAGTGAGCGCGATTTCGGCGCCTTGATCCGTTGCGGCTTTGGCAATGCCCCAGGCGATCGAGCGGTTGTTCGCCACGCCCATGATGAGGCCCTTCCGGCCGGCCATTAGGTTGCCCTTGGCAACCCCGGCGTTCGGCTCCGGTTCCATCATGAGTGCATCAATCCCTTGCTTTGCCAAACAGTTTCGGCGCGCATCCTACACAAATGCACCGATGGGTCCAGTTGGGCCGGTCGGGGGACCTGAGTCTGCAGCAATGGGTGTTAAAGCGCTGATCTGCGGCGGAGCAGCGTCCGGTCGGGGGCAGTGAGAAAGGGCGCGTACCCAGTTTCAGCCATCGAGTTGCCAGCGGCCATCGGGGAGGCGGCAGGCAATTCCTTCGACCCGTTTGGAGCGCTGGTCGCTGGCAAGTACAACAATGATATGGCGGCAGACCCTACCCGTACGATCTTTAAAGGAGCTGGTCGGGCGCACGGTGGCAGTGAGGTGTCCGTGCCAGCGGCGCCAAACGAAAGTCATGCCGTCACCAACTTCTGATAAGGCATATTGGAGGCGCTCCAGAGCGGCTATCTGGTCCCGCTCGTTGAGCTGGTGAGGGCGGGCAGGCATTGTCGTTGCCGCCGGACAAGCGCAGGTTTGCGCCTTCACGTTGCGATCGTCCGAGAAAGCATCGCCCGCACTGAGAAACATGTAGGCGATCAACAGAAAGGCAGTGACAGCAAAAGCCACTACGGTCTCGACTAAGAGAGACGAACCCATGACGCTTCACTCAACTCAATTTGACGCTACCTACCGCCGCACTGTGGGCGATACTCTTTCCAGTATGGGTCGCTGTGGTTAAGAGGTCCTGAAGATGTGAGCTGCGCGTGTCGCGGCGGTGCAGCGTTAGACGAGGTGTTAACTATTGACCAAGGACTCCGCCTCAAACCCTGAGAGGGAAAACAGCGCCCCGGAGCCTGGCGACTTTGCCGAGGCCGGCGAACCGTTCTCGTTGTTCGAGAAGTGGTACGGGGAGGCCGAGCGTCACGAGCAGAACGATCCCAACGCGATGGCACTCGCCACCGTTGACGCCGATGGGCTTCCAAATGTGCGCATGGTGCTGCTCAAGGGCCTTGATGCGGTTGGAAGTTCTGACCGCGGCTTCGTCTTCTACACCAATTATGAGAGTGCCAAGGGCCGCGAGATTCTCGCTGCGCCGAAGGCCGCTATCGTTTTTCACTGGAAGAGCTTGCGCCGGCAAGTGCGCGTGCGCGGGATCATCACGAAGGTGAGTTCACAGGAAGCCGACGCGTATTTTGCGACCCGCCCGCGGGGCGCGCAAATCGGGGCTTGGGCGTCTCAACAGTCTCGTCCACTCGAAAGCCGGTTTGCATTGGAAAAGGCCGTGGCACTCCAGGCTGCTAAGTTTCATATCGGCAAGGTCCCAAGGCCCCCACACTGGTCGGGCTTCCGGCTTTCCCCGCTGGAGATGGAATTCTGGTATGGCCGCGCATCGCGCCTGCACGAACGCGTGGCGTTCTGCCGGCAGACGACAGACGGTCGGTGGAGCAAGACGAGGCTCTATCCTTAAATGCCTCAGGCGAGGTGACCGTCCTTGCGCAGCCAGGCGTGCGTGCGATCGAGGGCGCGTTCGAGGCGGCCGAACAGATCACCGATTTGGTCCTCGGCGATGATCAGCGGTGGACATAAGCCCAGTGCATCGCCGCCAGCGGCCCGGGTGAGCAGGCCTTCTTCCTGCGCAAACGTGACAGCGGCAGCGCCGACGCCAAGACCAGGTTCGAAGCTTTGTTTGCTGCGCTTGTTCTTGACGATCTCAACGGCACCGATGAGGCCGATTCCCCTTGCTTCGCCAACGATCGGGTGGTCGCTGAACGCCCTGAGCCGCTTTTGAAAGACGGGTGCAATGCGGCCGACATGGCCGATGATGTCGGTTCGCTCGTAGATGTCGATCGCTTTGAGGGCGACGGCGCACGCCAAAGGGTGTCCCGAATAGGTGTGCCCATGGCCAAATAGGCCGACTTTCCCGGTCTCTGCAACGAGGGCCTCGTAGACCGCGTCGGGAATGGTGATTGCGCCCATCGGCACGTAACCGGACGTGAGCGCTTTGGCGAGGCTCACGGTGTCCGGCTGGATCCCGAAGGCTTCGCAACCAAACTGGGTTCCAAGCCGACCGAATCCGGTGATCACCTCGTCTGCGATGAAGGCGATGTCGTAGCGCGCCAGCACCGCTTGCACCTTCTCGAAGTAGGTTGGCGGCGGAACGACAACACCACCAGCGCCTATGACCGGCTCGGCCACGAAGGCGGCAATCGTCTCAGGATCCTCCTTGACGATCAGCGCATCCAGGTTGTGCGCCAGGCGCGTCGCATAGTCCTCGGGCATTTCGCCAGGCTCCGTGCCACGCCACGCATGCGGACACTCTGCGACCACGACATGCGCGGTTGGGATATCGAAGGCATGGTGATAGGCGGGCAGGCCGGCGATGGCCGCGGTCGCGACGCTGCTGCCGTGGTAGGCCCGATGGCGCGTGATAATCTTTTTCTTGCGGGGCCGGCCTCGAGCGTTGTTGAAGTGCCATTGCAGCTTGATCTGGGTGTCATTGGCCTCGCCACCTGAATTGGTGAAGTAGATCTTTGAAGCCGGCGCGGGCGAGATCTGTTTGAGCTTCTCCGCGAGTTCAATAGCCTGCTCGTGGCTGCGCCCGCCGAATAGGTGGGTAAACGACAGGCGGCGCATTTGCTCTTGCGCCGCCTCGATCAGCTCCTCGTTTGCGTGTCCCAGGGCCATGCACCACAGGCCTGCCAGCGCCTCGATATAGCGTTTGCCCTCCTGGTCGTAGACGTAGATTCCCTCACCACGCTCCAAGACGAGGGGGCCGGCTTCCCGGTGCTGCCCGAGATTCGTCGTTGGGTGCAGCAACGCCGCAATGTCGCGTGCTTCAAGGTTGCGCGGCGCTGTCATTGCGTTGAAATGCCTTTCTGTGGGGGGCTTCTATTTTTGGTCCGATTCTGAGCTATTGTCGGCGCCGATGCAAAGACAAGGGGGAGGTGCGGGCCAAATTGGTCCGGCTCAAGGCATGAAGCGGCTTATGCAATTGAACAACCGGCTTGAAACTTTGACCTGGGCTGCCGCGATGGGGCCGTGGCAGGCATGAGTTCTTTGTCGCTTGAAACCCCTTCATTCTCTGCGCGGTGGACGAGCCGGATCGCTCTTTTCTCGGTGGGCGTGCTCACCTGCGCCTTCGTCCTGCATCGGCTCTTCTCGATGCCGACACCGGTCGCCTTCAACCTGGGCATCGTCGCGTTCGCGGGTGCCGGATTGTCGCTTTTGCTGGCCTGCTTCGCAGCCATTGGGATTTGGCGAACGGGGCGACCTGGAACCTCTCGCGTCGTATTTGGCACTTTGGTGAGCCTTGCCCTCGTGTCGTGGCCGCTGGTTTATTTGCCGAACTATGAGCAGTTGCCCAATATCAACGACATTACGACCGATCCGGTGACGCCGCCGTCGTTCGGCTCGCTTGCGGCTTCGCGTGGTCCGAGCACCAATGGCACCGGGTATGCCGGCCAGCGGTATGCGCTCCAGCAGGCCGCCGCCTACCCGGACATCAAGCCCATCCTTATCAATCGGTCCAGTGAGGAGGCTTATGAACTTGCGGCCGACGCTGTCCGCCGTTTGAAGTTGGATGTGAAGCGTCAAAAGGCGCCGGATGCGGACAAGCAGCAGCCGGGCGTCTTGGAGATTGTCGACCGTACCATGATCGCCGGGTTCTATGACGATGTCGTCATCCGCGTTGCCGGCAACGACGAAAGCGCGCGCATTGATGTCCGCTCCGCATCGCGCTTCGGTCGACATGACCTTGGCCGCAATGCCGAGCGCGCGCGGTTGATCTTGACGGAAATCGTCACGCGTCTGGAGGCGGTGGTTCCCACGGCCAAGCCGAAAGCAGAGCCGGAAAAGGCGGAAAAGAAGAAGTCCGTCAAACGCAGGTCACGACGCAGTCGACGTTCGAGACGTCGTCGCAGGTGATCAGGCCGCGCTCGGCGAGGTGCTCCACATGCGCCTGCAGTGATAGCGTCGCCGCGGCGGCGATGTCCTCATCGAGGTCGCGATAAATCAGCGGAAGCATTTTGCTTATCGTGTTCGTTCCCTGCCGCACGGCTTCGAGAATGGCCTGCTCACGCCAACGCCGATGCAACAAATAGGCTTTGACCGTGCGACGCGGTTTCAGAACTCGCCCTCCGTGACCTGGCAGGTATACGTCGTCTTTGCGCTCAAGTAGCGCCTCCAAGGAGCGTAGGTAATCGGCCATCCGTCCCTCAGGCGGCGCGATGACGGAGGTGTTCCAGGCCATCACATGATCGCCGGAAAAGACGACGCCGCTATCGGCAAGCGCAAAGCACAAGTGGTCGGGCGCGTGTCCAGGCGTGTGCAGAGCTGACAGCTCCCAATCACCACCAGTGACGCGATCGCCGCCGGAGACGCCAACATCTGGCGTGAATCCAAGATCGATGAATTCCGAGCTGACTTCCTCGATTTTCCCCGACAGCGAACCAGACGAGGAATCCGCGCGTCCATAGGCATACGTCTTCGCGCCGGTGGCCGCCTGCAACGCCGCAACGCCGTCAACGTGATCGCGGTGCGCGTGAGTGATCAGGATGTGCGTGATCGGGCGGCCGGCTGCAGCCTTCAGGATGGCATCGCAGTGTGCGTCGTCTTCAGGCCCCGGATCGATAACTGCAAGTGACGATGAACCCACCAGGTAGGTGTTGGTGCCTTTGTAGGTGTAGGCGCCTGGGTTATTCGCGACGAGGCGCATGACAGCCGGGCCCATATCGCTCGGCTCGCCGTAGGCGAAGGCCATGTCTGTCCTGAAGTTCAGTCCGTTGCTCATAGCGGTTGATTTGGCTGCTGGGTTCGCCCAGGTCGGGCAAGGTTTCTGGCGGTATCGAGGGAAACTTGCTCAGCCGCCTGCTTGTTGCACCGCCGGAGCGAGATGTCCACTGAGGGCTCTCATTGCAAATAGCGCGCTCGGCGCGTCTGGTCGCCGCTCAGCGCACTCAAAGGCAGGGCAAGGGCGGCAGTGTGCAAGAACGAGTCACGTTATGATACGTTTCGTCGTCTCAACGAAGGGCACGATTTCGCAAAGGGGCGCGCATGCCAAGTTTTACGGTCCGTCGTGGTAAGCGCTATCGCGCGACAATCGCGCTTGGCCTCATAGAGCAGCTCGCAGACAATGGCATGATTGCGGCCAAGCTGCGCGACGCCGGCTTCGAGGCCGTATCCGTCTCAGGTGATGGCATGACGCGTTCTGCCGAAGCCCTCTGGCCGGGCGACGACACCAGCGCGCCACTGCCCTCGCAGGTCGTCGAGGTGGAAGAAATCAAAGAGGTTTAGCCTTAACGGCAGATTACGGCTCTGCCGCCGAGCTGCGCGTCTCAGATGTGTTCCTCCGCATGCGGTAAGTAGCAACTTTACGCGAGCTGAGGCGTTCTCTTGGACTCCAGTTGTCATCGTGTCGAGCCAAAGTCGAAAGACAGTGCGGGTTCAGAAAGCGAGCGGAGGCCCGTTTACGCCAAAGGAACAATTGGACAGGAAGAATAAGCGGCTATGATAGTGGCCCCTGGTTTAGAGTGGTGTCCATGTTTGCAAGACTTCTGATCCCCCTCGTCGCTCTTGTTGTTTCAGCGCCATTGGTGCTGGCGCCCGCGTGGGCCCAAGACGCGCCGGCTGCCGCTTCGACAGAAGAGGGCGCCCAATTTAGTAAAGAGCAGCTCGACCAGCTTCTGGCTCCGATTGCGCTCTATCCCGACGATCTTCTCACCAACGTGCTGACCGCCTCGACCTATCCACTCGAGGTCGTGCAGGCAGCGCGCTGGGTCAAGGAACCGGCTAACGCTAAGCTGAAGGGTGACGCGCTGGCGACGGCACTTGAGAAGCAGGATTGGGATCCAAGCGTCAAATCGCTGGTGCAATCTCCAGAAGTTCTGGAGATGATGAGCGCCCAGCTGGAGTGGATGCAAAAGTTGGGCGACGCGATGCTCGCGCAAGAGTCCGAAGTTTTGGCCGAAGTCCAAGTCCTGCGCGGAAAAGCCGAAGAAACCGGCAGCCTGAAGAGCAATGACGAGCAGAAAGTCACCACGAAAAGCGAGGGCGGCGAAAGGATCGTCTACATTGAGCCGGCCAATCCCGAAGTCGTCTATGTTCCCTACTACCGGCCGGCGGTTGTCTACGGCCCCTGGTGGTATCCCGCATATCCTCCTTACTACTGGCCGCCGCCGGCAGGCGGTGCGTTCGTGTCGGGGTTCTTTTGGGGCGTGAGCTTCGCTGTCGTTCCGCGGCTTTGGGGTTGGGGGCGCTGCGAC
>Ga0315534_1002967_pt1 | contig 11098 bp, 19 predicted proteins | sample SalMarSW160240MG_FD_203094 | JGI IMG/M metagenome (GOLD analysis project Ga0315534, IMG submission 203094) | Salt marsh sediment microbial communities from the Plum Island Ecosystem LTER, Massachusetts, United States - Salt Marsh Sediment SW1602-40 ... | reverse complement strand
TATCTTCAAGGTCGGGACGATCAACGATGCGATCACCATTCCAACCATGCTGGTAACACTGCTGGGTGCCGTCATCCTGCTGGCGATTGTCCATTTCGTCCGCCGCGGGCGATAACCACTTCCCTCTCCTCACGGTTATCGAGCCCAGTAAGCCGGGGTGTGTCTCCCAACTTTCGCCAGGGATCGCGCGCTCAAGGAGGAGGTCAAGACGCCAGATAACGAGTTATCCGAGGGTAGTACGTATGCAAGACCTAATCCGCTGTAGTTTCTACTGTTTCCTTCTCTAAAGAGGAGGAGCACCGGTCCAGAGACGGGGAAATCCCGCGGCTCTGAGACAATCCAAAAGGAGATCGACAAAATGAACGTCTTAATATATCTGGTTGCTGCTGCAATCATTGGCTGGGTGGCGAGCGAGATCATGAAGGACCGCGCCAGCCTGCTGATGAATATCATCGTGGGCGTGGTAGGCGCCTTCCTGGCCGGCTACTTCCTCAGCCCGATCTTTAATGTGGGAACGATCAATGATGCCGTCAACATCTCAACCATGCTGGTAACGCTGCTGGGTGCCGTCATTGTGATTGCACTTGTCCATCTCGTCCGCCGGAGAGTCTAACCACAATCTAGCCGCCACCGGCTCAGTCTATTGCGGGATGTCCTACAGGGGTGCGGTTGAGCACCCCTGTAGGCCCAAGAGTTAACCCCTCCAACTTTTCCTGGCAGGGGCTTTGTTCAAGGGGTTCACAACGACAGACAACAGAATATCAGAAGTTCGGACGAAACATAACGAACCGGAACGAGAACGACGTATTTTCACCTTTAGAGCCCACCCAGCTGGTCTGGCTGTTCTTCGGCATACTCGAAGCCCTGATCGCGCTGCGCAACGGGCTGGAAGCTGATCGGGGCCAGGATAAGCTCGTCGAGCAGAGGGACCGTGTGTCCGCAGTTCTCGACGCCGGGAAAACGGCCGTCAAGGACGCATGAATCCTTGATCCGCAGCCTGGTTAGCGGCAGGCAAAGGTCGCTGGACCTTGCCAACCGCCACTCTCATTCACTTTAGAAGGGAATACGACCATGAGATACACAAAGAATATCGGCATGCTCTTGCTGGCCATCTTTCTCATCGCCTGGGGCCTGGTACAGCTTCTTGGGATCGGCGGCCTTGGTGCGATTCTGGCGATCCTCGCCATTGCGGCTGGCATCTTCATCCTGCTGGACCGGTAGTTCGACGCTGCTCAGTCAACGGACCCGTTGACGTCCGAGTGATCAATCTTAAAGGAGAAACCTTATGCTTACCTGGATTATCGTAATCCTCCTCGCCCTGTGGCTGCTTGGCTTCTTTGGACCGAAATACGTCCCCAGCATCCCCCGCACCGGCAATGTGGTCCACGTACTGATCGTTATCGTGGTCATACTCGTTGTTTTACGGCTGCTGGGAATCGCCTAGGCGGAAACCTTTACCAGCCGCTGCCATAAGAGACAGGCGGCCTGAGGCTGCGGCCGCAATATGCGCTACAGCTACATTCGGCGGGTCGACCAGGGCCCGATCACATGAGAGCGTGCGCAAGTCGGCAAACCGGACTTGACGTTAGCGGTTTCGCGTATGAGCCGTTTCCGGCCCGCCAGCCGCCCGCATTCAACCAAGCCAGGTATCTACCGCCGTGGCTCCATACACGGACCCTGCCCTTGTCGCTGCAGAATTCTTTGGAGAGTAGAAGAGGGCGGCTTTCCCCACCTGATCAAACGGGTTGAAATAGCCGATCAAATAACTATGAATTCAACTAACAGGAACGACCGTGCCATTCTGGAGCGCATCGCCCATCAAGCGATGCTTGAGCGCGGGCTGCTGCCCGATTTTTCCGCGGCCGCACTCGCCGAGCTTGGGAGACTTCAGGATCCTGCGGCGGTAGATGCCAGACCCGCTGAAGGTCGTGACCTGCGGAGCCTGTTGTGGGCCTCGATTGATAATGATGATTCGCGCGACCTGGATCAGCTCACGACTGCCGAGCAGAAGCCGGATGGCAATGTCCGTCTCTTTGTTGCCGTGGCGGATGTGGCCTCGCTGGTGAAACGGGGCTCGGCCATCGACGAACATGCTCGCCATAACACCACCTCGGTCTACACCGCCGCCCGGATCTTTCCCATGCTGCCCGAGCAGCTTTCAACGGATCTGACCTCGCTCAATTTCAGTCAGGAAAGACAGTCGTATGTGGTTGAGATGGTGATTGCCTCGGATGGAACGCTTCAGGATTCTGACATCTACCAGGCGCGTGTCACCAACCATGCCAAGCTCGCCTACAACAGCGTGGCGGCCTGGCTGGATGGGAGCGGGGATCCACCGCAGGCCCTCACGGAAGTACCGGGACTGGACGAGAATTTGCGCCTGCAAGATCGGACAGCCCAGAGCATGAAGAATCTGCGGCATCTGCATGGAGCACTCAGCCTGGAGACGATTGAAGCCAAGCCCATTTTCGACGGAGATCGGATTCGCACGTTGGCGGTAGAAGAAAAGAACCGTGCCAAGGAGATCATTGAGGATTTTATGGTCGCAGCAAACGGGGTGACGGCCCGCTTCCTCTCCGCCAGGAAATTCCCGTCGCTCCGCCGGGTTGTACGAGTGCCAAAACGATGGGAGAGAATTATCGCTATTGCCGCAGAACACAATTTTAGGCTCCCGGATACGCCCGATTCCAGGGCGCTGGAGGAGTTTCTCGTCAAGCAGAAAGCCGCTGATCCGCTGCGCTTCCCTGACCTGTCGCTGGCTGTGATCAAGCTGCTCGGCTCCGGCGAATACATTGCCGAGCTCCCCGATGGGCATGCCCCGGGACACTTCGGGCTGGCGGTTAAGGACTATGCCCACTCTACGGCTCCCAACCGCCGCTATCCCGACCTGCTCACCCAACGCTTGTTGCAGGCCGCCATTAACGGCCAGTCCTCTCCCTATAGCAAGGGTGAGTTGGATGCTTTGGCTGTCCACTGCACCGCAGCCGAAGACGCGGCCACCAAGGTGGAACGGCGGGTTGAAAAATCCGCCAACGCCCTCCTGCTTCAATCCAGGATTGGGGAAAAGTTTGATTCGATCGTCACCGGTGCTTCCACCAAGGGCACGTGGGTCCGGCTGCTTGATATTCCGGTCGAGGGCAAACTGGTTCATGGGTTTGAGGGAGCAGATGTCGGCGACCGCATCCGTGTGCAGTTGACATCGCTCGACGTTCAGCGCGGGTACATCGATTTCACGAGGATCGACGCTGCGGGGCGCCGGCGCTGATGCTCTTAATGCCGCTATCAAAGGGGAAAAGGAGAATTCCTGTAGATATGCATGCAGGCGTGTGGATTGATCACCGCAAGGCCGTGATTGTAATCGTTACAAAAGAAGGGGAGGAAATCTATAAAATCGACTCCAACATGGAGAAACACATTCGCTTCAAGAGCGGCTCGGCTTCCGGTGACGGTTCGACGGAAGATATGCGTGATCGCCGATTCAAGCACCACCTTAACAGCTACTACGATGGCGTCATTGCAATTCTACGTGGTGCAGACGCCATCCTGATCTTTGGTCTCGGTGAGGCCAAAGGAGAACTGCACAAACGCCTCGAGCACGAGGGCCTCAAAGGTCATGTCCTTGCAAATGAGACTATGGACAAGATGACCGATCGCCAGATCGCAGCTAGAGTGCGAGAGCACTTTAAGACGTAGTAGGAGCCGCGAACCCAGGCCGAAAACATCACCCTACGGCGTACAGATAGGAATGAGGTTAAAATGAGTGACAATCGCAGGATCACAACTGAGGAAGCGCGCACGATCGGCGCGTCGCTCGGGCTCGACTGGGCGCAAATCAACCTTGAGCAGTTTCGACGCGGCCTCGAGGTGGAACTCGAACACGGCGCCCGCGATCCGGAGACTGACGTGACGAAGGACGACCTGGTGCTTACGGGTAAGATCGCATGGGCGCACCTGAAGGAGATTCACGATTACTACACCCGTCTGGATCAGCTCGAGGCCGAGGCTAAGAGCCAGGCCTAGATAGCCGGGTCTGTCTGACCGGCAAGCGTCGGCCTGTTCGCGTAGAACATGACACCGCCCGCAGGCTGTCCGACCCTGCCACACCCGGACCGAACGTCGGACTCCGCTTGAAGAGATATCGATATCAAAGGAGATGTGATGAGAAACCTTTCTGCTCCAAAAGTCGTAACCTGGTGGATCGCTGTTGGCCTTGGCGTGCTCGGGGTGCTCGGCTACCTCGGCACGATCGCCATATCGAGCGAAATCGCCTTCTGGCTGGTCGTAGCCGGGCTCGTGTTGCTGGTATTAGCGACTTTATTAAAAGACCTTTAACCGTTTGAGTGCGTGGACCCCGCGCGGTTGGGATGCGGTCCGGGCCACCCCGGGGTCCACGCCTCTTCCGTTCGGGTTGCAGATTGCACACGAAACACCCTCGAAGCGAAACAAATTCTCGTTCTTCTTCCCGAAGAGGATTTCGATCATGTACCGCACAGTCAATCGCTGTGGCTTGCACGGTGATGCTTCCATGCTGTCAGCCTGCGTTTCTGGAAATGAGGTGAAAGGAGGGAAAAACTTGTAAGGGGAAAAACTATATCCGTACTGAATTCCGGCGCGGTCTCACCTCAATCTGGTGTCCTACTCGCCTTATCTATTCACAATGAATATTATCATTACCATCTTTAACTTTCGGCTACTACTCTACTATTGGGTTACTGCTTGAAAAATCTTGATGAAGTTTTCTCCCCTACAGACTGTAGAGTATTCATGTGCAATTATAAAAAAACGGATGTACATTTTCGGCCATCACACCACTGATATAAAGCATGAAGTAACCGTAAGTGGAAATATAAAGCATAAGCTGGCCGTGTGTACAAAAAATATCCCTGGAATATGGAATAATTATAATCGAACGATGTTTTTCCCCCCTACAGGGTACGCGAGCAGATCATCTTGATAAAGGGATGGAGCAATGTCAGAGCTGAAAGAATCTTATGGCAAAAAACGAGGACAGCACAAACCCACTCGTGGGGAAATGGACAATCCTGTTCAAGGGGATGCGGATATGCCTGGAGGAGCCTTGAGCGAAACTGTCGAGCTTAGATCTGTGCCAGTAGATGAACGAGTAAAACGGCTTCAAGCCGAAGCTGCTGATTGGCAAGATAAGTATTTACGCCTCTACGCCGAACTGGAGAATAGCAAGAAAAGAATCGCACGTCGATACGCGGACCAGGCTGAGGAAGAAAAAGAGGAAGTGTTGCGGCTTATGCTTCCTTTGGCGGACAATCTAGAACGCGTATTGGCAAATGCATCAGGAGATGTCACCGAACTTGGGCTACGACGTGGCGTGGAAATCACGCTTGAAGCTTTTATAAATACTCTGGCAAAATATGGGGTAAAGCCAATTAAAGCCATAGGGCAATCTTTTGATCCCAACTTGCATGAAGCCATAGCCGGTGTCCATGAACCCAATCTCCCGCCAGGTACAGTGGTACAAGTCCTGGAAAAAGGCTACACGATGAGGGATAAATTACTACGGGCTGCTCGTGTTTACGTGACAATAGAGTAAGTGCAGGGGTGAAACACCCTGCCTGAAACGGTTCACAAAGGATGATTGATGGAATATAAAGACTATTATCAGGTATTAGGGGTCAGCAGAGACGACAGCCAAGACGTGATCAAGAAAACCTACCGCAAACTGGCCAGGAAACATCATCCCGATGTCAATCCTGGGGATAAGGCGGCGGAGGGAAGGTTCAAAGAGATCAATGAGGCCTACGAGGTCCTTTCGGACCCAGAAAAACGAAGCAAGTATGATCAATTCGGCGTTCAATGGCAGCAATATGAGCGTGCCGGAGGCCGTCCTGAAGACTTTAACTGGGCACAATGGAGAGGTCAGCCAAGTGGTTCAGGCACCTATAGCCGCACCGTCAGCCGCGAAGATTTTGAGCAGATGTTTGGTGGGGGAGGATTCTCTGATTTTTTTGAGACATTATTTGGCGGCACAGGAAGGCAGCCTGGGAGCGATTTTGAGCGGGGAAGGGAGTACAACCAACCCCGGCCCCAGCGCGGTCAAGACAGTATACAGAGTATCAGGATCACACTAGAAGAGGCATTTTACGGCACCACCCGCACTCTGCAATGGGAGAATGACCACAAGATCGAAGCTAAAATCCCGCGAGGTGTGCGCACGGGATCGCGCATTCGACTCAGCGGGCAGGGCGGATCTGGAAGTGGTGGTGGTCCAACCGGTGATTTATATCTGAAGATTGAGGTCGCCCCCAATCCTGTTTACCGAAGGGATGGAGATGATCTTAGAATCTCGTTGCCTGTTGACCTTTTTATATCACAACTTGGAGGTGAGGTAGAAGTCTCGACTATAGACCGGTCGGTAAAACTAAATATCCCTCCGGAAACAGCCAACGGTAAAATATTCCGGCTGCGTGGTCTCGGCATGCCCAATCTACGCAATCCGGACCAGCGAGGTGACCTCTATGCAATAATAGATGTGCAACTCCCTGGGAACTTAAGCGAAAAGGAAAAGGGGCTTTTCGAAGAATTGCGAGGTCTGAGAAAGAAATAGGATCGGTGATTGTGAACGGATCAATTAACGAGAATGATCCAATGATTAGGGAGATTGTCTGATGACGTACAAATTAATTCTACGTTCACACCACGAAGAACCAATGTACAGCCGACCAGTGGCTGCCCAGCTGGCGCAAATTTCCTTAGATTTATTGCGTACTTGTGAAGAGGAAGGGCTGATACAGGCACAGGTAATGTCTGGAGGAGGTGAAGGATTTAGTGTAGCTGATATTCGCCACCTGGCCCGTATTCGGCGCTTACGCGAGGTGCTAGAACTGGATTTGCCCGCTGTTGACGTTGTGCTCAATCTGCGTCGCCAGGTGTTGGATCTATTAGCGCAAATCGATAACATGGAGCGAAATATGGTACGGCGGGAGCAAGAATTGATGGATGAGATTCGACAAATGCAGCGTCATCTAGCCGAAGAAGCAAAATGGCGCTGGTAAGTTTTCAATGATTGATAGTTGGTTCTGAGGAGAAACTTAGATGCGAATTGACAAGTTCACACAAAGAGGTCAGGAAGCTGTAAGGGGGAAAAACTATATCCGTTCTAAAATCCAGTAAAACCTCTCCTCAATCAAGAGTCCATTATGCCTTATCTGTTCACAACGGATATTATCATGACCATATTGAAATTTCGGCTTGTAGTATAGGATAATCCATCCGGATGAGGTTTTTCCCCCCTACAGGTTAAACAACACACAGATCGCCGGAAGACTAAGTATCAGCCTATCCACCGTCAAATCCCACGTCAGTAACATCCTGTCCAAGCTGGGCGTCGCCAGCCGCACGGAAGCCGCCACCCTGGCGCCGCGCAACCGCTTGGTCACTTAATATCCCTCCCCCAAGCGGGGGAGACAAACACTCCCCGGCCGATGGATGTGGTCGGGGAGTGTTTGTTGTACGATAAACTTATGACCCACGTCTTTCTGGCTGATGCCCAACCCGACGAGCGTAAGGCTCTACGCTTATTATTGCGGGATCTTAAAATGAAGATCGTCGGTGAGAGCACCGACTGGGCAACAACGCTGGCCAAGGCCCCAATGACCGGTTTGGATATGCTCCTCATCGATTGGAGTATGCTCCCAACCGGCATGGGCAATCAGTCCCTGGCTGAGTTGCGTCTGGCCTGTCCGAAAACAATTGTGGTCATCCTCATCAGTCAACTGGATTCCCGCAATCAGGCCGCCCTCTCCGCCGGCGCGGATGCGTTTATCAGCAAGGGCGAGACTCCCGAGCGCGTGGCCGAACGCCTGAGGGCCATAGCAGACAGCATACGTGTTTAGGTTTCACCCCCGGGTGTCAGATGGTGAACTGGACGGGCAATCGGCAAGTTCGAGGTCTTTGAACAGAACGACTCAAGAGAAATGCACGGTATTCCGTGCGCCTCGAATATCCAAATAGGAGGAAACGATTGAACATCCTCATTTACCTGATCGTTGCTGCAATAATCGGCTGGGTGGTGACCGTAATCATGCACGACCGCTCGAACCTGCTGATCAACATCATTGTGGCCGTCCTGGGCGCCTTCCTGGCCGGCTACTTCCTGAGCCCGCTCTTCCATGTCGGAACGATCAACGATGCAATCACCATTCCGACCATGCTGGTCACACTGCTGGGTGCCATCATCCTGCTGGCGATCATCCGCCTGGTTCGCCGCAGACGATAGCCGCGCCAGATTTCCCTATCGGCTTCCTGAAGAATTCGTCACCACACTCCTGGATAAGTAAGGAGGAAGAATGGATATTTCGACTGAAAAATACACATCGGACCGAAATCGAGCGGATCCCATTTCGGCCGTAATGCAGACCGTGCTGGGTGTTATCAAGCGGATAACCGGGTTCTTCATGCTCACAGAAGAAGACCGCCTGGAGGCTGGCATCCATTTGGGCGGCGAGGGGCGTTACGGATAGACCCGAGCACCACGCATTCTTTCTCCCCTGTGGAGCGGATCGACGCTTCACTCAACCCGCGTGGGACAACCGCTCAATAAACATCAAGTGAGGGATAACGATGATAACCCGGATAAATGACCCATATCATTTTCGCCGAATAACGAGGCAGATTAGAAATCGCGTCCCGGTCATACTGTCAAAGTGGGGATTACAACCAAAGTTCAACCGCTGGCGATTGACACATGACCCGGAGACAGGACTAGTAGTGCTGTTTGCCGTGTTGAACAACAAATATATCGCCACACGTACCACGACCCCATTCAGCGACTACTTTGATCCCCGTCTGTTGCATGACTTGGCAAACGATCTGCAAGTGCAAGTGGTGTCCTGTAACAGTAACGATCTGCGCTATGCCTTCATTCTGAACCGGGGCCAGATTGAAATATTGCCGACGCACATAGATTACCCTTTCCTGGATGGCGATAGGCTTTATTTTCGTGTCGTTTATGGCGATCTGCCGGTTCCGGAAATGGTGGAAGCGCAAATAGCGCCTGCGCCACCAATCGCTGCTGACATCGTTGATGATCAGGCGCTGGTCCGCCGAGGCGCGGTAGCTTTCTTGAAAGTTCTTGACGATATTAAGCTTAGGCGCGATGCTGCCTCAAAACTCTCTGCGCAAGGTCTGCCCGACGTCGTGTTGATAGACGAGGTGGAATTCAATAAACGCGTAGCGGCGCAGAACGCCAATCGGCAGAGGATCAACCACATCAGGCGATTGTTAGGGGGCAGCCCTGTAGGCGGTAACCTGGAAATCAGTAAAAAGATGCAGCAGGCCATGTTGTATGCGCTGGCTAATGGCGGCAAACTGTGTCGCTATCGTGGCGGATTCTGGGCCATGGAAAATTGGCGCAAGGGTCAACCTCCATGGTTTGGTACATCCACTGTTAAGGCTCTTGTATCCCGAGGCCTGATGTCGTATTCGGAATGGCGCGAAGGCCGCAAAGGTCGCTTTCCGATTGCCGCTGTTGTTTCGGAGCCGCTTGACGAACACGATCAGCCGACAACTTAAAACTGCCTTTATCGCGCATTGCGCTTACTCGCTTGCATGTTGGTTGGTGGCGGGGGTTGACGCGCAGACCGTTACCAATCTACCCAATGAAAGGAACGATTATGAAAAACCAAATTACATGCCCTAAGTGCAAGAAAACGATAACCAATGACTTGATCATCGAAGAGGCGGCAACAGGTGAAGGTTCCGATAAGCGATCGATAACATGCGATTGCGGAGAGAGAATAACGTATTGGCAGATTACAGCCCAGCTAAGAGACCAGAAAAAGCTTGGCATAAGAATCAAAAAATGGTTTACAGGCCTTTTCGAGGGCCGGAGCTAGAACGAGGCCGCAATGAGAATCTTGTTCGTCTACCCCGAATTCCCCGACACCTTCTGGAGTTTCAAGTACGCCCTTAATGCTGGGGCACCCCCTCTGGGTCTTTTGATTATTGCGGCTATGTTACCTGCCGAGTGAAAAAAAGTCTGGTTGACCTCAACGTGACGGAACTGACCGAAAAAGATCTCAAATGGGCCGATTATGTCTTCGTCAGTGCAATGATCGTGCCGCGCGAATCGGCGGGCACCGTCATCCAACCTTGCCGGTGCACAGGCGCTGGTCCTGACGGTTTGGGTTGGTCGTACAACCTGCCTTGGACGGATGAAAATGTCAAAACCAAGCAGGATCAAGCATCTTGCGTGTTTGCCCGGGAACTTCCCATCGAAGGACGAACGCTTCCCGGCTAGTAACGATTTACAGAAGGAGTACAGCCATGAACGATCACCAAGCCTGGGAATTCACCTGTAAAACATGCGGCGGCCATAAATTGAACGTCACTCGCGTTTGGACCATCCTGGCCGGGCCTGATAGTGAAATCTGGCAAGAATGGGGACCGCTCGAGGCAAATCATCTCTGGCATTTTAAATTCAAGGAAAAGATAGATAAAGGTGATGAAGATAAAGTTGACCGATGGGACTTCGGTGAGTATGCAAAAGATAACTCTTCTTCCAAGCCGGAAGATTATGAAATATACGAACCACAGGACAATCCGGGAAACGACAAGTTTTATGTGAATTGCGCAAATTGCGATCGCGAGATCGAATTTGGCTGGTCACAACCCAATCGCGGTGGGCGCATATTTCCCGTGGAATGTTCCGACTTCATTCCCGGGGAAATCTGGCCCGAACCAAGATATTTGGCCTCCTGGCACCAGAAGGGTTGGCTCCGATCGGAAGAGGGTCAGCCATGACCAACCCTGTAAATAAAAATGTCGCCGAAATGCATGGCTGCATCGTATGCGCCAGAATGCTCAATCTCCTGCCATGTACACCCCGGACGGCAGGCTGGTAGATTGTGCCGCGACCAGCCCCGGTGGCCACATCGTGTCTGTTGAACATCAACCTGTAGTGGGGAAAAACCTCGTCCGGAGGTAGTCTTCTATACTACACGATAGTAAAGGGTGGCCGAAATTTCAACACGGTTATGATACTATCCGTTGTGAAAGGGTAAGGCGTAAAGGATCACAGAATGAGGTGAGGGTTTACCAGGCTTCAGTACGGATATAAAAATTC
>Ga0315534_1002966_pt1 | contig 11102 bp, 10 predicted proteins | sample SalMarSW160240MG_FD_203094 | JGI IMG/M metagenome (GOLD analysis project Ga0315534, IMG submission 203094) | Salt marsh sediment microbial communities from the Plum Island Ecosystem LTER, Massachusetts, United States - Salt Marsh Sediment SW1602-40 ... | reverse complement strand
CTCGCTGCTGACCGGAGGCTGAATCAGAAGCGGTAGTTGATGCCCGCGCGGACGATGTGGAAATTGTAGTCGCCTGTCACCGGCACGCCCGCCAGCGTCAGGGTGACGTCGCCGGTGTCGACGTACAGGTATTCGAGCTTCATGCTCCACCTGTCCCAGAACGCGTATTCGAGCCCGGCGCCGGCGGTCCAGCCGGTGCTCCAGTCGTCGTCCGAAATGCTGCCGCCGGGGCCGGTCAGCGTCAGCTCGGTGTCGGTGAAGGCGACACCGCCGGTGGCGTAGATCATGAGCTGCTGCCAGGCGTAGCCGATCCTGCCGCGGATGGTGGCGAAGGCGTCCGCTCCGCCGGAGGCCGTGATGCCGGGTGCGACCACGGCCGAGGCGTTGAGATCGGCATACTGGATGTCGCCCTCGATGCCGAAGACGAACGGGCTGCCCGGCGCCTGCCAGTTGTAACCCATCTGGCCGCCGCCGACGAAACCGTCGGCATCGACGACGCTGGAATCGGCCCAGCCGTAGCCGGCGTTCAGGCCGGCATAGAATCCGGTCCAGTTGTAGATCGCGGGAACGACGACCGGGGCCCGGGCGGGAGCGCGCGGCAGATCTGCCGCCGATGCACTGCCCGCGACGCCGAGAGCCAGCAGCATCGTGCCGAGTGCAGTCGATAAACGCATGAGACGCATGACATCACCTCTACGACCGCGGATGTGAACACTGACGGGGGCCGCGTGCGGCCGTCGGCAGACTATAGGCGCAATTCACGGTTCCATGCTGTAGCAGCCAAGTCACTCCAATCAAAAAGGAATCATGGAACTTTGCGGATCGCGGTAGCGGGGTAGGGCGAGACAGAAAAATATACAACCCGAACAGTCCGTGCCGCGTGCTGGCGCGATCAAACGTCGCGGCTAGGAATCAGAAAGACCGCCTCGCGGCGGTCTTTCGAAATCCAGTCTCTGTGTTTGCGCGCGCGGTTCGGCGCTCAGTAGCGGGCGCGGTAGGCCTGCCGCTGCCATCCCGGCCACGCCGGATTCTGGCTGCAGAAGCCGCGGTTGCCGGCGATCACCTCCGAGCGGCAATGATTGAACGAGCGAAAGCTGCAGTTCTCGGTCACGGTGCTGGCACCGATGGTCTGCACCGCGCACCACGGACCCTGGCCGGCCTGTGCCGGCAGCGGCGCCAACGCGGTCATGCCGATCACAACGCCGGCGGCCAGCAAAATCTGGGTCTTCATCGTCAATCTCCTCGGTTTCCGGAAAAAGGGGGCCCCGGCCTGCTGGGGGGCATGGGGGACGGGTAGGCCGGGGCCGTGCTCTGTTCGGGGATGAGAGCAACCCCTTTCTAGTCGCCGCCCACCCGCCGGCCTATTGAACGTGGGTATTCGGCGGATAGACCATGAGTATAGGGTGCCCGCAGTGTGGGGCAGGCGGCAGCGGACCGGGCGCCTAGAAACGGCGCCGGCGCGGCGGCGGCCCCAGGTGGGCGGCGAGATAGTCGAGAATGAGGGTCTTCTCGGCCGGATCCAGCTCCGGCATGCCGTGCTTTTCCTTCATCACCACCAGCAGCTCCTCCCAGCGCCAGCGCGGCAGCTGTTGCTGCGAGACGAGGTTGAGGGAGTGGCAGGCGCCGCACCAGCCGATCACCGTGTCGCGTCCCTCGCCCGCGGGCATGCGCGCGAGCGCCTCCTCGGATTGTTCGGCGGCGGGAGCGGCGATGACGGCGAGGATGAGGCCGGCGATGGCCAGCCATGCCGGTGCCGAACGGAACAGGGTCATGATCATTGCAGGTCTGCTGCGAGAGGTGACGGGAGCCGCGGGTGGCGGCTCCCGACGTGTCGTGGATCAGGCGGCGATCACCGCGATGCGGTGCATCGAGTTGTTCAGGTACCCTTTCGGATTCCACGAGATCGCCTGCGGCTGGCTGACGCCCTTGTTGTTGGTGGCGCGCGCCCAGATCTCGTAATAGCCGCTCACCGGCAGCTTGATCTTCGTGCGCCATTGCTGCCAGGCGAACGGGTTGACCGGCTTGTCGAGCTCGGCCTTGTGCCAGGTGGCGCCATAGTCGAACGACACCGCCTGCTCGACCACCTCGTGCGCGCCGCCCCAGGCATGGCCGCGCACCTCCAGTTCGAGGCCGCCCGGTTTTGACCCGGTGGCCGGCGAGGTGATCAGCGACTTCACCGGCATCTCGCCGATGATGACGAAGTCCTTCTTGTCCACCTTGGTGCCGGGCGGCACCGGATGCTCGGGCACGCGGTAGGCGTCGCCGGTCATCTTCGCGCCGTCGTGCACCTTGTCGCGCACCCAGACGCGGGTCAGCCATTTCTGCGAGCACGAGCCCGGATAGCCGGAGGCGACGATGCGCAGCGGCGCGCCGTTCTCGATGTTGATCGGGCCGCCGTTCTGCTCGAAGGCAATCAGCGTGTGCGGGTCCATCGCCTTGGCGATCGGCACGCCGCGCGACAGCGTCTTCTTGCTGGCGTCGCCGGACAGGTGCATGTCGGCACCCTCGTGGCCGGTGTAGACGGCGCTCGGCTTCAGGCCGGCGGCCTTGAGCACGTCGGCCATGCGCACGCCGGTCCAGCGCGAGCAGCCGACCGCACCGTAGGTCCATTGCCCGCCGCTCACCGGCGGATCGAAAAACGCGCGGCCGTTGCCGGCGCATTCGATGACGAGCTGCTCGGTCACCACCTCGAAGTCCTTCTTCAGGTCGGCGATGGTGAGCTTCAACGGCTTCTCGACCTCGCCGTCGATGGTGACGGTCCACTTCGACGGGTCGGGACTTTCCGGCGGCAGCCCGTTGTTGCGGATGAAGTGGCGCGCCGTCGGCGTCACCGCATCGTCGAGCAGGTGCGCCGGCGTCTCGGCATTGACCGGCCGGTCGTTGATGATCCTGAGGCCATCCTTGCCTTTCAGTTCGGGCTCGGCGGCGAAGCCGATCGGGATGAAGCCCGACGGCATCTGGCGATTGAACGGGATGGCGGCGCCGAGCATGGCACCCATGGTGGCGAGGCCGGCACCCTTCAGGAAGCCACGCCGGTCACGGTGGGCGGTGCGCCCGAAGATCAGTGCATCGGCCCGTTCCGGGTCAACTTCGTACAGTTCGAACAGGCCACGTTCAGCCTTGTTGGTCATTGGTTGTTCTCCTTGTCCGCTCCCTGCGAAACACTTGTTGATGCTCTACGCGACGTCACCCCTTGTTCATTCCAGCCGAACACACATCCGGTCCGCCCGGCGAAGACACCTGGTTCGTCCGGGCCGGAGACACACCGTGCCGGCCCCGTGCAAAGACAAGCCGCGTCCGCACCGGGCCAAACACATTGCAAATTTTCTATCTAAACGGGGCGCAAAGCCAGCAAAATTTTTCGCAGATGACCGGAACAGGAGGACAGGCGTTCTGTTGCTTTGCGGTCCGGCTTTTTGCGTCGCGGCATGGCTGCCGCCCCTGCGGGCGGCCGCGTCAAAGCAAAGGGCCGGCGCAACACCGCCGGCCCCGCTCGTCTGGTGATGAGGCGCCGCCGCGCCCCGGTTCGCTCAGAACCGGTAATTGAATCCGGCCCGGACGATATTGACGGTCAGGTCGACATTGGTGCCGACCACGCAGGTGGCCGCCGAGCAATCCGCGTCGCCAAGGTCGGCGTAGAGATATTCGACCTTGAACGTCCACGGGGTCAGGAAGGCATATTCGACGCCGGCACCGACGGTCCAGCCGAACTGGGTGTCGGTTTCTCTGACACCGGTATTGGTCGTCATTCTCACGTCGCCGAATGCGCCGCCGCCCGTGATGTAGGGCAGCCAGCGGTCGAAGGCGTAGCCGATGCGGCCACGGATGGTGCCGAACCAGTTGTTTTCGGTCTGGCAGCCGACGCCGGCGCAGAAGCCGGTGCCGACCGCGGTGCCTTCGAGCCAGCTGTAGGAGATGTCGCCCTCGATGCCCCAGACCCAGTTGCCGGTCTGCAGGTTGTAGCCGAAGGTGCCGCCGATCATCCCTCCGTCCGGATCGGTGGAGCCCATGGCGGTGGTGCTCGACCAGTCCGAATTGCCCCACGCATAGCCGCCGACGATACCGACATAAAAGCCGGTCCAGGAAAACACGGGGACCGGCGAGTAGAGCGGCGCCTTGTACGGGGGCGCCTTGTAGACCGGCGGCGGCAGGTCGGATGCCAGCGATGGCGGCGCCATCGCCAGCGCCAACAGACCGGCGCAGGCCGTCAGGGTGAAACGCCTCATGAGTGACCTCCTGAATGTATTTCGGCCGAAACACACGCACACTCATTGCGGGCAAGCTATTACTTGTGGATGATTCGCGATGTGGCTTTGCGGCCACAGCCGATCCGAAATTCCTTGGCGAATCAGTTGCATGGTTCGCCGGACTACGCTAGAACAAACAAGGAACATTACGCCCGGGCCGGCTCAACCGGAACTGGCGGAACGACCCGGAAGCCCTGTGGATTAGGGCGGATTAGGACCGAACGCGCTTGCCGCCTCCGGGGCGCGTTCTAGGGTGGTCAGGACGAGCGAACACTGGGCCTGCCGGCGGCAGCGGACCCAAAAACCACGGACGGCGGCGACGTCACGGTGTCGCGCGGCGCGTCGAGTCCCACGCGGAGAGCATCATGGCAGGCAGCGTCAACAAGGTGATCCTCATCGGCAATCTCGGTGCGGATCCGGAAATTCGCCGCACCCAGGACGGTCGTCCGGTTGCCAACCTGCGGGTCGCGACTTCGGACACCTGGCGCGACAAGGCGAGCGGCGAGCGCCGCGAGAAAACCGAATGGCACCGGGTGGTGATCTTCAACGAGGGCCTGTGCCGCATCGCCGAGCAGTACCTGAAGAAGGGCTCGAAGGTTTATCTCGAAGGCGCACTGCAGACGCGCAAATGGCAGGACAAGGACGGCAACGACCGCTATTCGACCGAGGTCGTCCTGCAGGGCTTCAACTCGCAGCTCACCATGCTCGACGGCCGCGGCGGCGGCGCCGGCGAGAGCGGCGACGATTTCGGCTCGTCCGGGCCGAGCGCGTCGCGCGAACGGCGGCCGGCCATGGCCGGTGCCGGCGGCAAGGGCGGCGAGCTCGACGACGAGATTCCGTTCTGAGCGCGAACTCTGCGATGATCGCGTGGCCGGTACCAGCCATCCGATCATGCTGTTGAGCAAATGCCCACGCTTGCCACCGCGTTGCTGCAGGGGCTGAAGGACCACGGCGCCCGGGAGATCTTCGGCATCCCGGGCGACTTCGTGCTGCCGTTCTACAAGGTCATCGAAGAGTCCGGCATCCTGCCGCAGTTCACGCTCAGCCACGAGCCGGCCGTCGGCTTTGCCGCGGATGCAACCGCCCGGTATCACCACGGCCTCGGTGTTGCCGTCGTTACCTATGGTGCCGGCGCCTTCAACCTCGTCAACGCGGTGGCCGGCGCCTATGCCGAACGCTCGCCGGTGGTGGTGATCGCCGGCGCGCCCGGCGCGCACGAACGGGCGAGCGGCTTCCTGCTGCATCACCAGGCGCGCACCGTCGACAGCCAGCTCGCCGTCTACCGGGAGATCACCTGCGACCAGGCGGTGCTGAACGATGCCGCCACGGCGCATCTCGAGATCGCGCGCGTGCTGCGCAGCGCGCTCGAGCAGTCGCTGCCGGTCTATATCGAGCTTCCCCGCGACATGGTGGGCGCCAGGACGGAGGCGGTGCCGGTGCTGCCGCAGCGCGCCGCCGATCCCGACGCGCTTGCCGAATGCGCGGCGGAAGTGCTCGCCCGCATCGAGAGCGCCAGAGCACCGGTGATCGTGGTCGACGTCGAGGTGCGGCGCTACGAACTGGAGGAGCAGGTGGCGGCGCTGGCGCGCAAGCTGGCGCTGCCGGTAGTGACCACGTTCATGGGACGCGGCCTGCTCGAGGCGGCGCCCGACGTGGTGGCCGGCACCTATTTCGGCGCCGCCGGCGATCCGGCCGTCACCAGCCTGGTCGAGGAGGCCGATCTGCTGCTGCTGCTCGGCGTGATCCTGTCCGACACCAATTTTGCACTGTCGAACCGCGCGCCGGATCCGCGCCGAACCGTGCTGGCGGCGGGCCGCGAGGTCGAGGTCGGCTATCATGTCTACCGCGACATGCCGCTGGCCGACCTGATCGCCGGGCTCGATGCCCGGGCCACGCGGCACGCGGGGCGCAAACGCGAGGCCGGGCAGGGTGTCGTCTATCCGCGCGCCATGCAGGCGGACGACCAGCCGATCATGCCGTCGGATGTCGCTGCCGCCATCAATGACCTGTTCGACCGCCACGGCAGGATGATGATGACCTCCGACATCGGCGACTGCCTGTTCACCGCCATGGAGATCGACAACACCAAGCTGGCGGCGCCCGGCTATTACGCCGGCATGGGCTTCGGCGTGCCCGCCGGCATCGGCGTGGCGGCAGCCGGCCTGCGCCCGCTGGTGCTGGTCGGTGACGGCGCCTTCCAGATGACCGGCTGGGAGCTCGGCAATTGCCGCCGCTACGGGCTCGACCCCGTCGTGGTGCTGTTCAACAACTGCAGCTGGGAAATGCTGCGCGTGTTCCAGCCGGAGTCGCGCTTCAACGATCTCGACGACTGGCGCTTTGCCGACATCGCCGCCTCGCTCGGCGGCGTGGGGGAACGGGTGACAACGCGCCGTGCGCTTGCCGATGCGCTCGGCAGGGCGGTTGCCCGGCGCGGGCAGTTCTCGCTCATCGAGGTGATGCTGCCGCGCGGCGTCACCTCGCGCACGCTCGCGCGGTTCGTTGCCGGCTTCAAGAAGGTGCGCGAGCGCATGGCCGCGACCTGAGCGGCAGATTACGCGCGGTCGCGCGTCAGCAGCACCGACCAGGCCAGCGCGCAAAATCCGATGAAGGCAAATACCGCGCTGACGGCGTGCGATACTTCCCACTGCCAGCGCAGGTTTTCCCAGTTGACCGGGATCGACGTCCAGTTACCGGTCGCCCGGTTTGCCGGAAACGTGAAGGCAAAGAAGATTGCCAGGGTGCCGATCTGGCAGAGCAGGGCGAAGCCGGCAAACAGCAACGGCCCAGGTTGAGCGCGCACCGCGATCGCCAGCGCCAGCTCGCTGAGCAACGCGCCGATCAGCGCTACGCCGAACAGGCTCCAGCCGCGATAGACATTCTGGCTGATGAAGTAGTCGACCTGTCCGAGATCGATCTTGTTGGGCAGCGAGGCCAGATGGGCAATCGCCGGGGCCAGCGCGAGGGCAGCGAAGACGAGGGCAAGAAACCGGACGACTTTCATCTGCAGGCGCTCCTCATCGAACGCGGGGTTGCCTCACGGCATGAACGAAACCCGCTGACGATTGGTTCCTCGGGCAGGCGACCGATACCGACGCGGGATTTCCCGATCGGCGGTGCCTGATTTGCCTCAGCTGGCGAGCGCTGCGCGGACGCCGTCGATGACGAACTGCACCGCCAGCGCGGCGAGCAGCACGCCGAGCAGGCGCGAGAGCACCACGTTGCCGGTGGTGCCGATGAGGCGGGCGATCTGCGCGCCGGCGAGAAAGGCGACAAGGCACATCACGAGCACGGCGACAATGACGCCGAGCAGCACGGCCAGCTGAAGCAGGTCGCCGTCGGCACGGCCGGCGAGCAGCACGCAGGCGGTGATGGCGCCGGGCCCGGCCATCAGCGGCACCGCCAGCGGGAAGGCGGCGATGTTGCGCACGTGCTCTTCCAGCGCTTCCTCCGCCTGGCGCGACTGGCGCGCCACCCGCAGACCGAACACCATTTCCGAGGCGATCGAGAACAGCAGCAGCCCGCCGGCGATGCGGAACGCGGGCAGGGTGATCGACAGCGTGCGCAGCAGCCAGTCGCCGATCAGCGCGCTGCCGGCGAGGATGCAGGCGGCGATGAGGCTCGCCCGCCAGGCGACCCCGCGGCGGGCGCTGCGCGGCAGGCCGTCGGTGACGGCGAGGAAGCCCGGCACCAGGCCGATCGGATCGACCACGACGAACAGCGTGACGAGGGCGGAGACGAGGAATTCGACCGGCATGGCAGGGCCGACGCTACCCGGTCAGGCGTCGCCTGTAACGGGATCGCCGGTTCTTCCTAAAGGAAAATCTGAACGCCCTTCCGAAGGGCGCTCTGTCTGTGCGCAAATTACAGGAAAAGGTGCCGGCACGTGCTTTATGGCCGCCGGCCGGTTTGCGAAGCTATGGTATCGGCCCGGGACCAGACGGGGCCGGACGAATGTCGGCGCGGTGAACATGATGTGGCCTTCCAGTTTTCGCGCTCTGGCGATTGCCGTCGCAATCGGGGCAACGGCCGTCCCGGCGGTATGCGGGGCCGGCGATGCGGACGTCGTCAAAGTCGACGCACGGCGCGAGACGGACGGCCGCTGGCATTTCGACGTGACCGTGCGCCATGCCGACAGCGGCTGGGATCACTACGCCGACAAATGGGACGTCGTCGGACCGGACGGGAATGTGATCGCCACCCGTACATTGCTGCATCCGCACGAAAACGAGCAGCCGTTCACCCGATCCCTGTCGGGTGTCGTCATTCCTGATGCGGTTACCGTGGTGACGATCAGGGCACACGACTCCGTTCATGGCTATGGCGGCGAGACCGTCGATGTCCGGTTGGCGCGCTGACAGTCGCCGGCCCGGCACCCCGGTCGGCCGTCCCGACCCCGGCCGGGGCCGGCGCCGACGGAGGCAGCCGGGAGCTTGTGGCGACGGCGTGTCAGGCCGATCCGCAGGCCCGGCAACTGGCGCCTAACCCATTGATGCAACTGCGTTAAATACCGTGTATCCGGCGCCGTTTCCGGTGGCGGAGCGCATTTGAATCGGCTAGAAAAATCGCCACGCGAATCCGTACAGGAAGCCCTCCTTGTCCGACACCGACACTCCGAAATCGGGGGACGGCAGTCCCTCTGATGTGCGTCCCGTCTCGATCACCGAGGAGATGAAGCGCAGCTATCTCGATTACGCCATGAGCGTAATCGTGGCACGTGCGCTGCCCGACGTGCGCGACGGCCTCAAGCCGGTACACCGGCGCATCCTTCATTCGATGAACGAGCAGGGCCACACGCCCGACAAGAAATACGTCAAGTCGGCGCGCGTGGTCGGCGACGTCATGGGTAAATATCACCCGCATGGCGACCAGGCGATCTACGACACGCTGGTGCGCATGGCGCAGGATTTCTCCATGCGCCTGACGCTGATCGACGGGCAGGGCAATTTCGGTTCGGTGGACGGCGATCCGGCGGCGGCCATGCGCTACACCGAGTGCCGGCTCGACAGGGCGGCAATGGCGCTGCTCGACGACATCGACAAGGATACCGTCGATTTCGCGCCGAACTACGACGGCAACGAGCGCGAACCGGTGGTGCTGCCGGCGCGCTTTCCCAACCTGCTGGTCAACGGCGCCGGCGGCATCGCCGTCGGCATGGCGACCAATATCCCGCCGCACAACCTCGGCGAACTTCTCGACGCCTGCACCGCGCTGATCAATGACCCGGCCCTCAGTGTCGACGACCTGATCGGCATCGTGCCGGGACCCGACTTCCCCACCGGCGGCATCATTCTCGGCCGCGCCGGCATCCGCAACGCGTACCACACCGGGCGCGGCTCCATCGTCATGCGCGGCAAGGTCGGTTTCGAGACCATCCGCAAGGAGCGCGAGGCGATCATCGTCACCGAGATCCCCTATCAGGTGAACAAGGCCGTCATGGTCGAGCGCATCGCGGAGCTGGTGCGCGACAAGAAGATCGACGGCATCGCCGACCTGCGCGACGAATCCGACCGCGACGGCTACCGCGTGGTGATCGAGCTCAAGCGCGACGCCGAGCGCGAGGTGGTGCTCAACCAGCTCTACCGGTTCACCGCGCTGCAGACCTCGTTCGGCGCCAACATGGTGGCGCTCGACGGCGGCCGCCCGCTGGTGATGAACCTGAAGGACCTGCTGTCGGCCTTCATCGGCTTCCGCGAGGAGGTGGTGCAGCGGCGCACCAAGTTCCTGCTCGGCAAGGCGCGCGACCGCGCCCATGTGCTGGTGGGCCTCGCCATCGCGGTGGCCAATATCGACGAGGTGATCGCGCTCATCCGCCGCTCCAAGGACGCCGGCGAGGCGCGCGAGGCGTTGATGAGCCGCGAATGGCCGGCCAAGGACATGGCCGCGGTGGTCACGCTGATCGACGATCCGCGCCACAAGGTGAGCGAACAGGGCACCACGCGGCTCTCCGCCGAGCAGGCCAAGGCCATCCTCGACCTGCGCCTGCAGCGGCTGACCGCGCTTGGCCGCGACGAGATCACCGGCGAGCTCGACAAGCTCGCCGCCGAGATTTCCGATTATCTCGACATTCTGCGGTCGCGCGCGCGCATCCAGACGATCATCAAGGACGAGCTCGCCAAAGTGAAGGACGAGTTCGCCACCCCGCGCCGCACCGTCATCGCCGAGGAAGAGGCCGAGGTCGACGACGAGGACCTGATCCAGCGCGAGGACATGGTCGTCACCGTGTCCCACCTCGGCTACATCAAGCGGGTTCCGCTCTCCACCTACCGGGCGCAGAAGCGCGGCGGCAAGGGCCGCGGCGGCATGCAGGTGCGCGAGGAGGATTTCGTCTCGCGGTTGTTCGTCGCCTCCACCCACACGCCGGTGCTGTTCTTCTCCTCGCGCGGCAAGGTCTACAAGGAGAAGGTCTGGCGGCTGCCGCTGGCGGCGCCGCAGGCGCGCGGCAAGGCGCTGATCAACATTCTTCCGCTTGATTCGGGCGAATGGATCACCTCGATCATGCCGCTGCCCGAGGACGAACAGACCTGGGGCCAGCTCGACGTCATGTTTGCCACCACCAAGGGCACGGTCCGGCGCAACAAGCTCTCCGACTTCGTCGACGTGCGCCGCTCCGGCATCATCGCCATGAAGCTCAGCGAGGGCGACGCCATCGTGCACGTGGCGATCTGCACCGAGAAGGACGATGTCTTGCTGACCGCCGCCGGCGGCCAGTGCATCCGCTTCCCGGTGACCGATGTGCGCGTCTTCTCCGGCCGCACCTCGATGGGCGTGCGCGGCATCAACCTTGGCAAGAGCGACAAGGTGATCTCCATGACCATCCTGCGCCATATCGAGGTGACGGCAGAGGAACGCGCCGGT
>Ga0315534_1002964_pt1 | contig 11104 bp, 8 predicted proteins | sample SalMarSW160240MG_FD_203094 | JGI IMG/M metagenome (GOLD analysis project Ga0315534, IMG submission 203094) | Salt marsh sediment microbial communities from the Plum Island Ecosystem LTER, Massachusetts, United States - Salt Marsh Sediment SW1602-40 ... | reverse complement strand
GTCCTTGCTGAGCGCTGCGCTGCTGCACGACGTAGGCAAGACGGTAGGGCCGGTGCGCATCTGGCATCGTGTCTTGGCTGTCCTGGCCAAGACCCTCGTTCCACGTTTATGGGAGTCGACGGACGCCCACCCCGGAACCTGGCTGTATCCTCTGTGCGTACACCGGCAGCACGCTACGATAGGGTCTGAACTGGCTGCTGAGGCAGGGTGCGGAGAAGAAACGGCCTGGCTCATCGCGCACCACGAGGACCCCAAGCCCCCAAGCCAGATGGGAGACAGAATGAGAGGTCTGCTGGTCGCTTTGCAGGATGCTGACAGAGTCAACTAGATCGTTACTTCATCTTGGGAGGTCTGAATGCCTGAACCGAAGGTCAGTATAGTCGGGCTCGGTCTGATCGGGTCATCCATGGGCCTGGCCCTGCGGCAGGCCCAGCCGGATTTTGAGATCGTGGGCCACGACAAAGACAGCGCTCTCTCCAGAAAGGCGCAACAGATGGGCGCCGTCGAGAAATGGGAGAGGAACCTGATCTCTGCCATCGAGGACGCGGAGATGGTTATCATCACCGCGCCGGTGGCCGATATCCGGGACATCTTGGAGGCCACAGGCCCTTACCTGAGGCCCGACTGTGTGGTCACCGACACATCGACGGTCAAGGGCAAGATCGTGGCCTGGGCTGACGAGCTATTGCCCGATACGGTGCACTTCGTGGGCGGCCACCCCATGGTCAGCCAGCTCCACGGTGATGCCGATGCTGCGACGGCGGACTTGTTCAAGGACACTACGTACTGCATCGTTCCCTCGACCAAGGCGCACCCCGCAGCGATCGAACTGGTGACCAGCATGGTCCGCGCCCTCGGCGCGGAGCCTTTCTTCGTGGACCTCCACGAGCACGATGGCCAGGTGGCGGCTGTGGAGCACTTGCCGATGATGCTATCGGCCGCCCTGCTGATGAGCACTACACAGGCGCCCTCGTGGAGAGACTTGCGGAGGTTGCCTGGAGAGACCTTCCGGCGAGCGACGGAGTTCCTCTCCACGGACCCGGAGGTCAACCAGGGCATCTGCCTGGCCAATAAGGAGAACCTCTCACAGTGGATCGACGTCTTCGTGGATAACCTCAGGCTGCTCCAGCAGAAGCTTGCCGAGGGCGACGCCGAGGAATGGGAAGGACTGTTTCGGGAACTGATGGACACGCGCACGCGTTGGCTACACGGCAGAGGAATGCCCGATGAGGAAGCTGAGGCAAGGACCATGGAGGAGCTCCGCAGTATGACGTCCCTTGGCTCCATGCTCGGCCTGAACCAGTTCCGCGACCTCAAGAAGAGGATGGATCAGCAGGGGCGACGCCCCGAGTGACATGCCATACACGTATGTCCTGCTGTGCGCGGACGGCACATTGTACACAGGTTGGACCACAGACCTCGAGCGCAGGCTTCGCACTCATCAAGCGGGAAAGGCCAGCAGATACACCCGGGCCCGCCTGCCGGTGACTCTGGTCTACCAACAAGAGCACGCCACGGCTACGGAGGCCAGACGGCAGGAGGCTTCGATACGGCAACTATCGCGCAAGAGAAAGCTGCAACTGATCGAACGCTCCACGTCCTGATTCTGGCCCCCACTTCCTTCTTTGCCGACTACGGCTGTCACGTCCGCATCCTCGTGGAAGTCCTCGCGCTGCAAGAGCTGGGCCACCAGGTCACTGTCTGCACTTATCACAACGGCGAAGACATCGCCGGGCTGCGTATCGTGCGCACACCCCGCATCCCCTGGCGCCGGCAGTACGAGGTTGGATCATCTCTGCACAAGATCGTCTTGGACGCACTTCTGTCCTTCACCTCGCTAGGTTGCACCTTGCGACGCAGGCCGGACGTCATCCATGCTCATCTGCACGAAGGTGCCCTGATAGGCTGTCCCCTCAGTCGTCTATGGCGCATCCCGCTGATCTTCGATTTCCAGGGCAGTCTGACCGGCGAGATGATAGACCATCGCTTTCTGTCGCCCACCAGTCGCCTCCGTGGTCCGCTACGCAGGCTCGAGGAGCTCATAGACCATCTGCCCAGAGACATCATCGTCAGTTCCCAGCACGCGGCACGTCTTCTCCGCCAGGAGTTCTCGTGTGCACAGAAGAGAATCCACGTCCTTCCCGACGCCGTCGATACAGACCTCTTCTGCCCAGAAGGCTCCGAGGAAGAGAAGCTGGCCCTCGAGCGGAGACTGGGCCTTCCCCCGCGTTGCCAGCTCGTGGTCTACCTGGGTCTATTAGCCGAGTACCAGGGCACCAGCCTGCTACTGAAGGCAGCGCGGCACCTAGCGCACACCCATCCCGACGTTCACTGCCTGGTCATGGGGCACCCCAACGTGGAGTACTACCGGGCCCTGGCAGAGGACCTGGGCATCGCCGAGCGTGTGACCTTCACGGGGAGGATCCACTATCTCGAGGCGCACCGCTTCCTGCGTCTGGGCGACGTTGCCGTAGGCCCCAAGGTATCGGCCACCGAGGGCAGCGGCAAACTGTCCAACTATATGGCCATGGCCCTGCCCACCGTGGCCTTCGACACGCCGGTGAGCCGTGAGTATCTGGGGGAATGGGGGACGTACGCTGAGGCAGTGGACGAACGCTCTCTGGCGAAGGCCGTCGCTTCGCTGCTCGATGACGGGGAACTAGCCACCGAGCGCGGAGCGGCACTTCGCGAACGAGCGAAAAGACTCTACTCCCCGACAGTATTCCGGGAGAAGCTGAACAGTATCTACTCCGTGGCGCTGGGAGAACAGTGATCCCGCGCTGCGGGCACCGCCGCACGTGACGCCGGCTCGACCATCATCCACTGGCGCGAACGCCAGGCGCTACTCAGCCTTAATCACCGAGCCGCAATACGGGCACTCCGCAGAGGACGCACCCACCCAGGTGACGTCCGTTTCCCTGACCGGTCCGCCGCACTGAGAGCACTTCCCTGGAAGCTCCCCACGACGTTTGCCTGCACGCGGTGGCGCAGGCATCTGCTCCAGCTCCCGCTCCAGGGCTTCCGCCTCCGCCTCACGGCCCTTCTCCTTGAGCGCCTTGACCATCCTCTCCGCCAAACGTCTGGCCGCGGCGGGCCGCTCGGAACGCTTGAACAGATCCAGCGCCTTCTTTCCCTTGTCGTAGGCTGCATCCACGTCGTCGAGCTTCAGGTAGCAGCGCGCGGTCTGAGCCATGAGGTGGCCCGCCCGAAAGAGCATGCCGCTCTCCTCGGCACCCTGGGCCAGCTTCTCGAAGGCCTGCCCTGCCTCTTCGAACTTGCCCTCCTCGAACAGGTTCATCGCTCGCCGCAGAGGCTCGGGAACCGGCCCCCTCCCGGGCATGGGCCGTCGCGGCCGAAGAGGTCTCAACGGCCGAAAACGTCGCCTTCGGAACATGATAACCCTCCGTCATCGTTGGCTGAGAAGCAGAAACCCCGTAGACTCGCTTCGCGTGTGCTGCCGCGGCAACCTCGGGACCGGCCGGGCTCTATCACAGACCAGCCCGTGCTCACGCCCCTCGTTTCAATCGGGGAGCGACCTGCTCAGCAGAAACGCACCCAACACCCTCGGGCCCGCGTGGCAGGCCAGGACTGGGCCTACCTCCACCACGCGGACCTCTTCCCTGTCCAGTCCAGCCATGTCGGCCAGAGTATCGGCAAAGGCAGAGGCCATCTCTGGCACACGCGTATGTATCACCCCGATCTTCTCCAGCGGGGCAAACCCTAGAGTCTCACCGCGCACTCTGCTCAAAGCGCCCTCGTAGGAACGGAGTGCGGCCACCAAGCCCAGTTCGCCATCCGCCATGGCCAGCACAGCCTTGAGATCGAACATACCCATCATTCGATTGAGCAAGGGCATGACCCTGGAGACCCTTCCGCCCCTCCTCACGTTCTCCATGGTATCCAGGACCGCAAAAAGGCGGGTCTTCTTCGCCATGTCCTCGACCAGAGCCACGATCTCCTGGCGCTCCGCCCCCTCTGATGCCGCCTCGGCCGCGGCCATAACCTGCCACGCCATCCCAATCGACACACTGCGCGAGTCCACCACGGCAACCTTGTCGCCCAACCTCCGCGCCGCAGCAAGGGCCGTTCCGTGCGTGCCACTGTGGTGACCGGTGAGCGTCAGACACAAGACCTCGTATCCCGCCATCAACTGAGCGCCGAAGACTCGCTCGAAAGCTCCTGCCGACGGCTGAGACGTCTTGGGCCAATAAGTGCCTCCAGCCCGTTCCCAGTACTCGTCACTTGACAACTGCCCGTCGTAGAAGACCTCAGGTCCGAAACTGACGGACAAGGGGACCATGACGGCGCCCAGCTTTTCGATCTCGGCCTGCGACAGATCGCATGTGCTATCGGTGACTACTCTGACTCTGGGGTGCTGCATGGCTGCTCAATCGAGGGTCGGCCGAACACCAGATACCCGGTGTGGGCGACCATACGGTCCTCCGGACGCAGCCGCTCGGGCACGGTCTTGTAGTGGCGGACGAGGATCTCGCTTACTTCCAGATCCACGAACCCCCCATCCTCCAATCGCTCCAGGAGGGCAGAGACCTGGTTGGTGGTGGGCACCAGGGCCCCGAAGAAGGCGCCTGGCGTCAGGGCTTCCCTCACCTGTGAGACGTAGTGATGAGGCTCGCGTACGTCCATGAACAGAGCATCGACCTCTGTTTCGTCGAACCCCTCCGCCAGCCCACGGCACTTGAACTCCACGTAGTCCTGCAAGCCTAGTTTCGACAGGTTTCGCCCGGCCAGGTTGATCATGTCCTGCCGCCTGTCGTAAGAGTAGACTTTGCCCGAGGGCATCACCCCCCGCACCAGGGCTATGGTCATCGCCCCGCTGCCCGTGCCCGCTTCCACAACTCTGGAGCCAGGCAGAACGTTCATCTTCAGCAGGGCGTATCCACTCTCCTTGGGATAGATGATCTGGCTCTCGCGCTTGACGTTCATAATCAAGTCGTGGATAGAGGGTCGCAGAAGGTAGAAGGGGTATCCCAGATGAGAGGGCAACTGCGAGCCGAAGGGTTGGCCCAGGATGTCGTCATGTTTGAAGAAGCCCCGATGCGTGTGCAACTGCTCGCCGGGGCTCAACCGGACCAGGAACCGTTTGCCGTCCTTGCCCAGCAATAGAACGAGATCTTGTGCCTCTGCTACTGCCATACCGCCACCCAGCCACCTCACAAACCACAAATGGGCGGGACAGGACTCGAACCTGCGACTTCTTCCTTGTAAGGGAAGCGCTCTCCCAGCTGAGCTACCCGCCCACCTTCGCCAGATTATATGATGGAGAGGGGATAAAGTCAACCGTGCCACGCGATGAGCTGCCCGAGCGGAGGCTAACTACATGACCTCGGGGGCACCGACGCCCATCAGAGCAAGCACCCGAGCCAGGGCGATCTTCGCCGCCGCCACCAGCTTCAGACGCGCTTTGTTGAGGGCCATGTCCTCGGGAAACGACGAGACCACGCGGCACTGCTTGTAGAAGGGGTGAAACGCACCCGCCAGTTCCTGGGCGTAGAACGGTAGATAGTGGGGGCTGAGGCTGGTCGCGGCCTTCTCCACGATCTCCGGCAGACGGAGCATCTGCCGTATGAGCGCCAGCTCCGCCGGGTGCCTCAACAGCGAGACGTCACCGTCGCTGTAGTCTATGTGCTCGGCGTACCGCAGGATGCTGGCGATGCGGGCGTGGCCGTACTGCACGTAGTACACCGGGTTCTCGCTCGATTGCTCCACCGCAAGGTCCAGGTCCAGATCCATCTGGCTGTCCGCGGCGCGGGCCATAAGGAAGTAGCGCACGGCGTCGGGACCGATCTCCTCCAGCACCTCTCGCAGAGTGATGATATCTCCCGTTCGCTTGGACAACCTGACGATCTCCCCACCGCGTCTCAGAGTCACCAACTGATAGATGATGATCACCAGGTTGTCGGGATCCACATCGATGGCCCTCATCGCCGCCTTCATCCGGGGCACGTGCCCCTGGTGGTCAGCACCCCACACGTCGATGACTTTCTGAAAGCCGCGCACGACGAACTTGTCGTAGTGGTACGCGATATCGGAGGCCAAATAGCCAGGCTCACCATCGGAGCGGATGAGAACGTTGTCCTTGTCGTCGCCCAGGTCGCTCGAAGTAAACCATACAGCTCCGTCTCGTTCAGCTACGTACCCTTTCTCCTCCAGCAAGGCCTTGATGGTGTCGAAGAGCCCCTCTTGGTAGAGGCTTCGCTCGGAGAACCACCGGTCGTGAGTGACGCCCATCAAGGCCAGGTCGTCCTTGATACTGGCCCGCATCTTCTCCAGGCCCACATCGCAGAGGGCATCGAGCGCCTCCTCTCGAGGCATCTCCAGGAACCTGTTGCCTTCCTGACGGGCGATCTCGTCCCCAAGCTCCACCAGATAGGAACCAGGGTAACCGCCTTCGGGTATGGGCTCGTCTCGACCCAGTGCCTGGGCGTACCGGCCGTACAGTGTACCCGCGAAGACCCTGATCTGGGTGCCAGCATCGTTGACGTAGAACTCGCGCTGGACCTCGTAGCCGGCGGCCTCCAGCACGTTCGCCAGGCTATCCCCGATGACCGCATTCCTGCCCGATCCGACGTGAAGCGGGCCGGTGGGGTTGGCGCTGACGTATTCGACCTGGACGCGTTCGCCTCCCCCCAAAGGCACATCCCCGAAGCTCTGCCCAGCGGCGAGAATCTCATCCACCTGTCCAGCCAGCCAGCCGTCATCGAGAGTGAAGTTGACGAATCCGGGTGGGGCCACCTCCACCTTGGATAGGAAGTCCGTCTCGGGTATGCGAGAGGCGATGGCCTCCGCTATACGCAAAGGCGGCATCCTCGCCACGCCGGCCAACTGCAAGCCAGCCGCGGCAGCATAGTCCCCATGTTCCTCTCGCTGAGGTCGCTCCACCACTACAGATGGCACATCGAAGGCCGGCAAATCACCGGCCTCCTGCGCCGACAGAATGGCATCCCGAAGCAGCGTCTCTATCTCACTCGATGGCCGTTTCAGCATAGCTAGACCTGGTAATCCTCCATCTGTTCCCAGTTTCTGCCCAGCTTCACGTCCACCTTCAAAGGGGCATCCAGCTCCCACGCTCCCTCCATCACCGAGCGCACCAGCCGCCCCACGCGTTCTAACTCCCCATGGGGCACCTCGAGAACCAGTTCGTCGTGTACCTGGAGGATCATCCGGGCCGCCAGATCCTCTTCCTCGAGTACCCGGTGCAGGCGCACCATGGCAATCTTGAGGATATCTGCGGCGGAGCCTTGGATGGGCATGTTGATCGCCTCGCGTTCAGCGGCTCGCTTCACCCCCGTATGGGCACGGCTGGTGGTCCGTAACTCCGGGAAGTAGCGACGCCGCCCTAGGATGGTAGACACGCATCCGTTCTCGCGCGCCTCTCGCTTGGTATTCTCTATGTACTCCCCTACCTTCTCGTACCGCGTGAAATAGTTGGCGATGAACTTCCGAGCGTCCTCGACGGAGAGATCGGTCCTCTGCGCCAGACCGTACTCACCCATGCCATAGATGATGCCGAAATTGATGGTTTTGGCGATGCGACGCATTGAGGACGTCACCTCAGACAACGGCACCTCGAAGACCGTAGCCGCCGTGCTGGAATGGATGTCCTCGCCACGGGCGAAGGCTGCGAGCAAGTTCTCGTCCTGTGAGATGTGCGCCAGGATGCGCAACTCCACCTGAGAATAGTCAGCTCCCAGAAGCTGCCAGCCCTCCTCGGCGACGAACGCGGCGCGCACGTGGCGCCCCAGCTCGGTGCGCACAGGGATATTCTGGAGATTGGGATCGCTGGATGAGATACGCCCCGTCACGGTGCCGGTCTGGTTGTACGACGTGTGCACTCTGCCCGTCTCCCGATTCACCAGGAGTGGAAGTGCGTCCACGTACGTGGACTTGAGCTTGGTCAGTTGCCGGTGCTCCAGGATCAGGCGAACGATGGGATGTTGATCCTTCAGTTCCTCCAGGACACTTGCCCTCGTCGAGTACCCGGTCTTGGTCCTCGACTTGGCCGGCAGAGCCAGTTCCTCGAACAAGACCTCTCCCAGTTGCTGAGTGGAACTCACGTTGAAGGGGTGGCCAGCAAGCTGCTGGATCTGCTGCTCCAACTCCACCACACGCTGGTACATGACCGTGGAGATCTGTTTCAGTTGCTCCGTGTCCAGCGCCACTCCGGTGGTCTCCATGTCCATCAGGACCCGCACCAGTGGCATCTCCACGTCGCGGAACAGGTCCCACGCCTCGCGCTCTCGCAGCTCCCGCTCCAGGACCGCGAGCAGACGCAGGGTGGCGTCGGCATCGGCGGCCGCATACGCGGCGGCGGCGGCGATGGACACCTGAGCCATGGTGATCTGGTTGCGTCCCTTGCCGATCAATTCGGTGATGGGCGTCATCTCCAGACCCAGCTTGTTCCAGGCCAACTCCTTCAATCCAAAGCCCCGCCGTGACGGCTCCACGAGGTAAGCCGCGATCATGGTGTCGAAGTCCAGTCCGCGCACAGCCATCCCGTGGCGGGCTAGCACGGTGAGGTCGTACTTCCCGTTGTGAGCGACTTTGCTGACCTTCGAATCCTCCAGCACCGGGCGCAAGCGCTCCGCGACCAACTCGAGGTCCAACTGGCCTCCTTTGCCCCGGGTCAGCAGATGTCCCACGGGCACGTAGAAGCCCCGCCCCGGCTCCGCTGCAAAGGAGAGCCCCACCAGATCCGCCTTCATCGCGTCGGTGCTGGTCGTTTCCACGTCGAGGGCGATCCGTGCTGCGCCGGAGAGCTCAGAGACCAGTGAAGCCAACTGTTCCTCGGTGCTCACGGCCACCGAGACCTCACCCGGCCGCGACTCTTCACCGAAGAACGTCATCTGAGTGGCCGCCCGCCCGCGATCGCTGGCTGGAAGCCGTTGCACGAGGCTCCTGAACTCCAACTCCCGGAAGAGGTCCGTCACCTTCTCGCGGTCGTAGTCGCTGGTTCTGCACCGGTCCAGGTCGAGAGCGATGGGTACCTCAGTGACGATGGTGGCCAGGTGCTTGCTCAGAAGCGCCTGCTCCTCCTGCCCGGCCAGGGCCTTCCTGGCGCGGGTAGACTCTATCTCGTCCAGATGCTCGTAGATCTGCTCGATGCTGCCGTAGCGCTGGATGAGCTGCCGGGCCGTCTTGTCTCCTACCCCGGAGACGCCAGGTATGTTGTCCGACTTGTCGCCCACCAGCCCTTTGTAGTCCGCCACGAAGACGGGATCGATGCCGTACTTCTCCCTGACGGCATCCTCGTCGTATAGCTTGGCCTCCGAGAACCTTTGACTGTAGCCCCCCGGCGTCATCACCTTCACCAACGGTGACACCAGTTGCAACGTGTCATTGTCGCCGGTGACGATGACCGTCTCCACCTTCTGGCCAGCGGCCTGCTTGGCCAGCGATCCTATCAGGTCGTCCGCCTCGTAGCCCGGAAGCTCGAACGCAGGCATGTTCAACGACTGCACCACCTGGCGGATGCGGTCCATCTGGCTCCGCATCTCCTCCTGCATCGGCGGACGGTGGGCCTTGTACTCGTCGAACTCCTCGTGGCGAAAGGTAGCAACAGGCGCATCGAAGGTCACAGCGATGTAGTCGGGCTTCTCTGCCTGGAGGGCGTGCAGCAGCATCATGGAGAAACCATAGACGGCGTTGGTCAGTTCGCCTTTGGACGTGGAGAAGCCATCCACTGGCAAAGCGAAGAACGCACGATAGGCCAGCGCATGGCCGTCTATCAACATCAGTTTCTTCGCCATTCCCGTATCGCCTCCGCAGGGGTTGGCCTGATTGTACGGACTCCACCCTCAAAAGTCAACGAGAGAGGGCATTCCCGGGGCAGCACAGCCTTCGTCGGCCGCCATTCCTCCCACCTGGACCGCCGCCCGTATTGGCGGCCTGAAGCAGCTCCTGGTCCTCGAGGTCTCGGCGAGCGCCCTACGTCAGCCCTTCAGCGTACTCGAAGAGGGCAGACGTGCCCCCGGTGTGCCAGAAGAGAACCGTCTGGCCGGCGTGGAAGACCCCTTTTCCGATCAGATCGAGCAGACCAGCCATGGCACGGCCCGTGTACACCGGGTCCAGCAGAATGGCCTCCGACCGTGCCACTCGTCGGATCGCCTCTCGCTCGGGAGCCCCAAGGACTCCATAGCCCTGGCCAAGGTAGTCGTCGTAGAGCACGAAATCGCCGTCATCGAAGGCCACGTCCAGTCCCAGGAACTCCGCCGTGCTGGGAGCAAGCTCTTTCAGAATCGGCACCATGGTGCTCCGATCGGCGAACACGCTGATCCCCACGATCTGACCTGGGAAGCCCAAGGCTTTCGCGCCCACCAGCATCCCTGTCTGCGTCCCTCCCGAACCGGTAGGCAGGACCCCGGCGTCGACCTGTAACTCCAGCTCGTCTAGTTGTGACTTGAGCTCTGCCATGGCTACCACGTAGCCGGTAGCACCGACAGGAGTGGACCCGCCCAGGGGTATCACGTAGACACGATGCCCTGCTTTCTCCTCTTCCTTGGCCGCAGCCGTCAATGCCTCGTCCAGTGGCGTATCACCGGCCCAGCGCACCTTCGCGCCCAACAGATCGTCGAGGAGCAGGTTCCCGTTCCATTCCCCGGGATCGGAGCCGCTCAGAACGAGCACCGAGCGAAGCCCGTACATGGCGGCGGCCGCGGCTGTCTGGCGGGCGTGGTTCGACTGCGGCCCACCCACCGTGAGCACGGTATCCGCACCTTGATCCAAGGCGTCGGCGATGAGGAACTCTAGCTTCCGTGCCTTGTTGCCCCCTGTGGCTAGCCCCGTCTGATCGTCGCGCTTGACCAGGATGCGGGGGCCTCCCAGTTCCTCGGAGAGCCGTCTCATCTCCACGACCGGCGTGGGAAGAAAGGCGATTGGAACCCGCCGGACGTCCGAACCCAACTCCATGGCACCTCCCAACCCTCAGTGTGTCTTCGGACCTATTGTACCACACGTGGGCGCCTGTTGGTGAGGTCGGCAGCGGCGACGTAGTCGCACGGCATGCCGTGCGGCTACAGTCCCTGAGAGGCACCTCGAGGTATTGACCACGTTCCAGACGAATCGTGCACGCAGTTGAAATCCTTTG
>Ga0315534_1002963_pt1 | contig 11110 bp, 11 predicted proteins | sample SalMarSW160240MG_FD_203094 | JGI IMG/M metagenome (GOLD analysis project Ga0315534, IMG submission 203094) | Salt marsh sediment microbial communities from the Plum Island Ecosystem LTER, Massachusetts, United States - Salt Marsh Sediment SW1602-40 ... | reverse complement strand
CAGGTTGATAATCAGATCTTCGGGCATAACATCATCTTCTCATCCTGTTTATTTGACTCAATCAATAGCCTTTTGTTGATATCGGATATTGAGACTAACGGTGACTACCTATTTCGGAAGGAAAGTACGTTGTTGTGCCGTTAAAAAGACAACATGATGTAGCCTTTAATAATCTTGGCACTGACAGCATCTTGACTTGTATCTGGAGGATGCAAATAAACTGTCTGATCTGACAAGCATAAATAAAGGATACCATTGTCTCCATGATCTTTCTCAATAGCCGGAGCCACAGGGAGAGGATTGGTTTATGCATGATTGCCGGTTTTATTATCACACTTATACACAGGGCCTTGATTTTGACAAAGAAAATTCAGGTTATCGCATCATGCCGTGGGTATGATGATACCGAGATGTAGGCCGCCCCGCGTGATAATTGATTTTTTTCAATGTTCAGCATGTATGACTGTCAATAAAATGTGGATAAGGGCATATCTTGTTGTGAGGAGGAGGCGAATAGACGTAAATTCCTCTCCCGACTTTTAGACAGTTCATTCAATCACATCAGGATGATCAAGTGAAAGCTCGTGATATCCGGCTTTTACCAACCAAGATTCGAGGTACAACGCGTTGCAGATGTTTTCTGAATTGCCATTTATCAAACTGCGCCGGTTACGTGATATACGGGGATTTGAACTTCGATCAACTGATGGGGAAGTCGGGAAGCTATATGATATTTTATTCGATGATCTGACATTAACAGTGCGTTATCTGGTTATGAATACAGAAAACTGCTCGCCAGAGGGACAAGTGCTGGTATCATCCATCGCCGTGGACGATGTGGATGATGCTAACAATGAAATATCCATACAGTTATCCTGCAACCAGATCAGGCATAGCCCTGTTCTAGAAAAACATCAACCGGTAACGCCCATATATGAGATTGAGTACTTCCGTTATTACGACTGGCCGCCATACTGGTCTTCCAGCCCGTTTGTGCCACCGCTGTCACTGAACAGGGGCAATGGTACTTCACTGGATGAAGGGCGGGATAGACATATGCCATATCACATCTGCAGCGCAATAAACATGATTGACTTTTATATAGTTGCGCGGGATGGCAAGTTCGGGCACGTCAGGGATGTAGTGATCGATGAAAAGACATGGATGATATGTTATCTGGAAGTCGATGCCGGTGAAGATTTGCCCGGCAGATATGTATTACTGGAAACTGACTGGATCAATAGTATGGACTGGTCCGGGAAAAACATCATGATGGAACTGGACAAAGAGGTGATCCGGTCCGCTCCCTTCTATGATCCCGGGTTGGAGGTGAGTCCGGATTATAGAGCGAAACTGCATGAGCATTATGCGCGATATACATACCGGGATCGATCAGTGCCAAACAGATATAAGTCTCGCGGGCACTGATACCAAAATTCACAAGACGTTCTCTCATCTGATCGATTTGTCATGTCGGCAACATCGGGCGATGCATGCACATGCATCATTTACAGACTATTTGCGAAATCTGTCGATATTCAGCCTGTCTGTTTATGGGTTATTTCAGCAACATGATGTCCCTGGAAACGACCGATCTTCAATTCATTCCCGGATGGCTGGCGGCTGCCATCGCCCCCGGCAAGTGTAGAAGCGCCATAGGGCGAACCGCCGGTAATCTCCTGCATGTTCGTCAGTCCCTGGCAAGAGTAGGGTACGCCTACGATAATCATACCCAGATGCAGGAGTGTACTATGAAAAGAGGTGATGGTAGTCTCCTGGCCACCATGCTGTGTGGCAGTTGAGGTGAACACGCTACCGACTTTGCCGATCAGGCTCCCGTCCAGCCACAGCTTGCCGGTCTGATCCAGAAAATTGCGCATCTGTGCACACATATTGCCAAAACGCGTCGGAGTGCCGAAAATGATGGCGTCATAATTCGGCAGGTCATCGACTTCGGCGACAGGCGCATGCTGGTTGAGCTTGGCGCCTGCCTTGCGTGCGACATCTTCGGGCATCAGTTCTGGAACACGTTTGATATCGACGTTGGTCCCTGAGACGCCACGGGCGCCATCGGCCACAGCATTGGCCATGGTCTCGATATGACCGTACATGCTGTAATATAAAACAAGTATCTTTGCCATAATAAACCTCCTTGCTTGATCTCAGGTCGGATGAGGTGGTAACCGGCTTATTTGTAAAAAGCGGCTTTTAAACTCAAAATGAGCAACCCAGGATTGATTGAGTCGGTATATTTATTTATGTTCATAAAAACGCATATGGAGTAAAACCAATGAAAGTGCGCGATCTGATGAAACACTGGGAGAAACATGCCAGCTCTAAAATGGCTGCTAGAGAGTTCTGCGTAAAACTGCCCTTGTATGATGCGGCGCGAATCATGGCGCTTACGGAAATGTATCCTGCGAGGACAGAGACACAGATCATCACGGAATTACTGGGTGCCGCACTTTTTGAACTGGAAGAGGCGTTTCCTTATGCGCAAGGTGACAAGGTTATTGCCAAGGATGAATACGATGATCCCGTCTATGAAGACATTGGGCCGAACTCGGTATTTTTGCAAAAGACCGAAAAGTATATGCGCCAGCTTGAAACGGAATCTGTTAAGCCGTTTGATGAGCGATAATTTGCCGTAAACATAATCCTGTTCGTATTGCCGTAAGCACTCTAAGGAACAAAACCTTTCTAAATCACTTTTATTTTTCCAGCTAGTTTATCGATTACTTTCAGATAATAATCAGTTACGCCTGTCCGGGCATTGATAATAATCAATCAATATTTTGAGCGGATCATGGCAATCATTCGCAATCGAATGATTGCTCATTAATGATCGACATAGTAGGGGCTGCCGAACGGGCAGAGTGTCCGTTCGGCAACCTTTGAATGCAGTGGTATGCCCGCGCCTCAGAGTAATACGCTCAAGGCAGCTGGGGCCGGTGTATGTTATCCAGGCGCTTGTCAGTAAGGGTGTGCAGGAACTCGACAAGATCGGCCTGTTCCTTGCTGGTGAGCTTGAGTGGCCGGATCAGGGGGTCCAGATTGGAATCGTTAGGATTGCCGCCCTTGTTGTAATGGTCGACGACCTCTTCCAGTGTCGTAAATGCACCGTCGTGCATTTGGTACAGGAATGAACCCGAGTTATACAACGATGGTGTCTTGAACTTGCCTTTATCTCCGGATTTTTTTGTTACATCGTAACGCCCGAGATCCTGTTTCAGCGGGCCAACCTGGGGTACGCCGATGTTGTGGTAAAAATTATCCGTCGTCAGCGGTGGCGTATGACAGGTAACGCATTGAGCCTTGCCACGAAACAGTTCGAAGCCGTGTTTGGCAGCTGCTGAAATCGCATTCTTGTCACCATTGACGTACTTCTGGAAAGGAGCCTCCGTGGCGATCAGTGTGCGCTCATAGGAGGCGATCGCCTTGGCAATGTTTTCAGGCGTGGCGTTCTCACCGAACACCTTGTTGAACTGATTCTTGTAGCCCGGTATACCGTTTAGTTTCTTGACGACCTCCTTGATATCGCCACCCATCTCACCCGGTGCCGTGATCGGTCCCATGTGACCGGGCAAGGCACCCGTCTGTTCTTCAAGCGATGCGGCGCGACCGTCCCAGAATAATGCATCGTAGTAGGCGGAGTTGACCCACGAAGGCGCCCAGCGTCCAAGTTCACCGCCGTGACCGAAGGCCCGGGCGGTATGGCCGCCACCGCCAGCGAAGGGCAGGTGACAACCAGCACAGTCCATGGAGTTGTTCTTGGAGAGCCGCGCATCGAAAACCAGTTGATGGCCGAGTGCAATCTTGGCCTTGGATTGTGGATTATCCTTGGGTACCGGCACCTCAGGCAGTTTCCACGCGGACAGATCCTCACCCTTTGCATGGGCCGGTGTCAAAGTCATCAGGGATGCTGCAATGATCGTGAGTGATGCCATTAGTGGATATACTTTGTACTTCATCATGTCTGTCATTCTCCTTCCTCGTTAATGCTGAACTATTATGTCAATGATTCAATGGTCGTAAACACCGTCAGCGTGTATTCAAGTTCCTGAATAAAGCCATGTTGTGATCATAGAAAAGCCGTCATTGCGGCGGGAACCAGTAAGCCCACATGTAATATAAACCCCATATGATCAGGCCGATCGTTACCAGTTTGAGCCAGTAGGGGACATAGCCATGGCGCTCCATCAGTTCGGCATCCTTGTAGAGGAATACTTCATCGGCCCGCTTGGCTTTTTCAGGTGAGCGGTAGTGGGTTTTGCTCGACAGCTCTTTACGTTCTTCACCTTCTGGCATTGTCATGGTGAGGATTCTCCTTTGTCTGGGGTCTCGGCAGCGTTGGCAACCTGCATATTGGCCTGTTTATCTGCAACGGGAATCTTGTCATAGTCTCCGGCGATGACGGCATCACCGATATGACCGTTATCTGCGGCGCGGGAGAGGTTGGACCAGATGTCGCGCCGTGCATTGTTTTCCTTTGCTTCATCCAGGCCGGCAACGCGCATTTCCTTGAGATGGGCGTTCACGCGCAGCGATTGTACATAGTGCACGATATCCCAGATCTGGGAGGGAGTAAATGAGTTGGCAAAAGCCGGCATGGGTGTTCCACCAACTCCGGTCATGATGGTCTTGAAGATGTGAGTTCCATCATGGCCCAGTTTAACACCACCGGGCTCACCTGCCGCAAGGGTAAAATTGGCCGGTGTGATCGGATGTCCCCAGGTATCCGTCAGGCCTGTTGCGCCTACCCCGTCGCCATGACCGCTGTCACCATGGCAGATTGCACAGATGGATTGAAAGTTCTTTTTTCCATCGGCGATCGATGCAGTCGAAACCGGCGGTTCCGGTGGAATGTCTACCGGCGGATTGACAGCTTCTTTTTGCCATCGATCGGAAAAGGTCTTGATGTACTGGATTACCGCCATGCGTTCTTCGGCGGAGATCTTGTACCAGGGTGGCATGGGGGTGCCCCACAGTCCATGGGTGATGGTAATGAACAGGTCCTGATCGGAGGGCAGAGAGTTGGGGCCGCCACTGGTGGATCTAAACTTGAACTTGCCCGAGGTGAAGTCACGTGGTTTGGTCTCGAAGAAACGTGCCGCCGGGCCCTTGCCGTTACCCTTTACACCGTGACAACCGATGCAGCGTCGTTCGTAAACTTTTTTCCCTTCAGGGATCAGGGCCTGCTTGTCGCGCTGGCTCAACTGCAGCGCGGCTCCGCTGGTCAGGCGCGTGGGCGTGAAGGTCTCACGCCAGTCACCGATGTTGGTACCCAGTTTCTGGATGTATGCAACCAGTGCCTTGCCGTCATCATTCAGTTTCGGGGCGCCGTCTCCGTCTGCTGATTTGAATAACCAGGGAAACCGCGGCATGACGGAATCAGGTACGATCTCGCGCGGATTCCAGTGATGCGCCTTGTGCCAGCCGTCGCCGTACTTGCGGCCCACACGGAAAAGGTCAGGTCCGATGCGCCGTGTAGAGAGCAGATGAGGTTGGTCATAGACATATTCGCCCGCCTGCGAGACGGGTCCCCATCGTTTGGTTTCGCCTGTGACCGGACGGATATATTGCGAATGGCAATACCAGCAGCCCTCCCGGATGTAGACCTGTCGCCCATGTTGTTCCTGTGGCGTATAGTCGGCCGCATTGATGGGCAGACCAGTTCCCGCATCCGTCACCTTGGGTGTATTGGTCTCTGGCATCAGTGAAGGCCAGATACCCTGGATGATGACGGCGAGAAAGAAATAGGTGACGCCTGCAATCAGCACGACACCCGAGGGTGTACTGATGATGCGTTTCTCCTCGCCAGCGGGATGGGTTTGTAATATCTCTCCCGTTTTGGTTTCCTCGAAATGCTGGCCATGACGCGCCGTCTGGATAAAGTTGATCACCATAAGCAGGAACCCGATATCCATGGTGGCTCCCGCCAGGGTCCGCGTCACCCACCACGGCTTCATCTCCACCACGGTATCCACGAAGTTACTGCCGTATTCCAGCATGCTGCCCTGTATGAAACCCTGGGCGGTCAGTCCCAGTAACATGATGCTTGCACCGGCCACCGTCAGCCAGAAGTGCCAGCTCGCCATGCGCGCGCTCCACAGTTGCCGACCGGTCAGACGCGGCCACACGTAGTACATGGATCCCACCGCCGCCACCACGAAAGTGCCGAAGACCGTGAAATGGGAATGGGCGATGACAAAGTCACTGAAGTGCGTGAGTTCCTGAACGCGACGCAGGGCCTCCGTCGAACCCTGAAAACAGCCAACCAGGTAATAGAACACGGCCAGCAGCAGAAACTTCGCTCCGTAACTGTCGGCATCGGTACCGTGAACGATGGCTCCCCAGCGTCCAAGCGCGGTACCGAAATGGTTGGTCACGACCGCCCACACCGGGATGATCAACAGCATGCTGGTGACGATAGAGACGGTTTGATTGTGATAGGGGATAGGGCTGAACAGATAGTGGTGTGTACCGACAAAGGGATAGAGAATCGCGATGGTCCAGAACCCGAACTTTGACAGTGCATGACTGAACAACGGGTTTTTACAGGCCAAGGGTATGAAATAATACATGAGAGAGAGACCTGCAGGGGTAAGCCACAGGCCCACGACATAGTGAATATACAAGCCGTGCAGAGCGGCATTGCTGATACCGGACATCTGCACGTAGGGCAGGATGACATTGCCGAGTATCAGGTTCATCAACGTCCATACCATGGCAGCCGTCAGGTACCACAGGGCGACGTAGAATCCCGGTTCCTTGCGTCGGAACAGGGTTACCAGTACCTGTCCGCCGATGATTGCCAGCACCGCCCAGCGCAAGATGTTCCAGGGCCATTCGAACTCATCCGCCTCGAATCCCAGATTATAGCCGAAGAGGAATGAAAGGGTGCCTGTAATCAGGAATATCTGCCACCCCCATAACGCCCAGCGACTCCATGACATTCCGGCCATCGGCCGGCCCGCGAGTCGCGGTACCATATAGTAGACCAGCCCGAGCAGAGGGGTGCTGAATGCACCGAATATCACACCATTGACATGAACCGGTCGCAATCTGCCGAAGGTAAACCAGGGTTCTGTGCCGAGAAATTCCGGGTTGTGGAATTTGATCGATACCAGCAGACCCACCAGGGGGAAGATGGTGAGCCACGCCAGTGACCAGTATAACCAGGTTTTTACAAGTTCCTTGTCAACCAGGGGTTGCGATGCTTCGATGTCTTGTGTCGAATCGGGGTTGATAACATGTTCCATGTGATGTCCCTTCTTATTGTTTGGGCAGACCTGTCTGACAGTCACGACACGCAAGCTACATATATATGCCCTGGATGACGGTAAATATTCACCGTCAGTGACATTACGGGTTGGCAAATCTGTTTAACAAAGGACGGAATATAGATGTCACGTGATAATGGATCATTGATATTTATCAATGTGTTTTATGGGATGGTGATAAAGCTGTAGTAATTAAGCTATTGATTGTTTTCATATGCAAAAAAGAAGCGATAACTATCGTTAAAAATTGATGTTTATCAATGCCTGCAACCCAGGTTTTTACCATACTGGATCTCAAGAAGCAGGAGCAGTTCACCAGCAACAAAGGAGGTAAGATATGAAAAAATCGGACAGGCAAGCAAATAGATGGGTTCCCGAGAACCTTGGCTGGCTGGACCGATTGATACGTTTTATGATCGGTTCGCTGATGATAGGATCAGTCTTTACAGCGCTTTACATCTATACGGATCCCGTGTGGACTGAATCAGGTTTCCAGGATCGTGGCTGGGCCGTATATCCGATGTTGTTTTCGGTCTATTTCTTCCTGACGGGTATATTCGGTTCCGATCCGATTTACGGCCTGTTGCATATCCGCAGCTGCGGCGGTAGCCCGCGTAACCCGTGCGGCAGCTTTCCTTTTGAGGTCGACGCAGCTATTGGCAACAACCCCAAACCGAAGAGCGATGTCGCCCATACACTAGGGGAATCGCATCATGAACACCCGAGTCAGGGAAGATCCTGATATGCAAGATCGATTCTCATAACAGTTAATAATTGTTCCACTACAACGCCGGACCATTAACATGTATGGTCCGGCGTTTTATTGTCATTATCCGGGAATTGGGATTGATCCACCCTTAATATTTACCCGGATACTGAATTCTAGTAATTACTCAGGTCTTATCACGTGTGAATATCAGGTATTATGAAAACCTGAGATCAGTCTCATTCTCGCTATTCGATTGATGGTTGTATCTGAATGGATATCACGGAAATGAACACGGTACGAACACATCTGGTTTCACTTGCATACTAAACGCATCTTCACAACACGCAAACAGGTTCCGTCGAGCATCGCATCACTTCGGGACAAATATTAATGTAATGACGCATAGTAAAGGACAAACAAAGGATTCCGTCGAAAGCGCGGACGCCGAGCGCTTCAGCAATCCGCTAGAGAGAAAGTTCGATGAAGTTGTATCACCTTTCGAGGATTTCATACACGATTCCACCACTGCAAGCGGAATACTGCTGATATGCACAATAATCGCGCTGATTCTGGTACACACTCCATGGGCTGAAGTCTATCAGACGCTGCTGCATACCGATCTGGGTATAACGTTCGGTGATTTAACCTTCCGCAAAAGTCTCTTGCACTGGATAAACGAAGGATTGATGGCCCTGTTCTTTTTCATGATCGGGCTGGAAATCAAACGCGAACTCCTGGCTGGAGAGTTGCGGGATATTCGACGTTCCATTCCTGTTGTATTTGCCTCAATTGGTGGGATGATCGTACCGGCATTGATCTATTTTATTTTCAATACCGGCACTCCTGCATCACATGGTTGGGGAATGACCATGGCGACCGACACAGCATTTGCGGTAGGAGTGCTGGCACTGCTCGGCGGACGTGTGCCGGCGGCCCTGGCCGCGTTTCTGGTTGCGCTTGCCATTATCGATGATATCGGTGCCGTACTTGTCATCGCCGTCTTTTATACACAAACCATCGTGACCAGTTATCTGCTTTTAGCGGTGTTACTGCTGGCGGTACTGGCTTTGTTCAATCTGCTGGGCATACGCAGCCCAACGCCCTATTTCATAGGCGGTGGTCTGGTATGGGCGATGATGTTGCAGTCCGGGGTGCATGCCACCGTGGCCGGGATACTCGTTGCCTTGACGGTGCCGGCCCGTCCGCGGCATGGGCCATATTGGTTTCTCAGACACGCGCGACGGTTGATCAAGGAATTCGAGAATCTTGAACAACGAAAACAACAACAGCTGAATCATACTGATAACATCCTGGCGGAAGGTGATCAGCATAAAGTTGTCGAACTGGTTCAGGATACGGCATACAAGGCGACGACACCGTTGCAGCTTTGGGAGAGGTCATTGGAAAACCCGGTAGCCCTGTTGATATTACCTGTCTTTGCACTCGCCAATGCCGGTGTACATATCAGTCCGGATGAACTGCTGGCGATGTTTTCGGATTCCATTACACTCGGCGTAGTGCTGGGGCTGATGCTTGGCAAGGTAACCGGTATCACCGGTTGCTGCTGGCTGGCCATCAAGTCGGGATTTGGTGATTTGCCGCCGGCCATGAATATAAAGCATGTACTCGGCATTGGCCTGCTCGGTGGCATGGGATTTACCATGTCGATATTTATCGCCGGGCTGAGTTTCGGCCATACCCCTGAACAACTCCAGATTGCAAAGGGCGCCATCCTGATTGCATCATTGCTTGCAGGTATCTGTGGGTATATCTGGTTAAGGATGATACCGGGGAAAAACGGTAAACAATGAGGTTGAAATACGTGTCTGACAGGCGACGTGAGTGGCCATCGAATATTGCCGGGTACAGATGTCCATCAATACCATCAATACAACCCCGAACCCGGGGTGTGAAGTTGTCATAATGAGGTTATAGTGAATCCCAGCTGGATTTCCTGCGCCAGCGGATTTTCGGTATGATCAGGCCGATTGCAATCCCGAGCAGAATGACGCCGGCACCGACCATGAACCAGTCGCGGTCACTGCGGTCCTTGAGGACTTCATTCTCCTGCTTTACGGATTGATAATTACGCTCCAGTGTATTGAGTTTTTCCTTGAGCGACTTGTTTTCACTGTCAATAGCAATGGCACTTCCCGCGGTTTGACGAATATGAGTGAGTTCCTGGTCCAGGCGGTGGTTCTCCTTGCTGAGCGCCTGTTTTTCCTTTTCAACGGCGTTTTTATCGACAGTCAATTGTTTAATGTCCTCTTGCAGTCGGCTGTTTTCAATATTCAGATTGGCGATCTTTTTTTCAGCCTTGGCCAATCGTTCGCGGCCGCTTGGTTCATTGTCAAGGTAGCGGCTGATGACCCAGCCTTCGATGCCTTGCGGGCTGCGGACCCGGGAATAACCCGATTCCGAATCCACTTCCAGCAGTTCCACCGGCGTGCCGCTGGGCAGTACGCGAACGACCTGATGCTGGGTGCTTTTGCCGCTCCGCATGGTGATTTCCAACTGGTCGGTGACATAGCGAATGGTCTGTGCCTCGGCGACGGAGGCGACACAGGCAATGATGATAAACAATAACTTTTTCATGTCCGGTCCTTAAGGCTTCAAGTATTCCCGTATCCTTGTCAGGAAGACCTATAGTGTATGGGTGTTGCGACATCCTTGGCTAGTCTGCATCTGGAAAAAAGCCACACTGCCAACAGCGCGCCGGTGGCATCGAGCATGATATCCGTCAATGACGGCGTGCGGTAGGGCGTGAAACCTTGATGCCATTCGTCAAATATGCCATAGGCAAGTGTCAGGACAAATGTCAGCGATATCATCCGCCTGGTATTATCCATTATAGCGGTGAGGGACCAGCGCCAGGACCAGGCAAGTCCGGCGAACAGCGGGACGTGGATTGAATTGGTCAAGACGGTCAATAGCCGATGTTGCCAGTGAACATCCTCATGGACTGGAGGAATTCCCGGTATGGAGGACAGGCCGAATATCATAGCCATATATACAAGCGGGACGAGCAGGCTGTAGCGTGTTGCAGGTCTGTTCGCCAGGCCGGCCAGCGCATGCATGATATTCACAGTATCGCCTGTTTGCTGTTGTCAGTGAGCTT
>Ga0315534_1002962_pt1 | contig 11113 bp, 8 predicted proteins | sample SalMarSW160240MG_FD_203094 | JGI IMG/M metagenome (GOLD analysis project Ga0315534, IMG submission 203094) | Salt marsh sediment microbial communities from the Plum Island Ecosystem LTER, Massachusetts, United States - Salt Marsh Sediment SW1602-40 ... | reverse complement strand
CAGTAAATTATTCAGCAGTTTTCGAGAATAATCATGATACCTATGTGTTCTGTCTAAACAACTCAACTTCTTCTGGTTGGACCACTTCGCAGATGAAACCATCAAAAGGCATGGCTCACCTCCGGGGTGGGGCGCTCCACTCCCATTGCGTATTCAAGGAATATCTCGGTGATCGTGATGTCCGGCAGACCGCGGAACTCCGTCATCACCAAGACGACGGGAAGATCGGGCAGCTGGCCAAGTCCAGCGGCGCTGCAGCTCTTCAGCTGCACATCCCCGTCGCTGCGGGCGACGATAAAGTAGTGCGTGGCCAGACCCGGATCCGATACCAACCGCAGCGTATCGTCCTGGTAATGCCGGGTCAACAATTCGACCAGCTCGTCCAAACCCATCTCGTCTGCGTCGCCGATTACATAAAACGTTTCGCTCATCGCTTACCTCCGTTTGAATTGCCCCGAGAGGCTTGATTTATCTCCAGACGGAGACCAGCTCACGCGCTCCGGACTCGAATCGGATTGAGGCGCCTGCCGCGGGGAGATAGACTCGTTGATGATCAAAGGAATGATGGTGTATGCTTTATCAAGATTTTGAAAGAGGATACACAATGCCAAAAGAGAAGAAGTGCCAAGGCAACACATTGAAAGGCGATCCATGCTCCCGTTCTGCCGAGGAAGGATCTGCTTATTACTGGTAACATCCTCATAAAATAAAAGAGATAGACAAGGTGTGGGTTAAGAGCCTTATCGAAAAACATTGATAACTGATGGCCGGAGCCCTTCTGGGAATGGCTACAGACCCGATAGCGAGTGATATCTGAGTACCTGAAAGGAAAGCACGGTAATAAGTATTTTGTTACACGAGTGAGAGACGAATATGAAGACACTCGGAGGAAACATAAGGAGCTCTGACTTGCCGACCGCACGTTTACCAAAACTTAATGCAGCTAATTACATTTTTGGAACCCGGCATGTCCAGAGAAACAATACATCAAATAATAGGCCGACCAGACGAAAGTTATATATCGAATGTAATTTGTGACCAATACGCTATGAAGCCCATCCAATTCACTTTAGAATCCCCATGGCTATCAATGGTCTATTACAAGAACAGGCTAATGCATTTCCATATGTGTTGGAAGCGCGTATATGCAAAATGGTTGATAAATATCGTTTTTCATCACGATAGTTATAGGACACATCGCAGTATCGCCCTCGAATCGCGCAGGGTATTACAGAAATGCTGAGGGAACGCGCTTCGAGGGTTGCTTGAAATAGCGCATATCATCGCAGAATATGAAAAAATCTCGCATAAAGTTGCAGATTCTTTAAGTGGGCAAAACTGTCTGAGTCTCAGGTCTGACGAAGACCGTTCGCCGTTCGTCCCGCGCAAACGGGGTCCAGCTTGACTGGATCCTAGTGCTATTCTAAGGCTCCAGCGAATTGATTATATGAAAGCGCAGCACCTCCGGCTACACTGGTAGTTGGACCAATAATCCAGACAGGAGAGGTGCAGCATGAACACAATCATAGGCTGTGACGCACATAGGCGCTAGGCGGGGGGTTGAACTGAATATTTCTCCCTTTGTTCAAACATTTTCAGTTGAACCGGGTTTATTTCATCAGAAATATGTTGTGGATCGTAATTTGTAACAAGAGCTTCAAGCATCGGTTTTCGATTCTTTTCACTTGCACCCACATGATAGAAGTGCTCTTTTGTAATGATGAAAAAATCAGACCAATGAGAGGTTATGTACTCGTTCTCGCGATGCTGATTGCTATGCCATGTTGATAAGATAAAGTTAGCTTTTGTTTCTGATAGCAATCTATGAAGCTCGACTTCATGTTCATCAATCCAGTTATTATAGTAATCAGTGTGCCTGCCAATATATGGTGGATCACAGTAAATAAAGTCTTGCGCTTTAGACTGCTTAATAGCTTCTTGGAAGTCTTGGCAGATAAACACCCAATTATTGAATTCGAGAGCATCTTGCACATATGAAATTTGGTTCACGATTTTTGTAACATAGGCTTTAGCAAAGCGATTTGGTTTGTGTCCATAAGGAACATTGAACTCCCCTTTGCTATTGAAGCGAATCATGCCATTAAAACAAGACCTATTAAGAAACAAGAAATCCAGCGGATCGGCCTCTTGATTGAAACGCTCCCGAATAAGGTAATAATGTTCTGCGCCTTTTTGAGATAATTTGTTACCTTCAGTTTCAAGGAATTCCCGGGTAATCTCAGGTGTGATTTTTTTTGATTTGAGGGCATTATAGAAATTTACGATGTGAGGATTTGTATCACTAAACACTGCCTTTTTAGGGAGCACATTAAAACCGACAACACCCGACCCAAAGAATGGTTCAATCCATCTACCCTTTTTATCCCATTCAATTATGCTTTTGATGAGTGGAACAAGTTTAGTTTTTATTCCCTGGCATTTAATCGGAGGAACCTTAACCTTCATTCTTTCTTGCCCCCACTTTTCTTTTTAATCTTTCTAGGTTTGGGAACTATGAGTGCGACATCTCCATTTCGGTATTCGACAAATTCCTTTAATGTCCGGATTTTCTTTGCTTTACCAGTAGCATCAACAACTGAGATTTTGTCATAGTTTACCCAATAATCATCAAACCACTTCTCACCAAGCTTGCTGAACACGCCACGACCGGAAACAATATCTTCGATCTTCTGAATGCTTCCAATATTAGCTGTATTTCCGCTCCCGCTTTTATCACTTGCTATCTTCCATTTTTCTACAACAAAGAATGCAAAGTCACCAACAACAGATGTGATTGACTTTAAGTCATCTAATTTGTGTACTCTGGTCTCATCAATATTTTCTTTGTCTGTTCTCGAGTAAATAATGCCCAGACAGTAATGACCTAAATAGCTTTTATAGGGAAATTGAATATTCTTGTTACTATCTCGATTTGAAAAATACTCCCCATGCGATCCCAAAGTAAAGCCATTACAAAAATCTGGGTATTCAGGTAAACGATACGTTGTTTTAAAATCAACCGCGAATTTAATATCCTGATTTTTTGCTGAGACGAAAGAAATGTCTGGATAATAATTCTGGTGGTCAGCAGGTACGACATTGAAGCCAATTTTCTCAGCAAATCTCAATATCTTAGGGAACAGGTGGATTTCTAATATTTTGGATACAATCTTTGTATCGGAAGAAATCGTGTAAACATTTCGATATATGTCAATAAAGCCTTTGATAGTCCATTGACCATCATCAGTACTCACAAAACCATTAAGTTCGTGAACAAAGTTTTGTATTTTCTCTTGAAATTCGCTTTTATATTGTTCTTTTTGAACTTCATTCATTTGCTATTGCTCGTTATCTTTTTCAAGTATATGGCAATTATAACCCGCCCAACGGCTTTGAGTTGAGCAGCCTGCCCTCAACTCAGATAATATTCTCTTTCTAGGCAAATCCATTTACTTGGCCAATGTGCGAGAGATCCTCGCCAACTGAACTATCAGGTTCTCGTACCTTGTTTGAGGAGGATTCACTCGAAACGTTCCGCGCAAATAGGCAACCGGGCGTCTCTCCCTAGGAGGAATATTTATTCCTCCAATCACATGTCTCTTAAATTGCGCAAGGCTGTGCCTGCTTTTGTGAGCTAATGCATTTCGAATGTAATGAAATGATGCGAGAGTCTGAATAGATGGAGGAAGGAGAAGAGAGAAAGGCCGTCCTCCGCGAAAGAAAATAGCGGCGAGGTTCAAAGTTTTTTCATAAGGCATCCAATCGACATATCTATTCCTCGGTCCTAGGATAACATCTCTTGCAACCTTATAAGATCTGACGGTGATTCTAGGAACGACATCCCGTCGGGCAGATACTAAGCCACGATCTTTAATAAGCAACCCAACAAATAGCTGTTCAATGAATCGCTCAAAGGAGATATGAGCATCGAGAAACAGACCCTGGTAAGTTCGTAAAACGTCCCGCTGGCTCACCATACCGAAAGACCAGAGAACCTCGATCTTAGATCTTGTTGCCTCAAGAGCCCTGAACTCGTTAGCTAAGCTTTCAGCAAGTGTATTACTTGGCCTCGACACTGATGTAAATATCCTGAAGAAACTCCAGTCTAAGGAGTCGACTTTCTAGGTTACCTGTTCCACCTCGCAACACACGCGCCAAGTCTTCGGAGAGATCACCGCGAGAAATCTGATCGGAGGCAATCTCAAAGGTCTTGATGGCACGTGTGTCGATGTGTGAAGGTTTGATGGCTGAGTCGAGTGTTGATTCCATACCGAATAAAATCTCATAGAAGAAAGTGAACAGCGTATGGAAGAGCACTCGTCTAGTGAAGGGAGTATCTGGAATTAGGGCCCCAACCGTGTCATCGATCACATCCATAACGCGGTTGAAGCGTCTAGTTACTTCTGTTTCGTATGGGAACTCTTCCTCATACTTAGCATAGAGGCCATCGAGGGACGGTTGGCTCATGCTGTGAACCCCATCCAACATAAGACGAAGTAGATCGGAAGTTTCTTCTACTTCTAGCATCCTTGCTATATTGTTCTCGGTGAATACTTGCCACTTACGCCACCTACTTAAGTTTTGATAGGCGAGTGAGTATGATACCCTCTTGAAAGTGCCTATGAACTCTGCGTTCCTCAATTCTTGCCTGTTCAACTTTACTCCTGTAGAGTTCATACGTGCGAAGATTTGGAGAACTTCGGAATCCTCAGTATTAGATGGAAGAATGTGAACGCTGAACTTGTAATCAAGGATACGCTTCTGCAAATCCCTTGGTAGATCTCGGAAGCCCAAACCAGCAATTTCTTCATTGTGCGACTTTAAAACGGTAAAGTCATCATTATCCGTAGAGTAATCCTTTAGCAAAGCTGGCTCTATGAAAGCGAAGATTGTACGTAGCCTTTGCTGCCCGTCAACTACTTCTCTGGTTGCTTCCAAGGTGTCTAAATCAGCCTTTTCTCGCAAGAAGACAATGGGGATTGGGAAGCCACGGATTATTGTATCGATTAGGAAGGACTTCGAAGGTTTGGACCAGACAGGCCTCCGCTGGAAACTAGGGCTTAGTACAAGGGCGCCAGAACGCTGCCATGATATGAAGTCGCTTACCTTGTATACTGTCTGTACGATATTTCTATAATCCATCTTCAACCTTTCAACTACATACCCATTATATGAGGTAACCATATAGCTGGATGTGCTTCAGCAAGGATTTGCCTAACAAGTACTTATCGGCCTATGTCTGTTATACATGGTAATCCATTATACGGTTCCGGGCCGCCTAAGGAATAAAAAGAGCAAAATCGTAGCTCATAAAGTTGCAATGTATGAAATAGCCCATATTAGTCCAGTTACTGCCATTTTATGCGCTATATAACAAAACACCTTTTGACAATCCCCTAAATCCAAGTAAAATTACTTCGTATTAATACGATAATACGCAATAATACATGGATGACGATGGTTTCCTTATCTGCACAGCTTCCTTCTATTAAAAGACACCGATCGCTGCTCGAAGAAGTGACGTCCCAGGACAAAAACCTTCGCAGCAGGATGTCAAAGTATCTCGACTGGCTGGATGAGAACGATCTGAACTGGCTGCAGCCGGATCTCGGCGCCTGGCGGGACGATCTTCTCGAGCTAGGCATGTCGCCGGCGTCTATTCGGGTTTATCTCTCCAACATTCGTTCCGCATATGACCAGGTGATCAACTCATCAGAATTTCGTGACCTGCTTTACAACCAGGCCAGGTCAATCGGCGCCGAATCCCCGGCCGATCAAAAGGCATTCGTGGACGAGCTGACAACCCGCATCGAGCAGGCGATAGATCCTAAAGCTACCAAAGTGCGGGTGACGATGCATCAGGACCAACCGGAGTCGCATCACCTGCGCCTTACGAAAGGCCAGGCAGAAGCCCTCATTGCAGCCCCCGGGGTTTCAACACTGGCAGGATTGCGGGACACCGCTGTGATCTCGACTCTGCTGTGCACCGGTATTCGCGAAGCGGAGCTTGTGGCCCTGGACATTCCAGATCTGCGCCAGGAGTTTGGCGGCGAGCTGGCGCTGCATGTTCGAGATGGTAAAGGTAACAAGGTTCGCCTGGTCCCTTATGGCGACCTGGATTGGTGCCTGGCGATTACCGATCGCTGGTTGGACGTTGCAGGGATCGGTGCGGGGCCCGTTTTCCGCGGTCTTTATAAAGGCGGACGAAGAATGCGGCCCGGACGCCTCAGTGTGCGCGGCGTTGAGAATATTCTCTCTTCTTACCCGATCGCCGTCGGCGGCCGCACTGTAACCGTAAAGCCGCATGACTGCCGGCGCACTTATGCCAGGCGACTCTACGAGGCGGGAGTAGACCTGCTGGCCATCCAGCAAAATTTGGGACATGCAGGAATAAAAACCACGCAAGGATATATCGGAGAACTAGACGCGTCGTATCGTCGTGCAGCTGGTGTGTATTCGTTTGATCTGGCCAGACTGGACGAGGCGCCCAAACGCCTGATCTAACGCGCATAGGGCAAATTTGCAAGAAATATAAACTTGTTCCGGCAAATCGCCCAGATAGGCTCCCGACGGCATAGAAATCCATTTACTCAGATTTGTCTTCGTAGAGTTCGTATTCTGTTGCATGAATTATTCCGTTCAATTCCATAATATTGTTCACTGCAACACAAGATTAATGTCTAACATTTTACTCAGCGCGCATGACGTTTTGCTCCTGGTGCTACTGTTACCCGTTCCGAACTTAGCAAATTTGGCCGCTTTCCCGCTTGGCGAAGCCAAGTCTGCTTCAGCTTGGGCTGAGCATAATCAGAATTATTTCCACATGGGAAAGAGTATAAAAATATAGCTCAAATCAGACACTAAATCTTCGGTCGATAAAAAGACCGTAATAAGCGACTTATGGGTACCTCTTCGTCGAGACCTCTTGCCCTCATCAGTTCTGTATACTGACAAATAGTCTCACTATCCATTACGCTTTTTGCTGATTGCACCCAAATTTGTGGGAGTGAAAAATCCAATGAAGACCGCAGGCTTTTTCTCAAGGCAATTCGAAATAAAAAATAATACAAAAGAAAGATATTGGACGCTTTCATAATATTTGTTCGCAATCGGAGGATGTGCTTATAAACAAGAGAAAGCATAGATTGTTTAATCATTAGATAGTAACCAATACCAAGGAAGACGAAAGATAACCCCCCTAACAAAATATTTACACCATTAGCAAAGATGTTAGGTTCGAGTACGATCATTGTCACCATGAGCGGAAGACCAAGCATCAGTAAAATATCCGGTAAAACCTTTGGCACCCAGAAACTTCCAGGAGATTTTATTTTTACTAAAATATTTAGTAAAGGAAGACCGTCATTCTTAAGAGAATTACTTTGCAGGGCTATGCTTAAACATTGTGTAAAATATGTTCTATTTATCAATCCATTTTTATACCAAAGTTTATCTGATGGTATCTGTTTAATCTCTTCGTCCCACAACTCAATTGGGTTACGTTCTTGTATCATTTTAGATACAAGTTTCGATCCTAATGCAGCTTCACAAAGAAGCTCACACCATGATCTCACTCGCTCATTCTCTTTCTCGGCGTATGCACACACTTGAGCAAAGAATGGCCTTTGGTCGCAGTTTTTAATTATTATTTCCGGAAACCTATCAACTAGATCAAGATTACACGCCTCTGCCAAGCGAAAAGCTACTGTGGCATCATGTGTAGCATAAGCAGAAAAAAGAGCGCCAAGACTTTGTTTTTGTTTATCCATTAAATTTATAAAAAATTCTTCTAAATTTACTGTAAATTGTTGTTTAGAAAAGTGCATCGCAGCATCTTCAGCATCTCTAATAACCACGTTGAATAAATGTAATCTACTTAACCAATCTTCATTCCAGTTATCTTCATTTACACTTAGCAGGTATTCCCTTTCATTCTCCAGAAACGTTTCCCAACAATCGTGTTCATAAAGTTTTGTTTCAAGAAATCCACGGGCAAGTAATAAGCGATCACCTAGTATAAAGAGATCGTTGAGCGCATTAGCCCGATCAACTCTCGGAAGCAACCCACACGTAAAAGGAATTACTTCACTCAACCGTGTATTTGTTTGACTATCAGAAATGTTTTGGAAATCCTTATGTCTTTCAATAAGAATCGACCAACCATCTCTCTGACCCTTAACTGCTTCATTTGCAGCTAAAAATTCACAAAAGGTTAAATGAATAAAACGAATACTTTCTCCAATTCTCTCTTCAGAAAAAATACCCGTTTCTTTTGCTAGTTCACGTAACTTAGATTCAGCCTCTATATCAGTACAGCTTACTATTTCACACATAAGATGTACTGCATGAGCCCAGCTCAAGGTGTTTGCCGGTTGTGCAGGATCCAACATATGCTCTAATGCCAACTTTCCTAGGATATTCTCCCTTAGTTCCCGCAACTTTGTTCGCGATTTTTGTGGACGTGTTTGTCTAAATCGTCGTTTTACCAACAACTCTTCAGTAACCTTTGAATAAAATTCGGAACGAGTATCTGGCGCAATTGTATATCCAGATGCTTGATCCTCAGCAACATACATTGCAAGTATTAGGGGGTTGCGGCACAATTCTCGGAGAGATGGCCTATCTGTCAATTCATCATAGATTCTTGCAATATTTTTATCTCGACTGTTTGCGAAAGGCCAACGCGTAAGAAATTCATAAATATCACTGGGGGAAAATGGTTGGATAGTCATGGTTTGAGGGAAACAGTCTTTATATTCATCTCGCACCTGCAAATGAAATTGTGTTCTCAATGTTAGTACTAAGTGATTATTTTCTCCCATCTGATCAAGTTTTTTACATAAACCAATTATTGCCTGGCGAGTTCTTGGGTATTGTGTTGTTGACACCTCATCCAAACCATCTAGCATCAATAGCAATCCAGATGTTCTTGCATAGATATCGAAGCATTCAGCCATTCTATAAATCTCTTTTGATGACACAAATGTCCGTAACTCATTAAATAACCAAATCCCAAGTTCACCTTCTGGGACATCTGGTGCAATGTTTAGATTTTTAAGCTCATATAGGATTGGCAATTTTGATCTGGCAGGATTAGCTATAGCATTGTGACAAGCATCCCGCTCAAGACGTTTTACTAATGATGTCTTGCCGGACCCCGGATCACCAATTATTCTAATTCTTTTCCCAACATTCATAAGATCAACATGTGTATAACTACTTTTAGTCCCTCCATGATAATCCAAGCTTAGGGTGACATATGTTTTATCAGTTTCAATGGTAATATCAGAACTTGATGGAACATGTAGATATTTACTCGGGCCTTGCAGTATAAGCCTGCAATATCTTTTTAAGCTAAGTCGAGCCGCAAGTGAACGTTTAAATTTACGACTAATCCAATACATGGTTCCATCAATAAGAAATCCACCCCAATCCTCAAGATATTTTTTAATAATTCTTAGCAAATACAGAATTAATGGAGTTACCAGTACAGTAATGATTGCAGAAGTAAGATCAAATTCCCAATTATGAAGAAAGCTCATTACTTCCTCCCTGATTATCAAATTACAGTTTTATCATCCACTCAGACTTTTTCTTTACTTGTGCCCAACATCTATGAGCTGCCTGTCCCGGTGTCCTTCCAGTGAGCAGTCCGCCCTCAACCCCTAGCATACACCCTCTCTAGACAAATCCGGCCGAATCTCGGGTCTGTCGAAGACCGTTCGCCGTTCGCCCCGCATAGCCGGGGTCCAGCTTGATCGTTCATCCAGCTTGACTGGGCTGGATCCCGGTGTTCTTTCAGGGCTCCAGCGTTTGTTTATACGGCCATAATATAGACACAATTAAGAACTATAGAGTGCTTTCCCGAATCTCACTTGTTCTGCTTTTTCAAGTAAAAAGGATTTGAATGATGAGCTCTTGGATTGTAGATCCTCCAGATCGCTCTTGTTAATGATTACACATATACTTCCATCTTCATGAAATGCCTTTCTGATAATGCTTCTTGCCGCCTTTTCTTCAGTGCTAGAACCCGTAATGTCATTGGCAGCAAAAATCACACCAAATGCAACATGTGTCAACCTCATACGATAAAGAAAGTACCCAACATCTGAAACTCCTACGGGATCTTTCCAGTTCTTGCATTCGACAAGAATATGTCTTCCAAGAATTTCTGCCAGTGGATCGGCAGACGTACTTAGATTTCGTACGACAATATCGGTCTCAAATGTATCGAAAATGTCTTTTACATTACGTCTTGGGCTGAATGATGGTATAAGCAAGAATAGGTAAGTAGCGAGATCTTCTAATAAATCTCCTTTGCCTTTTGTCGTACCGAATCCAGAATCAACAGCATGTAGTAATGATGCCAAATATGGACTCGAAAGAGGATATTCTGAAACCGCCGAGTTTGCGGCAAGTAAATGAGAAGCCTCGGGTCTGCTCAAAGCAAACCTTACAATTACGTCTTCAGCAAATGCTTCTGGCTTGCACCAATCACCGCCTTTAAGGACTCTATTTAAGTTGTCCGATGCGACACTGTTGAAATCTGACAATTCATCTTCTGCCATACCCAGAATTGTCAGGAGCATCTTACTGCCTGCGCCTCCTCCCTTAGAGTGTTGCCCTAATATATCGTCGGCTTGAGTTAATAGCGCCCATCTTGTCGCAGCGCCCGTATCATTCAGGCCAAGATACATGCGTGAAAGGTACATAGAAATGCCGGCATGGTAGATCCGTCTACCTTCTTCGCGCTGAATCTTCCCAAACTCATTCCAAGCATTTATCAGCAACGATTCCGATGTTGGATTTCATTCATATCTGGCCAAGCTACGGAGTAAATGGCTGTTATTTCACAGATTTCTGGCCGGTTACCTCACAGAAAACTGGCCAAACCTGCAGTTATTTCATTCGTAACTGGCCAAAAATTCTCTACCAATTATTGTCTTGACTTTGTCTCACAAGCCATGACACGTTACTGGATTAGGGACCTATCAACCCGAAAATATCAGGTTCAACAGGATAAGGGGCAGTTCCAAATCTATTGCTCATCATCCGACACCAATTTGAACCGTACATTGCCCCACCTGTATCAACAACCTCATATACCAAGTCG
>Ga0315534_1002961_pt1 | contig 11113 bp, 6 predicted proteins | sample SalMarSW160240MG_FD_203094 | JGI IMG/M metagenome (GOLD analysis project Ga0315534, IMG submission 203094) | Salt marsh sediment microbial communities from the Plum Island Ecosystem LTER, Massachusetts, United States - Salt Marsh Sediment SW1602-40 ... | reverse complement strand
ATACCAATTGTCAACAAAATTTATATAACATTTTCTGAGTAAATAGGGACAGACACCGATTTAAATATCATAAATAATTATAAATGAGAGAGTTAAAAAATAGTAGATATGTGCTCTTTTATTCACTTGGTTTATATAATACTTTGTTATACAATTATTTAACCATTAATGGTTATCGTTAAATTAAATAAGTGTCTGTCCCTACTTATTTTGCTGTAGCCACAAAGCCACATCAGCCGCAATCTCAGTCCATCTTTCAAAACAGACATACGCAATCAGTTCACTGTTCACGGCTCACTGATCACATTTTTCACACACTGCAAATGGTTTAGCAGCCAGTTATTTTGATTTTAATAATTAATTACGTAAATTGCGTTACGTAAAATACGTAACGCAAAATACGAAACGATGAAAACCCCTTCAAATCCTTTTTTAGTTACCGGATATCACTCACCGGAATATTTCTGCAACCGGAAAGAAGAGAACAGTAAACTCATGGAGGCTATTCAGAATCAAAGGAATACAACGCTGGTTTCCCTGAGGAGAATGGGAAAGACCGGGCTGATCAAACACGTTTTTTACAAACTGGAGAAGAAAAAGGAATTTTCACTCCACTATCTGGATCTGCTGCCAACTTCGAATCTGTACGGATTCGTTCAGGAACTTGGGAATGCTATAATAAGGACAATTGAAGGAAATACGAAGAACTGGATTAAAAAAATCGGGCAGGTATTTAAAACTATAAGACCGGTCGTAAAATTTGATGCTGTTTCAGGCCAGCCATCTATTGGCTTTGATTTTCGTAACCAGGAAGAAATAATGTACACTCTTGAAGAGATATTTAATTTTCTTAAAGGATTTGATAAGCGGATTATTATTGCCATGGATGAATTCCAGCAGATACGGAAATATCCGGATCAAAATGTTGAATCCCTGTTAAGGAAGCACATACAAGGCATGAGCAATGTGACTTTTATCTTTTCCGGCAGCTTAAAGAATATACTTCTCTCAATGTTCAGTGAGTATAGTAAACCATTTTACCAGAGTACCGATATCTTATACCTTGAAAAAATAAGTGAACATGATTATTCTGACTTTATTCAGGAAAAGTTTGAAAAGGCAAAAACACAAATTTCCCCTGTTGAGATCATGTATTTATTAACCTTAACCAGGTGTCACACATTTTATGTGCAGTACCTGTCTAATCGTTTATATAGCAGGAATCCCGGAATTATCGATAAAGATTTGATAAATGAGGTCTGGTATGAGATTCTCCACGAGAGAGAGAATATTTTTTATAGTTACAGGAACCTACTGACTGAGTTTCAATTCAAGTTGCTAAAGAGTATTGCCAAAGAGAAACAGGTCAATCAGCCGTATGAGAAGGAATTTATAAGAAAACATAACCTTGGTACACCAAGTACGGTAAACGCAGCAATTAAAGCCTTATCTGAAAAAGAATTAATTGCAGAAGAAAGCGGATCTTATTTCGTTCAGGACGTCTTCCTATCCTCCTGGCTGGATAATAACTTTCCTGATTAATTTCTTCCCGCACGCAAATACACTGCATCCACCCATTTTATAATTGTATAGATAAATACAGATGAGAACAGTATCCCCCGCTGGCGGGGGTGTCCCGCCATGGTGGGACGGGGGTGGAATTTGATAAAATCAGATGCTGAAACTAGTTCAGCATGACGAGAAAATAGCACCGTCTGATAGCCTGCCTGCCAGCCACAGGCTGGTAAACCGGACAGGCAGGGGATCAATATGAATATCCCCGGTTAATCCAGCTTATCCACCTTTTTGGCATTGCTCAGATAGAGGCCGTTAAAGAAAAACTTGAATGTGCCGTGAGGCTGAGCCCGGAACAGTATCTCAGGCCCGATAAGGTAGAGGTGACCTTCTCCAACATCAGCTTCAGCAATGGCCACACCACCGAACAGGTGATGCTGACCCCATGCCCATCCACTTCTGAGCGGTTTGTCACTGTCGAACCAGGCAATGGTAGTTACACCCTTCTTATCAGCCTCCGGTTCCATCCGGAATACCGGACTACGACTGAAGAAAATGTCAACCCGGTCATCCAACCCATATGCCAGGGGTTGGGTGTTGTCAACCCGGACCTCCAGAATGGAACTGGGGATAAAATAATCGGTTGATGTGAGTGGATCACCATTCCCATCGACCAGGTGATTTTTGATGGGCAGACCAGCATATTTTCCCAGTGATGTTGAACCGCCAATGGCAATAATGGTGCCCCCGTTCCTGAGAAACTCAAGCAACCTGGGCACCGTAGTCTCAGTTGTTACCTGTCCCAGCCAGTCACGGTATTCTGCAGGTATATTATCATCATTTGATCTTCGGCCCTCTTCGCGGGATGCTGTCCTTGTTCCACCTTGTGGTATAGCGTCGGTAACAAAAACCAGGACATCATATTTTTTATTCAGGTTTTCAGTATCCAGTGCTTTTGGATAAACCAGTTCAAACGGAAATTCAAACTGTTCCATGATCCAGCGGGTCCATCCCGATGACATTGAACCACCATACCTGTCCCACAATCCGATCTTAACCGGATTTATGGATAGTGCTTTGCCGGATGGAGCAGAACCGGTACCCTCAATGTCAATTCCCAGTTCGGGAACAGCAGCTTCAAGGATCTCATCACCTGACTTACTGGAGGGGATATAGATCGTGCCGGCAGGAAAAGTTTTACCATTTGCCGTTATCTCATCCGTTAACCAGTAGACTTTTTGCTTGTTCTTCAGCAAACGGTTAACGATAATGGTTGCATCATTTATTTCATGACTCAAAAGGAATCCTTTTGCATTTGTTGCATTGGTTATTTCCCCTTTTAATGGTTTGGCCAATTCCACAATCTCTTCGAAAGGACCATCGAAGTCTTCAAGAATCCGGTCAAACTCAATGCCCATCTGAAAGGCGAGGGTATACCCTGCGTTATCGTATGGCGGGATAGGTGGACCTCCTTCATACTGGAAATCATCAGGATGATCCTGTGGTTCAAAAAGATCCAGAATATGGGGCCTGAATGCCTGTGCCGTTTTAAACACAAATGAACCGGCAGGGTAGCTCTTCCCCTGAACCTGGAAATTACTGGTTGCCTGGTGGACGGTAATACCATTCTTAATGAATGTATTCACAAATTTAACAACCGTTGGAAAATCAGCCTGGTCGGCAGGCAGGATATATCCCCTGGGATCTCGGTTTTCAGGCAGGCGGAACAATTTCATATAATCGGTTGAAACTCCTCTGCCACGTCGCCTGAAGGTAGGTGCAAGCGTTTCAGAATTTTCTTCATCTTCTTTCACTTTACGGTTCACCTCATTCACCAGTGACGGATGTATGGTCCAGTTATCCCGGCTGCCCTTCTCAATATTGTTTCTTCCCATAATATACCTGTTGTACAGGACTGTCTCCCTGTATCTCGAAGCATAATCAAGCACAGCCATATCCATTGTCATTGAATATTCAATTGCATCACGGAAATGAAACGTTACCGGTTGATGAGGAAAGGGCAAATCATTGCTTGGAAGTTGCCTGTCGGGATAGAAGGACAGTTCAACAGGTGTGGGATTTCCCTTTATTTCGGTGAGGATCCCTATCTGGTTATGAAAATAACCGGTGGTTCTCAGGTTCCCATTAAACCATATAGAATAGTTTGAGGTGGAACGCATTCCGCTACCTGGTTTCCCTTCAGCGATCAGCCTGTTATGCATGGCTATTCCAACTGCCTCAATACCCGATAATATCAGTGGATCATAGGTATAATTGGGTGGATCGCGGAAAGGAGGGACAAATACAATAATATCCGACGGACCGGTCTGGTGGTGGTTATACATGATCTGTGGATACCACTCTTTGTACATTATCCTCGACATGTTCACTGTTTCGGGCTGTGTTGCCATATACGAATCCCTGTTGTTGTCGTGACCAATATACTTATGGTAGAGCCTGGGGAGATTGCCTGTTGACCTCTCCTCAGGATTTTCCGTTCTCATATACCAGTTTGATACGAGCTCCAGTCCGTCAGGATTGGCGAATACGGCAAGGATAATTACATCATCCAGTATCCGCATGGTCTCGGCATCGGTATTGCTGACCATCCGGTAAACAAATTCCATTAACTGGTGTGATCCAACAACTTCAGTGGCATGTAACCCGCCATCTATCCAAACCACTGCTTTCCCTTCAACCGCAAGCTCCCGGGCCTTTTCGTCGGTGAGACTTTTTGCGAGAGCCAGTTGAGTGGATATTTCTTTATAATGATCGAGTTTCTCAAGATTTGCCGGGGATGATATTATTGCCATTAACTGGGACCGCCCCTCGGCGGTAAGTCCTATATCCTCAAGAATTATCCTGGATGATTCCTGAGCGAGCTTTTTCCAGTATTCAACAGCCTGGGTATATGTAACCAGGTAGTAATCGTCTCCAATATTAAATCCAAAATGATCTTTGGGAGAGGTAATGGTTGTCTGACCAAAGCTGTTACCGGGTAGTAGCCCGAGGAACAGGATTATCATCATCAGGGTCATGGATGATTTGAAAAATGATCTCATACCATTATCCGGGGAATCGCTTTTTACCTGCATGATTTTTTATTTGTTAATGAAGTAATAAAAGTAAGAAATGCATTGGTCGTAAATAGAGATTGGATGGATTTTTTTGCTCTTTTTTCGGTGCAGCAAAACCAGGTCTCTTAACTGCTTAAAGCTAAGAGATGTTTTCAGAATATCAAATAAGGTTTTTTGAACAGGATAATCTTATTTCCTTCTCTATGGGATTTGTTGTTCTTTGAGTCGTCAGCCCGGCTGAAGCGGACAGACGACTTGTTTCCCGCTAAAAAGCTTGTTTAAATGATCCTTTGGATCATAAACGACTTGGGAAAGTCGTTCTCCATAAATAAGAAATCATACCAAAAATGGCGTGTAAATAGGGACAGCTACCTATTTAAATGAACATTCAACATCGAACACTCGCCAAAGGCGTGCCTCTGGCACAACATCCAACTTTCAACAAATAAATAGGGACAGCTACCGATTTAGAAATAGTTTTCGGTCCCGAGAAAACAGAAATCTTTACCTGCCTTTGGTAGGTTTGATTTCATATTTTCTCGAGGATGCTCGAAAAACTTGAACAATCGAAGATTGTTAGTTTTTCGGCATTTTCAGTTTTCAGTTTTCAGTTTCTGGTTTTCGGTTAATTCTCTATTTGACGTATGGCGAGCATCGGTCCATGGGAGCAATTTCCTTGGGAAATTGCAGTTTTCAGTTTACAGTTCCTGGTTTGTTCTATTGTGTGGTTGGAGAATTCCGGTCCATGAAAGAATTTTCCAGAGGAAAATTCGGTTTACTGTTCTCAGTTCCAAGTTTTCAGTTAATCTTCTATTTGGCGTATGGTGAGCAAGCGTCCATGCAGCAGTTTCCTGCTAAGGAATCAGGCAGTTGGACTTCTAATTATCTGGTATACGTTACCCCCGGCATGAATGCCGGGGCTATTGACTTTCAATCCCGATGGGATTATTATCCCTTATCGCCCGACAGGGCGAATAACCGCCTTCGAAAGAATAGCGGATAAAAAATCAGCTTATGAAACGTCGTGAGCATGGTTGTCTGACCACGCCAACCTGCCTGTCAAACCTACCTGGCAAGATGAAATAATTTTTCAGTAAGTAGATCTTTGAGCCAATCATTGCATATAGTTTTCCATAACTGAGGACTACGGCGGGTGAATCCTACCAGTCTTTCAATACTCTGGCAAATCCCTAATGGTAATGAAGCCACAGAAGACTTGTAACAGGCATTGGCGTGGGAGTTTCCATGCGTAACAGTGGAATAAGCTGATTTTAGCTATTCTTTCGTCAGCGGCGATTTTTTTTGCTTCGTTTTTTTGATCGTTCAAAAAAATGAAGTGGGGTATAAGGGGCAAAGCCCCTTGGTTAGTAGCTTTCCGGTCCATGAGAGAATTTTCCAGAGGAAAATTCGGTTTACTGTTCTCAGTTCCAAGTTTTCAGTTAATTTTCTATTTGGCGTATGACGAGCAAGCGTCCATGGGAGCAATTTCCTTGGGAAATTGCAGTTTTCAGTTTACAGTTCCTGGTTTTCGACTGCCGACGGCAGTCAGGGTTTTCAGTTTAAAAATTTGCGCTATTTAATGTATGGCGGGATACGGTCCAGGGAGCGCTTTCTCGTTGATTAGCTTGGCAGTTGGAACGGTTGTATACTTGTTAATATTACCCCCGGACTGAAGTCCGGGGCTATTATATTTTCCCGTTAGCTCCGAAGGTCCGAAGGACTCCTTTGGAGAATCCCTACGGGAGGATCACTATGTGCCAACCACGCTGTGGTTTTTATTCCTTATCGCCCGAAGGGCGAATAATCCGCCTCAGAAGAATTGCGTATGAAAACCGGGACGCAGGGCAAATGCCAAACAGATAAAATTCTGTCTGATCCCGCCTCTGTCTGCCTTTCCTGCATGGCAAACCAGCCAGGTCTCTCAGTAAGTAACCCTTTGCACCAATCGGTGCATATAGCTATCAATGCTGAAAAATTCAATGTGTTAATCCTGCCATTCCGGCCATGCTCTGATGAATGCCTCAACAAGCTAAAAAGGAGCAACAGAACGGTAGCAGGCAGAGGCGGGAGAGTTTATTTTATCTGTGGCTGATGCCCGCCCGACTGAACGACTTCAGTCGTTCGGGCGGGGGTCCCCTGGTTTTCAAGCAATTCTTATGCAGCGGCGATTTTTCTTTTGCCATAGGCATTCCTATGGAAGGTTCGTTTCTTTTGATCGTTCAAAAGAAATGAACTGGTTCAACCAGTCGAGAAAAACCGGTTCATTTCATTTGCATATTCCGGCCAGTCTTTTAAAGCATATTTTTGATGCCGGTAAAAAGCAAGAACCGTTCTGTTCTCTGGTGTAAGATTTCAAATTCGTTCATAACTGATTTTGTATGTTATTTGTTGAAGATTGTTTCGTAGGTCTCCTGAATCAATTCAACTTCTTTTGTGGTCAAGTTAGCAAACTCTTTACTTAATGCACGCTTTGATAACTTGCCTTTCCCCTGATTTAAGAATGTTATAAGTAATGAGACGGTCTTCCCGGGCATGTCAAATGTATTATCAATGAAGTTTTTCATTTCATCATACTTTAGAAGATAGTCTATCTCTTCCGGTAAATTTTTATCAATTGTTTGGAGAACGCAATCGTATAAAAATTCAGCATGTTTGGTTGCATTAAAAAACCTATATATATCAATAGTTTCGTTTTTTATTTTGACGTTATGATCTGGAGTTGGTGTCCAATCAATCAGATCTAATCCTGGTGAAGAAAAAGACTCCAAAACTTCACGATATTCATTCATCCTTTCTAAAATTACCGCAGATACGGGGAATACCAATCCTTTTTCAGAAAATCCCCTGGCGAAAAGCATGTGATGAATCAGGTAACGATGAATTCTCCCGTTACCATCAGCAAATGGGTGTATAAATACAAATCCGAATGCTATCATCGTTGCTGCAAGAATAGGATCAAAATCGCTTGTTATCAACTTAATAAGAATATATAAATCTAAATGCGTAATAAAAATAACTGCATTTTTGGAAAATTAACCGTGTATGGTCTAATATTTCAAAATTTAACTGCAGTTACAGAGTAGGATAAAAGAGCTTGCTAATAATATGCCCTGATGGATAGAATTGATTCCAACAACGAAAATTATTAATCGAAGGAAGTATTCCCATCCGTCAGACCGGCCTATCGGTCAGACGGACAAAAGCCGTCAGACCGTACGATGAAGGCTATTGTTTTCATAACCAAGGGCAAGCTTACCCTGGGCTATTGGGCTTTCAACTCTTGCCTGCAGGCAGGCCTCCTGAGTTTAAAACCTGACAGGGTTTAATAGACCTGTCAGTGTTTGTTAAAAAAGACACCGTCAGGTCTGCAAGACCCTGACGGGTCGGTAAATTACCCATAAAAGCTCGGTATTAGTTCTCCAGGAAGCGATCTGATGAGCGCAAACGGTCCGCTGGCGGATCGTTCTCCAGGGAAGAAAAGGTCAGTCGTAGTGCAAGTAGAAAATCCGATAGAGGGGTCGATTTCCGTTATACAGAGGTTGCGGGTTCTTTTTTCAGGATCCTTCCGGGGAGGGCTCCGGTGGTTTCTCCTCCTTCCACTGCTAACTTCCCGTTCACCACAACGTATTCGATGCCCTCGGGGTATTGATGCGGATCTTCCCAGGTAGCCCGGTCGATCACCCGATCGGGATCAAAGAGAACCAGATCGGCAAAATACCCTTCACTGATCCTGCCCCTTCCGTTGAAGCCAAACTTATCCGCAGGCATTGAGGTAATTTTGCGTATGGCTTCCGGGAGGGTCAATATCTTTTCTTCCCTGACATATTTTCCCAAAACCCTGGGGAAGGTACCGTAAAACCGCGGATGGGGTTTGCCTTTGTGCAGAACACCATAGGGTGCCACAGCTGAACCATCGGATCCGATGCTCACCAGGGGGTGGGCAAGTATGCGCTGCAGGTTCTCTTCTTTCATCATGAACGTGATCATACCTACCTGGTTCTCCTCTTCAATCAGCAGATCCCGCATGAAATCATATGTATCCTTTCCTGCTTCAGCGGAGGCTTCCAGGATATTCTTCCCTTCAAGGTGCTTGTTATTGTCTGTTGACACGGAACAGATCCGGATCGTTTCCCAGGTTCCGATTTTTTCTTCCTGCTCCCGGGAATGGGTGCGCAGTTTCTCATCCAGTGCAGGATCCTTTAACCGTGCGATAAAATCTTTTGTCGTGCCCTGCCTTGCCCAGAGCGGAAAATAGAGACTCAAACCGGTTGACCCGGCAATGTATGGATACCGGTCTGCCAGTATCGGAATACCCTCATCCTTTGCCTTGTCGATCTTTTCAATGGCTGAATCGATCTTGTGCCAGTTGCGTGGATAGGCTACCTTGAAGTGTGAGATCTGTGTGCTGACACCAGCCTCACGGGCGATCCGTATTGCTTCATCCATTGCTTCCAGCAATGTATCTCCCTCGTCCCTCATGTGGGTTGCGTAGATGCCATTGTTTGCAGCCACCACGTGACACAGCTCAATGATCTCCTCTGTGCTGGCATAGCTGCCCGGTGCATACTCCAGTCCGGTTGAGAGCCCCCATGCCCCGGCTTTCATGTTTTGATCCAGCATGATTTTCATTTGAGTGATCTGTTCCGGCGTTGCCGGCTGGTCATTGAATCCGACCACCTTTCCACGCAAATCACCCTGTCCCAGGAACGTGATATAATTCAGTGCCATTCCTTTCTCTTCCAGCCGTTGAAAAAACCCGGTGATATCTCTCCAGTTGAGATCAACATCATATTCATCCTTAATCACTTTTTTCATCTCTTCATAGACTTCATCTGCCACCGGGAAGGGAGAGCTGCCACAATTACCGCTTATTTCGGTGGTGATCCCCTGCCGGATATGACTCTCTGCAAGCGGGTTTGCCAGCAATCCGATATCTGTGTGGGTATGCATATCAATGAATCCCGGCGAGACTGCCAGTCCGCCTGCCTCAATGATCCTGCCGGCTTTGTCCCTGTTCAGTTTTTCACCAATCAGGGCTATTTTGTCATCCTTGATTGCAATATCAACTTCCTTACCCGGGTTGCCCAGCCCGTCGTATACCAACCCTCCAGCAATGATAAGATCATATTTTTTGTTTCCTGAACACCCCTGAATGATGAGCTGAGAACCGCCGGCTCCGATTAACAGGGCCCCTTTTGCTGAGGTTTGAAGGAATTGTCTTCGTGTGAATTTGTTTTTCATTTTTTTGAGGGATTTTATAAAAGAACAATGAATGTATAAGATGTATAGTAAAGTAACAAAGAAGTTTGGTATAAAGCAAGGTGAGTGGTGAGACGAAGTGACTGTCAGCCTTCGCCAAGGCTATGGCTGATGAAAAGGGACTGAGAGAAGGTGAGAAGTGAGTGGTGAAGCATGAAGCATGGAGCAGAGGGGAAGAAGAAGAGAACAGAGTTCTGCCGTAGGCATCCCTATGGGGCCTTTGGCAAAACTTATAACTTATAACTATCTTTACTCTCATGGATTCGCAAACGGCAAAAAACTCTGTCATTAAAACGATCGATGCCTGGCCGGTGGATATCGGACTGACTGATAATTTTGTTATTTCACAAGGGTCAATATCCATAGCTGAGAATGTTTTTATCCGGATAACCCTTGAAGATGGGGCGGTAGGATTTGGAGAGATGGCTCCATTTGAAGAACTTACCGGGGAGACAAGGGATGATGGTCTGCGGCAAATGAGAAACCTTACCGAAGGAATCATAGGAAGGTCGGTTCTGGACTATGCAGCTATCAGCGCTGAAATGAAAGAGAAAGAGCCAAACTCTGCCCCGCGATGCGGATTGGAAATAGCCCTCCTGGATGCGTGTTGCCGGTTTAATAAAATCCCACTCTGGTCACTCTGGTGCAAATCACCACGACAGAACCTGATGACCGATATTACAATACCCATCCTGAGCTATGATAAGTCAATCGGGTTAGCCAGATTTTGGCACTCAAAAGGATTTCAGACCCTGAAGATGAAAGTCGGGATCGATGGGAAGAGCGAATCCCGGATCATAACCGATATCCATGAACTGTTTCCGGATCTTTCGTTCATCATTGATGCTAACATGGGTTTTCAGCCGGATGAGGCCATTTCATTCATCAATGACCTGACCCGGAAAGGTGTTCCGGTTCTCCTGTTCGAACAGCCGAACGATCGGTTCGATCTTGAAGGCATGGCACGGATAAAAAAGTCAATCACCGTTCCGGTTGCTGCCGATGAAACGGTCTTTACCACGGAAGATGCAAAGCGGGTTGTAGAGACGGAAGCAGCGGATGTGATTAACCTGAAGATCATGAAATCCGGGGTTCTGGAAACCCTGGAGATAATTTCTGTAGCTGTCTCTGCCGGACTGGAACTGATGATCGGAGGGATGGTCGAGACCCGGATTGCAATGGGTTGCTCCCTGGCTTTGGCACAGAGTTTCCCGGTGATCAAGTTCCTGGACCTGGATACCCCGTTGTTGATGAGTGAAGAT
>Ga0315534_1002960_pt1 | contig 11114 bp, 8 predicted proteins | sample SalMarSW160240MG_FD_203094 | JGI IMG/M metagenome (GOLD analysis project Ga0315534, IMG submission 203094) | Salt marsh sediment microbial communities from the Plum Island Ecosystem LTER, Massachusetts, United States - Salt Marsh Sediment SW1602-40 ... | reverse complement strand
GGATCCCAGGAGCCCATCGTCAGCTTGTCCGTGACGCCGGGCACGTCGGGCGTCAGATGAGGGTCTGCGGCTCTCAGCCTTCGTCCCTCGGAGCCGATCAACGGAATCGTCGCCTGCAATTGCCACGTGACCTCGTCTTCCCGCACTTCGCCGCGCACGTCGTCCGGCGCGAAATACGTCATGCGAATCGGATCGCCCGGTTTCAGTTTCACTCCCTGCTCTCGAAAATCGTCGGCCACCCATTGGTTAACGACAATCTCGCGCCGCCCGAGCGGCTCGGCCTGGCCGGCATCCGGCGTCCAGGGGCCCAGCCTGGGGTGAGGGTCGATGCCGGTCACGGTCGAATACGCTACACGAGCGGTATCGGCGGCTATCTCGTTGGCCAGGTACGTAAACACCTCCTGCGGATGGTGGCTGGCCCAGGCGCGTCGCGTGGCGTCGCGAACGGCGTCGGGGAGAATCATCTGGTTGCAGGTCAGGTTGAAATAGTCCCAGACCGTCTCCTGCTGGAAGCGCCCCGTCACGCGGCGCAGCGACAAGCCATAGTCGACCAGGCGCGGCCGCAGACCTTCGCGGAGCAGGCGACTGGCCGCCACCGGCGCGGGTTGATCGACGAATTTACCAGCGATGAACACGGCATTGGCCTGGTCGCGCTGGTCCAGCATGGTTTGTAGCGTCTTGATCGGCACAAAAATATTGCGCGGTGTTTTCTGGTCCGCACGGAGAGAGAAGCGGCCCAGACCTCCTGGCGGAACAACGCCGGCTACCGGCAAGCGGCGTGCAATGGCTGTCGTTGACTTGCGGCCCAGCGTGCTTTCGCCGGGGATGACCGAAACCGGCGGCAGCCGGACCAGCACTTCGTCCCCGGCCCGTACGGAAAGCTCGTCGGCCAGCGTCGCATTGACCCACACGCCGTCGCGCCAGGATTTGCGCAACGGTTCCGGGCCGTGCGGGTCCCATTGCCAGAACCAGCGTCCACAGCCGAGCACCGTGGCGGCCGCCCGGCGAGGACCGCTGCTGGCGGCGGCGTGAAATTCCACTGTTCCTTCGAGTACGATCGCCGGCCGGGCTTCCGCAAAGAACCGGTCGAAACCCTCGATCGACGCCACGCGCCGGGCCAGCTGCTGGTCAAAGAACCGATCGGTGACGATCGCATGATCGATCGACGCCAGCCGTTCGATAATCAGCGCCCGCAGGCTGGCGCGGACCGAGTGACCGATCAACAGGGCGCCGGTAATGACCGCCGTCGCCACGGCCACGGACAATGCCACAGCGCCATGGGTCTTCCAGTGGTACCTCAGGCCGGCCACGATCAACCGAACCGACGACACGCTATCGCTCCTTACTGCCGCATACCGTCCAAATCAGTGGCGGCGGATTCCCATCGAGACCATAGCGATGACTGTTGTGCGGGTCGTTTATTTCGGAGAAGCGAAGGTCCCAACTGGACGGGACGGTCGTTTCACCCCTGCGTTTACAAGGCTGTCCACGAAACGACTCCCAACCCGGCACAAGGCCAAAATCAATAATCAAGATGACCTACGATCATCCGCGCTCGGTGCGCGTCTGTTTCGACGCAAGACTCTCATGGCCCGAGTGGTTCGCGCGGCGGCGCGGGGCATCGCGTCCTGGCTCCACAACGATCACCTGTGCCCCAGTATAGGGTCTGCCGCGAATTCGTGTGAGGCTCGGAAAGGAGCAGCGGTCGGGTCTTGACATTTAACTTCTAGCACGAGTCAAGTCTTGACATCCAACGGTGAATGACGATGCTTTGCGGAATGGCCGTCTCTTTACGTATCGAGATGGAAAATGGCCTCTATCATGTGACGGTTGGCGGCGGGACACAGGAGGTGGCGTGGCGTGGATGGAGCCTCTGGTTTGGCGACCTCGTTCGGTGTGCAGCTTGACGCGGGCGATCGGTTTGAAGTCGACGTGGACGCGGCTGCGGGTACGCTGGTTGTTTCGGCCGCGCTAGCGAATCTGCTGGGATTCACGGGGCAGCTCGAGGACGATCGTGGCGAAATACTGCGGATGGACGCCGACCCAGCGTCCGGCAGAGTCGTCGTTCGGGACTTGAAGCACCGCCTACCGGAGCGGTGGAGTTGCGCCTGGTTGGCATGGCAGGATACGGGTCGTTTTCGTTTGCAGTTTGATCCAGCCGTCGAGCCGCGGACGGAGGAGCAGCTCGCAACAGAACAAGGTCTGGCCTTGCAAGTTGACCCAGAGGATTGGACGCTGGTCGGCACGGCGCCGAACCACGTCACAGCTCTGAACGGCTTTCAATTGGCACGACAAGCCGTCTCCCTGTCGACGCATGGCGGCTTTGAGCAGTTGATCTGCCTGCCGTTGGTCCGCGACATGGAACTTTTGGACCACCAGGTGCGGACGGCTAAGTCCGTGCTGCAGCGCTTCCGCGGTCGCGCGATGCTGTGCGACGAAGTCGGCCTGGGCAAAACGATTGAGGCGGGCCTGATCCTGATGGAACTTCACTTGCGAGGGCTGGCCCGCCGTGTGTTGATTCTCACGCCGCCGTCGCTGGTTGAGCAGTGGCAGGGTGAGTTGCGGCGTAAGTTCTCGCTGCACACCACCGGGTACGACGCGCCGGAGTTTCGCGCGGCCGGCATCGAGGCATGGAGTGCCTTCGACCAGATTATTGTCTCGATGCACACCGCCAAACGCGAGCCTCACCGTTCGGCCATCCTGCGATGCAAATGGGACATGGTCATTATCGACGAGGCGCACCACCTGCGTAACCGCAACACACAGCTTTGGCGCTTTGCCAGCGAATTGCAAAAGCGCTATATTCTGCTGCTGACCGCCACGCCCGTCCAAAACAACCTCGCCGAACTGTTTAATCTCGTGACGTTGCTGGAGCCGGGCCTGCTGAGCACATCGAAACAGTTTCAAAAGCGATTCGTCGACCGTCGTGACAAGCTGACACCGAAGAACGTGGATCAACTGCACGAGTTGCTTGCGGAGGTGATGGTTCGCAATCGGCGCAGCACCGTGGGACTTCAGTTCACGCGCCGCTGGGCGCGCACCGAACGGGTCACCCTTAGGGACGAAGAGCGGCGGCTGTACCACGATGTGACCGCCGTGGTTCGCGAAGCGCTGCGATCGCGCACCGCACAACCGTCGGCTGGTCGCCGTGGTGCAGGTGCTGACGGGCATGGGCCGTCGGGCGGCTCGACTGGACGAGGCCTCAACCGCATGGTGCTGCTCTCGTTGCAAATGGCGCTGGGGAGTTCGCCGGCAGCGGCGGCGAGCACGTTGTCGCGGCTGTCGCGTCAATCGCGCCTGCCGAGTCAGCAGCGAGCGAACTTCGCCGCGCTCGCCGAGCGGGGAGAAGGCTTGCGTGAGTACGCCAAGGCGGCACGGCTGTTAGAGCTGGCACGCGAGTTCCCAGACAAGATGGTCATATTCACACAGTTTTTGGCCACTCAGCAAATGCTGAGCGAACGGCTGGCCGCGGCGGGTCACCGTGTGGCCGTATTTCACGGTGGATTGTCACGGATGGAAAAAGAAGCAGCGATCGAGCGATTTCGCGGCCCGGCTCGCCTGCTGCTGTGCAGCGAGGCGGGCAGCGAGGGCCGCAATCTGCAGTTCGCGCACGCCGTTTGTAACTTCGACTTGCCTTGGAATCCCCTGAAAATCGAGCAGCGAATTGGCCGCCTCAGTCGCATCGGTCAACAACACGATGTACATGTCTTTAACCTGGTTTCCGCCGACACTGTGGAAGACGCCGTGCTGCACTTGCTCGACGCCAAGCTCGCAATGTTCGAATTGGTGATCGGCGAAATCGACATGATCTTGGGTAACCTGGACGAAGACGAAGAGTTTCACGACATGGTCGTCGATGCGTGGGCGGCGTCCGACGATGAGAAGGACTTTCAACGCCGGATGGAGGACTTGGGCAACAGGTTGCTGCAGGCTAAAGATGCGTATCTGCACCAGCGCGCCCACGACGACCGGCTGTTCGGCAATCGGTTTGCTCCGGATCGATGAACGTGAGAAACAGCGTGCCGCCCACATTTCATCTTTTTGCATCACCTCAAAAGCTGCGCTTGGGCACCACCGATGAGTCGTCCGTCACTGTCAGCTGCGGTTCTTGTGGGTTCCTTGGGCTACAAGAACACGCACAACTGCCCATTGCCAAGTCTCCCAACCGTGAAAGTACCGGTGCGGAATGAGTGATAGCACTCTGTCGCCGCTGGAAGCCTTCGTCCGGGACTATATCGACCTTGCTGGCGGCGTTTGGGAGGAAGTTGAACCGCAGGTTTACGACTTACTGCTGCCTGGCGAGATATGCACGGACCAGGCGTCGGATCGCGACGTGCTGCGCGTCGCGTTCGACCCCGAAGCCTTGCCAGAGCACCCCGGCTCACAGCTCGCGGGATTTGGCGCGCCGCTCGTCGATCAGTTGCTCGAAAATGTCGCACGTGCGGGCCGTTTTGCACGGGCGCACGTCGGCGAATTGAACCTCGCGCCTCAGGATCTGTCGGCCAAAATTGGCCGGGCGCTGACGTTGGCGGATGGTCTGAAGCTGGAACTGGCCACGGCGCGAGCACTGGACTTCCCGCAGGCCGTGTTTTGCTTCGAGGCGACGTTCATCAGCGACCAGAAGGAATCGCATGTGTTGTCAGTGGCCATTGAGCTGCACTATGCTCGGCAGGTGCGGCATTTGGATGAGCTGCTGCGCGAGGACCGGCTGAGCGACGAGCCGTCGCAGCTCTTGCCGCAGGCGAAACGTTGCCGTCTGGCTGACGCCTATCCGCTGGCCCGTGGGGAAGCTATTCGCACTTTTGGCGCGCTGGCCGGCGCTCGCCGGCGGGAACTCGGTGAGCGTGTCGATCGGCAAGCGGCTCGGATCACGCGCTATTACGCCGATTTGCGCGGCGAACTCCATGCACTGGCCGAGCGGGCGAAGAGCCGCGGTGACGACGCGTCGAAGTACGGCGGCCGCCGAGCCGCAATTGAGCGAGAAGAACGGATCCGTATCACCGAGCTGCGGCAGACGAGCACCTTGAATGTTCACCTCCGTCTCGCGAACCTATTGATCGTCCACCAGCCAAAGCTCCTGCTTGGTGGAATCCTAGCGGTCGCCCACCGCACCAGCGAACCGTTGCCACTCGTCTGGGACCCGCTTGTAGGCGCACTGGAAGCTGTGCCATGTCCGGGCTGCCTGCGCCCCACGTTCCATCTCGAAACCAACAGGCAACAGCTGGTCTGCTGCCCGGCATGTTCGAGCGACAAGCCGGCGAAAGAGCCGGGGAACAAAAGCAGAGGCCGCACGCAGCCGCAGTAACCCAAAGTACGTATCGTTGTTCAAAGTGGACCGTCCCTTTGGTGACGAGCACCAAACGGCAGCCCTGGCGGAGCAATCGGGTTCGGGCGACATGCTCCGCCCACGCTCGCCGCCCACGCCGACGGTGGCCAATAGGACCTAAATGGCTCCCGTCCTATTTTCCTCTTCCCTGAGCTCGCCATTGTCCAGAATGCGTTGTTCATCAAGGGCCTCAGCCAGCTCCAGGCTGTGCGTGACCGCGATGAGCATCACGTTGTGCTCGCGCACAAGGTCGACGAGCAACCTGCCGACCGTGCGGCCGGTGGATGGATCGAGGCTGCCCGTCGGTTCGTCGGCCAACACCAGTTGCGGCTGGCGTATCAGCGCACGGGCCAGCGCCACTCGTTGGCGTTCGCCGCCCGAGAGTTCCGCGGGCCGGTGGTCCTGGCGATCTTCGAGCCCCAACTGCGCGCACAGATTGCGGGCCCGCTCGACCGATTGCCGATCGGCCGGCCCATCGGCCAAGGTGGGGATCAGGATGTTTTCCAGGGCAGAACACTGAGGCAACAGATAGTGATCCTGGAACACGAACCCGATCTTCCGATTGCGAAACGCCGCCAACGCAGGCTCGGCCATCTCGTAGGGATTCTGACCATCCAGGTAAACGGTTCCGGAGGTCGGCGGTTCAAGTCCGCCCAGAATGGAAAGCAAGGTCGTCTTGCCGCTGCCGCTGGGCCCGATGATGGCCAGGTTTTGGCCCGGGTCGAGTGCGAGCGAAATGCCACGCAGCACGGCGAGCGGCTCGGTCCTCGTGGGATAATGCTTGACAATATCTTGCACAATCAGTTGGGCAGTGGCCATCAGTGAGCACCCTCTATCGATGCGGCGGCCTCGCGTCACCCGGTCTCGGCCGCGTCGGCGAGCAAGCCCAACGAGCCCAGTCCGTAAAACGTGTATTCGACGTCCACGGCGTCGTCCCAGGTCGCGCCGCGGAAACCGCCCCCATTTTGCTGTTGCGACCATACGTACTGTCTGACGGCGGCCGCGTTGAGACGGTCGTGCGCGCCAAGGTCCACGAACGTCCACACGCCGGAAAAGGTACTCAACAGGTCCGCCAGCGGAATACGCGTGTTGGCGCGCAGGCCGCCCTCGCCGGTCTGCATGCCTTCCAGGAACGCGGCCACGTCGAGACGCACGTCTGGTTCCACCCGCCCCAGGATCTTCAGCAAACCGACGGCCGCCGCCGTGGGATTCGCCCCGCTGCGCTTCATGGGACCGATCTCCACGAAGCCGCCGTCTTCGCGGCGGCGGCCGAGCACGAATTGGACGAGCCGTTCCGGATCGGGGGGAGTCCTTCCAAGCAACTGCATGGCCACGACCACCAGAAACGAATGATAGGTACTGCTGCTCTGTCCTTCATCCGTTTTCGCATAACCGCCGTCGGGCCGGCGGAGATTTTCGAGCACCTGCACGGCCCCATCCCGCCAGTCCTCACGGTGCCGGGCCAACCCATCGTTGCCGGTGACCAGTTCCACCATCGACGCCGAGAGAATCAAACACAAGAAATCGATCAACGATGTTTTTTGCTGCAGGAAACCTTGTAGAAATGCCGCGGCGCGTTCGGCAATGTCCATGTGCAGCCCGCCCAGAACCATCAGGCTGCGCAGCGCGAAACTCGTGTAATAGAGGTCGCTCTGAGCAACCCGGCCCGGGAATCCCCCATCCTCTCTCTGCGCGCCCGCAAGATAAGCGATATGGCGATCGCGGACGTCCGGTGGCAGCCGCTCCAGGCCGGCTGCAATCCGACCCGTCAAATCGGCAAGATACGATCCGAAATAGGGCGACGCGTTAACGTCCATACTGAGGTGCCTGCCGTGCCTCGCGACTCGTTTCCTGAGGTACGCGCATGGCGCGCAGGCTGTCGGCGATGGACGGGGGAATGTCCACCGCGGTTAATCCCGTTGGCGTTTCGTGATCGATCACACAGCACACGCACGTCATCTGCCCCTTGGCCGCCGTCCGGCCGTCGCGCGAGATTAGAAACGCGTATGTCACGCTCCGCTCGGTGATGCGATCCACTCCCACTTCTACCCGCAGCACGTCTTCAAATCGGACGGGGCCGAGAAAGTCACAGCGTGCCGAAACACGTGGCCAGCTCAGCTTGCGCGTGCCTTGCGTCATGAAGACGCTCAGGCCCAGGTGCCGCAGAAACTCGTGTTCGGCGATTTCCATGTACCGCAGGATCGCCGTGAAATGGGCGATGCCGGCCATGTCCGTGTCGGCGAATTCAACGCGGCACTGCGTGGAAAACGGAAAGCTCATCCCATACTCACACGGACCCGGTCAAGGCGGCAGCACCTTCGATATTGTATCCGCTGCTCGTGCCGCGCGCAACTCGAGGATGCCGGTTGCTGCCGTAGTACACGGCGCGATGGGCCGGGCATACGACGACGGGCTGCGGTGCGAGAGAGCGGAACGGATCCACGCCGAACGTGCGATGACCGTCAGTCGTTCGTGTAGGACATCAGGGCCATGAAGCGGGCGCGCTTGATGGCCGCGCTCACCGCGTGCTGGCTCGCCGCCGAGCAGGCTGTCTTGCGACGCCCGACGATCCGTCCGTGGCGATTGGTCAGCTTGCTGAGCAGATCCAGGTCCTTGTAATCGACATACATCGGCCGGGGCCGCTTCCCGTCGACAAAGATGGGGTCTTTCTTTTTCTGCTTCCGTGTTGTTCGGCGTTTGGCCATCGAAGAACGCTCGCAAAAATCCACTGACGTTTCGCGGGAAGACAAGCAATCACCGGTGTATTTTATCCGGCACGCCGGTCGACGCAACCCCGCCGGCCGGCCGGTTCCGGACGGGTCCCGCACGAGCCTGTCAGCGGCTCGCGGTCCGCAACTTCTGGTACCAGCGGCGTGTCTGTTGCGCCATGCCGGCGGCGTGGAACCGCGCGTGCACCGCTTCACGTCCCGCCCGGCCGTGCCCGCAGGCCAATTCCGGATCGTGGATCAGCCTGGCCAGCGCTTCGGCCAGCGCCTCGGGGTCCAGCGGCCGAAACAGGATGCCGCCACCGGTCGATTCGATCAGCTCCGGGAAACTGCCGTGATCGGGCAACACGAGCGGCACGCCGCTGGCCGACGCCTCCAGCGCGGGCAGCCCCTTGCTTTCGGGGTACACCGTCGGCAGGCAGAATACATCCACCGATGTCAAAAAATCAATCTTGGCCTGCCGATCGACTTCCCCCAGGTAATGGAACCGCCGGTCCAATCCCGACCGCCGCACACGCTGGCGCAGTTGAGCGTAATAGGCCTCTTCGCCACGGCCCAGGTATCCCGCCGCGCGTAATTCGCAAGACGGAAGATCGGCCCGTTCGATCAGCCGCGCCACTGCGTCGACCAGCAGGTGAAGTCCCTTGTCCGGACAAATCCGGGCCAAGAAGCCAATCACTACCGTATCGCCGCGCGGCTTCGGGCTGTACGTGTCCGCAAACCCCTTCAAATCGAGACCATGGGGAATGACTTCGATGTTTGCCTCGGAGACACCAAGGTACCGGGACATGAATCGCGCGTAATAGCGATTCAGGGCGACAAAGCCGTCCACGAACCGGCTGCACTGGCTCATCAACCCGCGGACCTGGCCGTACCAGGGCGGGGATAGTTTCTCCACAAAACTGTCCTCACCCGACAGCGTGCACACGACGGGCACCTGTAACGCATCACGAAGCGGTCCCGCCATGCCGGCCAGCAGGCAATTGGACAGGTGAACGATGTCCGGCCGGACGTCACGGCGAAGCCAATAGATGAGTTTCTCGATTTCCTTTCGCTGGTATCCGTCCAGGCCCTTCAACACGGAAACCGTTAACGCGCCCAACCGGCCCGGATCTGTCCCGGCCGCTCGGCCGGAAAGCCATCGCAGCAGCGCCGGACGGTCCAGCAGGCGGTCCAACCACCACGGAGTATGCCGAAACACGGACCATTGCTGCTGCAGGGCGACATTGATGCCTCCCAGAAAAATGCGAGGATGACTGACGTCCTGTTCGTCGGTCCGAATGGGGGTGTACATCGGAACCAGCAGCACATCGTCGCCGGCCGACAGCAGCGCGGAGGCCAGCGTATTGTCGTGCAGACAACTGCCGCAGTACATGCCCGCCGCGCCGGCCGTGATGTGGACGACTTTCATCGCGCGTTACGGCGTGCGAGGAAAAAACTTTTCGATGGTCGCCCGGCTGGGAGGTGTGGTGATCAGCGACACGACGACCAGGGCCACGACGGCACAGCAGAATATGGGCGCCACGGGCATCATCTCGTAGGTCTGTTCCCCCAGCGTCAGGCGGAACGTATAGTCGGGCTGCGCGCCGAAACCGGACTGATAGAACAGATAGCCCCACGTGGCCATGGCGCCCAGGATAGACGCCAAGGCGCCGGCGGCCGTGAGTCGCCGCCAGTAGACGGCGGCCAGCACCAAGGGAAACAGACTGGCGAAACCCGAAAAACACCACACGCCCAGCGTGAAAACTCGGCGCGGTTCAAACAGGCTCAGAAAGTACGTGACGGCCACAATGGCGACGATGAAGCAACGCGCCAGCAAGACCTTCGTGCGGTCGTCGATCTCCGGTTTCCGCCGGTAGTGCACCACGACGTCCGTTGTAAACATGGTTCCCACGCAGAGAAACTGGCTGTCCAGCGAAGACATGATGGCGGCCAGAATTCCTGCCGTCAGCAGGCCGCCCAGGACCGGGTTGGTCAGGTCGGCGACCATTTTCGCCAAAACGGCGTTGGCTGGAAAGTGGGGGGGAATTACGGGCCGCCCCGCAACCGTCGCGGACGTGGCCCATACGCCCAGCAACACGCACGGCACCCACACGATCATGATGAAGATCGGATGCGCCACCACGGGGAGCTTGAACGCCTGCGCGCTGCGTGCCGTCAGCCAATGTTGAAACAGATGCGGAAACATGCCCACGGAAAACGGTACGAGCAAATACGTAAAGAACACCAGCTTGCCCAGCGACTGGGGCGGCTCCGGCGCCCAGCGTGTCGCGCGATACATTCCCAGCGCTCTTTTGCGCGTCCATTTCGTTCCGCGTTCAGGATTGTCCGGGTCGAGAAGTTTGTCGGGGTGCCCGATCTTGTCGCGATACAGAGCCAGCGCGCGGGACGGCCAGGTCTCCGACCGCGGAAAATCTTCCAACGGCCGCGGCGTACCATCGGGCCTCAAGATCGGTTCCCCTTTCGGGACCACGCGGTCATCCCTCGCCAGGTACGCCCGCTGCTTTTCCTTTGCGGTCAACTGCAGCAAACCCTGTGCTTGAGCCAGCGCAGCCTCCGCGCGGTTGCGCCAACCGGGCATCCGCCCGGGAAACTGCGCGTGCGCCTGCTCTTTTTGCGACGGCGACAGGAGGAGTCCGCGGCGCTCTTTGGCCCACACGTACTGCGCCTCGATTCGCCATTGCTCAAGCTCATGGGCAAACTCTGCCTCTTCTTCGGGAGGAATTTCGCGCATCATGCGCGACGGATGTTTTTTGATCACCGCCTGGGACGCCGCGCTCAGCCCTCCCAGCTTGTCAGAGATGACCACGAATGTGACGAGCCCCAAAACCATAAACACTATCGTCTGAAAAGCATTGGCCCATGCGGTGCCGCGCATGCCGCCGAAAAAGACGTAGCACAACACAACACCACATACGGCCAGAGAACCCAGCCAATTCGGAACACCGTAGTCGTACTGAGCGAAGTGGTCCGAAAACGCGCCTTCAGAAATGCTGCTGATCACCGTGCCCGCCGCCAGCACGCCGATCAGCAGGTACGGAATCACCAGGCTCACCAGCACC
>Ga0315534_1002958_pt1 | contig 11115 bp, 8 predicted proteins | sample SalMarSW160240MG_FD_203094 | JGI IMG/M metagenome (GOLD analysis project Ga0315534, IMG submission 203094) | Salt marsh sediment microbial communities from the Plum Island Ecosystem LTER, Massachusetts, United States - Salt Marsh Sediment SW1602-40 ... | reverse complement strand
GACAGGCCCCAGCCAAGTTCTTCCAGTCTGGTGTCGACGCTCGAAATCCGACCTTCGTGCACCGCGAAGAACAGCAGCGTGGACAACACCGGCTTGGCCGACGAAAACCAATCGCCCTTTCGGTCCTGCGCCCCCCACGTCTTGACCACATAGCCGTCCTTGACAATACAGCCGCGGCCTCCGAGGTCCTTGGCGACGGCGTCCAGGGAGGCGGCGGACAGTCCCAGCGCGGCAGGATCTCTGTGCGTCCACGCTGCATTTGGAAAAACTGCGGCGGCCCTCGCTACATGGCCCAGCATGACGATCGCCGCAGCCAATAGCATCACCGGCGCCGCAGACCTGTCGCACCGCTGCGCGGGGCACGCCTTCGGTGCCGCCGCGATTCTGGTGAAACGGTTGTCGAAAAACGTGCGATGGGGGTGAGCGACGCGGGCGCGAGACAGGGAATTGACAGGCATGTACATGGGAGTTTGGTGGGCGATTTCATTGCTCATTCCGACCAGCCGGGCCGAGATACTGTCACCTGGTAATTGGAATAATTGTAAAGCGGATTGCGGACAGGATCGTACAGACGCCCAGGTCGTGGATTGTCGTGTTGGGTATATATCCAAATTTCATGGGGGTCCCACACGACAATTTCATCCCGGCAGTCCCCGATCATGTCCAGTACGGCGTTGCACATATCGGGGTGCCCATCATTGGGAAAACGGACAACTCGCCGGCCCCGCGCATCGAACATGCCACCCTCTTCCACATTGGCGGAGAGCACAAAATATTCGGGGACGCGACCAGTCCAGTTGATCGGCAGGCACATGCTGCCGTGCTGGCATGGCTCGAAGTCGTGAACAATGTTTCCATGCGCGTCAAACACGTGGACAATACCTTGATTACCCCAGAAGTTGATCGAGATTGCTTCCAGGCCCGGAAGATCGCCGCGCAGGTCCGCGACCGCCGGGTTCTGGACGTGTCCGATGTAATGGTGCTTGAGAATATGTCCGTGCATGTCGGTGAAGAACATGCCTTCGTCACTTGCCGCATAAAGCAGCTTAGGCACCGAACGTTTTTCGGAGAGAAAATCGACCACGGCCACACCGTCGGCGTGGTCTTTCACCTGCTTATCCAACGACCACAACAATGTTCCATCATCGTCATACAGTGAGTAACCGACGGCCAACTCGTCGCGGCCGTCGTGGTCGACATCGGACGCGAAGGGGTAGTGCCCCGTATTGCATCTTCCGCTCCACATGACGTCCAGCCGGTCGTTCAGTGCCCAGAAGTGCCGATAACGGTCCTTGAGGACGATATCCCGGTCACTGCCGGTGCCGCGAAGATCGCAGAAGAAAATCGCATCGCCCAGGATCCTCGGAAACCGATTGTAGGGAGCCGGCGACGTGGGTGGCGTTGCGGGAGTGGCCGTTTTGTATTTCGTGGCTCCCGTGGCCCCGTCCGCGACGATCAATTCCAGGTTGCGGCAATAAACGACTTCGGCACTCCCGTCGCCGTCCAGATCGTGGATCTGAAAACCTACGTCGTTCGTCAAATGATCTTTCCACGCATCGGGCTCCCCGATCTGCCACAGAATCCTGCCATCCGTAGTCAGGGCCGTCAGGCAACTCAGCTCGCTGTTGCGGTCTTTCGGGCCGTGATGGACAACCTGGCCGACGAGGATGTCGATGGATCCATCACCGTCCAGATCGCCAAAACGAAGGTTTCTGCCTACGCCGAATCCCTCGGTGCTGAACCTCTTCCACAGCACGGGGCGGGGATTGTCCTGCTGGATGCGACGCTGCTCCCTTCGTCGTCGCCCCACATCACGCCGAATGCGTTTGGCCTCTTCACGGTCGGTGGTGACCCGCACTTGGAAATAGTGGGTGGGCACATCGGCCAGCAGTCCGATTCTTCCGCGCGGATAGGTATCGTCGTCGCACGCCAAGGAAGTACCGTTGTCGAGCGTTGTTTCGATGCGCGAACCATGTACTTTGATGGTGGCGGTCAGCGGCGTACCTGTCTTCCACGTGGTCGGTGAAGAAGCGAGGATTTTTCGATACGGTTCGCGATATGCAGTGGCATGCCGGACCATCATCAGAATGGCTCGCGGTCCATCGACGCCGAAAAAGTAGTAACAGCGGTCATTGCGATAGCGAAAGACCGCGCCGCTGCGGGCCCGAATGCTCTGCGGAGCAAATGTCACGTCGATCCGATAGTCGCGCCACGCGGGGTCGCCGGCGACAACCATCGGGTGCGCGTGCTTCGTTTTGACGTTATCGTACGTCTGAGCCAGCACGGCATCACCATGCACTCGGAACGCCTGCCACGCCAGCTGGGACGCGACCCGCGACGTGAAGGTCGTAACGCTCCACGGTCCCTTCGGCGCCGATGCGGACAGGTAGTGGTACTCGGTGTGGGCTCCCACGGGGCCTAACAGGTAACCCGACTTCAGAGAGTCGAAGGAATCCTCCAGCAGCAACTCGTCCTCAGCGGGCGATTCGGATGCAAGGGAAGGCCGCGTATCGGCACTGCAAGCCAGAACAACAAACGCCATTCCGATTGAACATTTCGCGACGGCCGCTCCGAACAATGTCTGCATCATGGGCGGTATGCGCTTCATGCAAAGGATCAGTCCAGCCGCGGCACAAAGGCCTACGGCGCATGGCCGCATTGGTGCGAGTCCATATGGGCTGGCGACACGTAGGAGGAAGTGGCAAACCGTTTGCCATTGGCCCCGGTGCAATTGACAGTGTAGCGGTTGTATCTGAGAATCGTCAACAATTCGTGCGGGCAGCTCGTATTCGCAATTCTTTCCTCATCACCCGGAAAGCCCATGAAAATCGATAGCATCGTTTGCCAGGTGCTCCGCCTTCCGGAGGTGGAAGCAAAGACAGCGAGCAGCCAGGACGCCGTGCTGATTCGAGTACGCACGGATGACGGCTTGGAGGGGATCGGCGAGGCGGATGCATCGCCCGAGGTCGTGAAAGCGATTGTGGATGCGCCCTTCAGTCACAACGTGGCAAGCGGACTTCGCGAACTATTGATCGGCGAAAACCCGCTGGAGACGCATCGTCTATGGCAGAAAATGTATCGCGGGACGATGTATTTTGGCCGTTCGTCGGTCACCATTGCTGCCATGGCAGCAATCGACATGGCCTTGTGGGATCTGAAGGGCAAGCATTTTAGGGAGCCGATCCACCGACTTCTCGGTGGCAAGCAACACGAATCCATCCAGGCATACGCGTCCATTTTGTTCGGGCGCAACGCCGGCGAAACCGCGGAAATCGGTCGCCGTTGGATCGACGCCGGGTACGGCGCGATCAAGTTCGGTTGGGAACCGATGGGCGAAAGTGAAGCGGGGGATATTGCGCTGGTGCGCGGAGCCCGGGAGGGAGTCGGCGATGCCGTTCTGCTGGTCGATGCGGGCTGCGTGTGGGATGCGAGAACCGCCTTGCGACGGGCACAGGTGTTTGCGGATTACGATGTTCAGTGGCTGGAAGAACCGTTGCAACAGGCGGACATCGACGGGTATCGATGGCTGAGAGATCGCTCACCGCTGGCGGTCGCCGCGGGAGAAGGTGAGTGCGGCCGGGAATCTTTCCGGACACTCATCGATCGGCGTGCGCTGGACATCTACCAGGTCGATCTGGCACGAAACGGTTTCACCGACGCTTCTTATATTCGGGATCGTGTCGAAGAGATCGGCGCGCGGCTGTGCAACCATTGCTATACGACGCCGGTGACCGTCGCCGCCAGCCTTCATTGGCTGAGTACCTGCCGCGACGCTTTCCTGTTCGAAGATTGTGTCGAGGATTCTCCGCTAAGAAACGATCTGATTGAACAACCGCTGCGCGCCGTGGACGGAAGAATGGACGTGCCCCAGGGACCGGGGCTTGGCATTGCGTTAAGAGAAGACGTCGTCGCCGAATATGCGGTGGCCGAATCGAGCTGATCTCTTCAGTGATTTCGGATCAAATGGAAGTCACGCCGCGCGCCGGCGCCTCGCTTGTGCGCCTTGATGCATCACTTTTGTCCGTCGCGGTCCAGACCGATCGGATCCCCGAGTCGCGCTGCGTTACCGATCGCTGCCGGCGACCTTGAAACCGTAACGTTCAAAAATGGCCGCGGCTTCGCTGGACCCCAGGAAATCAAACAGCCTGGAAGCGACATCATTGTCTTCCCTGCGGGTCAGCAGCAGCAGCGGATATTCAATCGGATCGTGCGTCGCAGCGTCAAATGTGTACACGGTTTCCACTCCGTCAGAAAGCTGGGCGTCGGTCGCGTAGACGATTCCCGCATCGGCCTCGGCGCGATCTACATAGCTCAGGGCGATCCGCACGTTGTGGCCGGTAACGATCTTCTGTTCCTTCTGAATCGCATCGTTGATGCCGAGCGTTTCTAATGCCTGCCGGGCATACATGCCGGCGGGCACTTTTTCCCCCGCCAAGGCAATCCGGGCGACCTTGTCCTCCATCAGGTCCTGGGGCGACGTGACATTCTGCGGGTTGCCCCGCGGCACGATCATGACCAGCTTGTTGTTCAGCAACAAGCGCCGTGCGGCAGTGGGAATGCGCTGCTCCACGGTATCGGCCCACCTGACATTGGCCGATAAGAACAAGGCGGCGGGCGCGCCGGAAATAATCTGATTTGCCAACGCACTCGATGATGCTGTATTGACGAGCACCGTATCGCCCGTCCGCTGTTCAAAAAGCTTGGCCACCTCGTTGACCGCATCTTGCGTGCTGGCTGCAGCGGAAATGGTCACACTGCCTGCTTCGGTGGACGCCTGGGAACGATCGCCACGCTCACGGCATCCCGCCAGCGACAAACAACCGATGATGCATACTTGGACAACCACCGTCAGATCGAAGCCAGAGGAAGAGTTTTTTCTTTCCGAGTGGCCTTGAGCGGCACGGTGAGCAGCGGATGAACGATCGCATTCGATATCGAGACAGTGCGGTTTCATCGGTATCCATCGCGTTCTATCTTCCGGCAAGCGGCGAGTTATCGTGCCTTGGGAGTTGCACGCAGATGCTGGTCGAACCAGTCGGCGATCATCGACACGTCCTGATCCATTGCCTCCCAACCGTGACGTGCGCCCTGCTTGATCACGAGTTTGCACTCTACACCCGACTCTTGCAGATCATCGATCATCAATTTTGCCTGTTGGACAGGGACCAGCCTGTCCGCGTCGCCGTGGATGATCAGCGTGGGCGGATCGTCGCTTGAAACGTGAGTGACGGGTGAGATCTGGCGCCCGATGGCGAGAATTTTCTCCGGGTCGACAATCCGCTCAAAACGCTTTGTCTCCTGGTCGAACGTTTTGAAATCAAACGGGGCGGCGAAGGCTGCCAGAATTCCCCGGCCCAGAGCGTTTTCCCCCTCACGACCGTAATTGAGAAAATCGGTGGGAGGAAAAAAGCACGCGACAGCCTGGACTCTGCTGGAACAACGCTCCACCGGGTCTTCGGAGTCCGGATCCCCGGCAATACCGGCCATGCCCTGCATCAGGGACAGGTGTCCTCCCGCCGATGCGCCCATGATGCCCAACCGTTCTGATCCGACTGCGTATTCGTCGCATCGGGATCGGACATATCGAACAGCACGATGCATGTCCGCCACGATCTCTGGAATCGTGAACTTGGGCTGGCTACCGTGTACGACGGCGAAAATGGTATATCCTCGACGCAGCAGCTCCACGAGATACTTCGGTTGGGTCGCGCGCCGCGCAGAAAACCATCCGCCACTGACAACAAAAACCACGCCGGCCCCGTTGGGAGGCACGGAGGGTTGAAACACGTCTAGCGTCATCGCCAAACCGAACTTGCGGCCATAGATCACGTTCTCGGTCCGTGTGTAGGGCGCTTCCTCGGCAGTGATGTGCGCGCCGCTCCCCAGAAGAATGCCGATCCCCAAAACAACCCGTAAGGTAAACGCGGCGATCGAGCGGGCACCATCCGTTCGCATATCGGTGAACGCTGGCTTTCGCAAAGGACGCCCGGCTTGCCAACGACCGGAAGGTGAGGACAGAGAATCTGTATAACCGCAGCGCAAGAGTTGTGGGCCGAAAGCGGTGCCTCGCAACCCGGTTGATGGATAAGCATCCAAATTATTCACGGTTCTCTCCCCGCACAGCTACATTTGTTGTACGTGCGAATGACTCATCAGTGGAATTTCAAACACCCAAGCCGCCGGATATTGCGTTTCCCTCTCCTCGCCGGAGCCGCTAAGCCCGTATCATGAACGAAGCGGGATACCGGCACAAGACAATTGGTGGACGTAACACTGTCGTGCGTGATCGCTCACCGTGGCAGAACACACCCATCGGCGGACACTGGCCCGCCATAGAGGGGCGGCGTCCAACTGGTAGCCCGTGTCAGTAGCCGGGCAGATGGGAACTTACCGGAGGCGGCGCCGTGAGCAGGGGACCGTCAACGGGCTCGCTTAGGTATTGGCAAGCAACGCTTGCGCACACGATTCGAGATGCTGCATGGTGTCGCAGTAGGCGGCATACTTGATCCGCTTCCGCAGCAAATCGGTCAGGGCCCGGCCGCCCAAGACAAACGCCACGTCCATGCCGTAATTGTCGTAGAGTTCACTGTAAGAGTCCGCAAATCGCGAAGGATGCTCAATGTGTGAACAACTCAGCCACAGAATACGCGGGTGATGTTCCTCAATGGCGGCAGCCAGGGTTCGGAAGGGAAGGTTATTCCCTAGTGACGTCGCTCTCCAGCCCGCATCCCGTAAGACAAGCTCCGCCATCGTTGTACTCAGTTTGTACAGGTCTCCCTCGGGAGATCCTCCGATTGCGATCGGAGCCTCTCTGTCCGGCACTGGCAAGTAGCGGCGAATCTCGTGCAGTACGCGGAGAGCGATTTCGCAGCCGCGCCGCTCCTGATATACTTCTGCCTCGCCGCACTCCCAGCGATCGCCGATCATGTGGAAAGCCTGGCCCATGACCTGGTCGCATAGAGACGCCACGCTGTGCTCGGCAAGATAGAGGTCGACGATGATTTGGCGACACTGCTGCTCATCACCCCGAAGTAGTGCTTCGCTCAGAAGCACGGCGGCCTGACCGACGGTCTGCGGCGTTGCTGCCCGGACCGGCGGAAGACCCAGGAGTTCCGGCTCGACAATGGCAAAATTCTTCGCCTTGAGAAAGTCCATCAAACCACCCAGTGGGATTCGCCGGTGGCCTCCCGCGGTGTAGCGCGTCGGGATCACGCCCTTGTCGCACCAGCGCTTGACAGAGGATTCGCTGACCTGGATGGCCTGGGCGACCTGTTTGGGAGTGAGTAGCTCTTTCATGGATGGACGTTTTGCAAACGATCGTGTCATACGCTACTCAGGCTGAGGATACTTATAGTTTAGCGCAGCGGGCAGCACTGCCTAGTTGATACTACGTAAATATCTATTTATAAAAGAGTTACGACGATATTGAAGTCGGCTCCGGCTGAATCGATTCCACGGGAGTTGCCAACGCGTGCCCGGAGCGATATAACTATTTGCACGTTTTGAACGATTTTTAAACGAATTGAGGGTGCAGGCGACTGCGGTGCTTTCTTTTGCGACCCTCCGCGATTTGGGGCATTGCCCCGCCGGGAATCAATGCCAATGGTGGTCGACGTAAGCGGCGCGCAGCGCCCGACCGTTCAGCGTATGCAGTGCATGGAAGTGTGGGGTGGCAATCGCGAGGCGAATAAGTCTTTTGAGATGGCCGGGTTAAGGGCCTGGCTGTACAGCCGGCCCTGCGGTGGGAGCGATCGTGGTGGAGATGTGTACTTTATTTCTTCCTGTGCCTCCGGGCGTATCACGCGATTGCTGCTGGCTGACGTCAGCGGGCACGGTCCATTGGTCTCAGAGATCGCCATAACACTTCGTGATCTCATGCGGGAGCACGTCAACTATGTCAAGCAGACTCGGCTGGTGAGCAGAATGAATCGCGAATTCGCCAAGCTCACGCGGCATGGCGTATTCGCCACGGCGATCGTAAGTACTTACTTCGCCCCCACACGTTCGTTGGCGCTTTGCAACGCCGGCCATCCTCCGCCTCTCATTCGGCGTCAATGCGAGCGGCGGTGGCGGCTGGCACATGCGCCTGAACGCGAGCTGGTCGTCAGCAACACGCCGCTGGGTGTCGAGGACCGTGCGGAGTACAGCCAGAGTGACATGCATCTGGGTGTGGGCGATCTGGCTTTATTCTACAGCGATGCAGCGACCGAAGCCGTGTCACCGGGCGATGGAACGCCGTTGGGTATTGCGGGCCTGGAACGCCTGGTGAACGCTACGGGCGACCCCGAGCCGGCATTGCTGTTCTCGAAAATCATGGAAGCGATGGACCCCGGCAACGCACCGCAGGCCTCGGAGGACGACTTCACGCTGCTGCTGGTTGAGGTAACCCAGGCGAAAACCAGGCTCCGGGATAATCTGCTCGCGCCCTGGCGGCTCCTGAGATCGGCAAACGACGCCACCGATTTCCGATAGGGCCGCCCGATGGAGAAACTCGAAGTGGACAGTTATTCTCGTAACGAAGGTGGCCCCACTTGGACTCGTCGGCGGTGCCGATGTACCAAAAACAATTGGCGGCATTCATCGGTGAGGCATCATGCGCATTGCGGTTATTGGTGCTGGAATTAGTGGCAACGTCGCGGCTCGCCTGCTCTCATCGCGGCATGAAGTGCATCTGTTCGAGTCACGGGACTACGCCGGTGGGCACACGCAAACGGTTGTTTGCCGTGCATTCGGCAAGCCTTATCACCTGGACGTTGGATTCATGGTTTTCAACGAGCGCAACTATCCGAATTTTTGCCGCATACTCCGGCATCTCGGCATACGTACTCGACGCAGCGACATGAGCTTCAGTGTGCGATGTGCGCGAACGGGGCTGGAGTACCAGGGCAGTTCCCTGGGCGGCTTATTCGCGCAGCGGCGTAATCTGATTCGGCCTCGCTTTCACCGGATGTTGTATGACGTCTTGCGGTTCAACCGCGAGGTGACGCAGCTCGTGCGCAACGGAGATATTTCCCCCACGGAGACGGTGGCGGACCTGGCCCGCCGGCTCCGACTGGGCAAACATTGTCTCGAACATTACCTGGTTCCAATGGCCGCCGCGATATGGTCAGCGAGGCCGGAACGCATCATGGAATTTCCCGCACGGTTTCTGACGCGATTTTTCCACAATCATGGACTGCTCCAACTGCGCGACCGTCCGGTCTGGAGAACCATTTGTGGCGGCGCCAGACGATATGTCGACGCGCTGTTGGCCCCACTGCGCGACCGCATTCACTTGTCCACTCCTGTGGCGTCGATCGCGCGGGGCGACGATAGAGTGATCCTCCAAACCTCGGCAGGTCGTACCGAGAGTTTCGATCACGTTGTTTGCGCGACACACGCCGACCAGACTTTACGCATGTTCCAGGACACATCGACTGCGGAAATGGACGCCCTGAAGCGACTAAGCTACCAGAGGAACGAAGCGGTACTACATACGGATTGCAGGTTCCTGCCGGCGCGGCGCCGGGCCTGGGCCAGTTGGAACGCATGCATCCCGTCCGATGTCCGCCGGCACGTGTCGGTAACGTACGATCTCAGCCGCCTGCAGGGTGTGGACTCACCATCTCCAATTCTGCTGACACTCAACCCTACGGATGAAATTCCCCAGCGGCATGTACTGGAAAGATTTCATTTCAGTCATCCCGAGTTTACGATCGAGTCGGTGCGCGCGCAGCGCCGGTTGGCCCGGTTGAACGGCGCACGTCGGACGCATTTTTGCGGCGCGTATTGCGGTTACGGATTTCATGAGGACGGCGTGAACAGCGCGCTGGCGGTAGCCGAACATTTTGGCATCTCCCTGGACGAATGCATAGCTGCATCTACGAAGGTATTGTCCGGCACCGGCGCTTCGGCCCGGTAGAACACCGATTCCAGTACCGTTTGTTCATGGCGTACCTGGATCTTTCCGAGGTATCCGCGCGCGGCCAGGCGCGCGGCCTGATCCGATCGGACAAATGGGCGCCGTTATCGTTCCAGGCTGCCGACCATGTCAAGCAGCACGGAGGCGACCTGTCGGATGCCGTGCGGGACATCGTAAACGAGCAAACTGGCTGGCGTCCCAACGGTCCTATTCGCGCGCTCACGCAACTTCGATGCTGCGGGTATTATTTCAGTCCGCTCAATGTTTTTTATTGCTTCGGACCCGTCGGTGATACCGTCCGCGCGATCGTGGCCGAAGTCAACAATACGCCTTGGGGGGAACAGCACTGCTACGTTCTGTGGCAGGGCAACCGCACGAATGGCGGCAGCGGACTGTGTTTTCAACATGCAAAGCAGTTGCACGTGTCTCCGTTCATCGACATGGACGTTGATTACTCCTGGAGGTTGAGCCCGCCCGGGCCGGTGTTGCGTGTTCAGGTCGACAACACGCGTGGCGGACAGCGATTCTTCAACGCCGCCATGAACCTCGTACGACGGCCCCTTACGCGCAGCATCATGCGGCGCATGCTCGTCCGCTATCCAATGATGACCGGCCGGATCACGGCTGCCATTTACTTTCAGGCACTCAAGTTATGGTGGAAACGATGTCCCTTTTATCCTCATCCGCGAACACACGCGCGACAGACCGCGTGAGGAGTGGCGGCCCTTCGGCCGCCGACGAATGCTTCCTGCGTGGCAACGATGCCAAAGCAACCATGTTGTCCAGAGAAATCGCCCCAGGCAAGTCATTGTCGTTTCTCGAGCGGCGTTGCCGGTCGCTCGCACTGCGTGCCTTGGCATGCCTCGATGCCCCGGGAATGGTTGTCGAGGAACGGGGCAGCGCGCGACCGGTGGGAGACGTGGAACACGGATCGGCCCCCACGCTGCGCATCCACCGGTCCCGTTTCTGGAAGCGGCTTGCGCTGGGAGGGAGCTTGGGCGCTGCGGAGGCGTACATCGATGGCGACTGGGACTGTGGTCGTCTAGTATCGCTGATGCAGTTGCTCGCGCGGCATGCGGAGCCGATCTCCCAAATTGAACGTACGTCGTCCATGATGATGAGACTCTTGAGCCGCTTCGTTCACTCCCTGCGGATGAACTCTCGTTCCGGCAGTCGCCGCAATATCGCCGCGCATTACGATCTCAGCAACGAAC
>Ga0315534_1002957_pt1 | contig 11115 bp, 7 predicted proteins | sample SalMarSW160240MG_FD_203094 | JGI IMG/M metagenome (GOLD analysis project Ga0315534, IMG submission 203094) | Salt marsh sediment microbial communities from the Plum Island Ecosystem LTER, Massachusetts, United States - Salt Marsh Sediment SW1602-40 ... | reverse complement strand
TTGATAGTCAGGAAAAATGGGGGCGCGCTTAACACGGAAAGCAACAGAAGAACAATTTTTAAAAGAATTTATTAATGACGCGCGAGAATCCCCAAAGCTGCGCGCACACGCATGATCACGTCGTCCCAGGAGCGGTCGGCAGCCTGCCGGAACAGGCGGGCGGACGGATACCAGGGGCTGTCGTCGCGATCGAGCAGCCAGCGAAAATCGGGCACGTGGGTCAGCAGGATCCAGACCAGCCTGCCGAGGGCACCGGCGAGATGGGCGACGCTGGTATCGACCGAGATGACCAGATCCAGCTGCGATATCAGCGCAGCCGTGTCGGAAAAGTCGGCCAGGTCCACGCCAGCATTGACCATGTCGGTGCGCTGCCCGAGCACGGCAGCATCGTCCGGGCGAACGTCCTTTTGCAGGCTGACGAACGTCGCTGCCACGTCGAGCAGCGGCAGGAGGTCACGCAAGGCGATCGACCGCTCGCGATCCCTGTCGTGGCCGGGATTGCCCGACCAGACCAGGCCGATCCTGGGCGGCCGCGCCGATGCGAGTCGCGTTTGCCACTTCGTTAACCGTTCCGCCGGCGCGCGCAGCCAGGCCGGCGCGGCCGGGATCGTCTCAAGCCGCGTCCCGAATGCGAGGGGCAGGCTCATCAGCGGGCAGTGGACATCAAAGGGGGGCAGAGGATCGCCCCGTGCAATGACCCGCGCCGGACCGGCGAAATCCGCCATCAGCGCCTGCAGCGACTTCTGCACCTCGAAAATCACCCGTGCGCCGCGTTCGGCTACAAGCGGCACATAGCGGCAAAACTGGATGGTATCGCCGAGCCCCTGCTCGCTGTGCAGCAGGATGGTCCTGCCGGAAATCTCCTCCCCGAGCCAAAGGGGCTGGCGGAACTTGCGGTCCAGCGCCGTCACCGACGGCTTTTTCCAGCGCCACTCGTAGTCGGCCCAGCCGCGCTCGAAATCGCCGGTCAGCAGTCGCACCGCAGCCGCATTGCAGCGGGCCATGGCGTGTCCGGGCTGCACCGCGAGCGCCGCGTCGTAGCTTGCCAGCGCCTCGTCATAGCGCAGCAGTTCCTTGAGGACCTGTCCGCGGTTGTTGTGCGCATCGGCGTGTTGCGGCCGCAGCACAAGCGCGCGGTCGTAGTCCGTCAGGGCGTCGCCGTAGCGGCCGAGCGACTTCATGACATTGCCGCGGTTGTACAGGGCGTCAGCATGGTCCGGCCGCAGCGCGAGCGCCCGGTCGTAGCTCGCCAGCGCCTCGTCCCATCGTTCGAGCGTCTCGAGCGCGCTGCCGCGATTGCAGTGCGCCTCGGGAAAATCCGGCCGGGCGGCCAGCGCACGGTCGTAGCTCGCGATCGCCTGGTCCGCGCGACCCAGCGCCAGCAGCGTGTTGCCGCGATTGTTGAGCACGTCGGCCTGCCCGGGCCGCAGGGCAAGCGCGCGGTCGTAGCTCGCCAGGGCCAGGTCGTTCCGGCCGCGCGCCGCCTGGACGACGGCAAGGACGTGGGCGGCATCGAAGTGGCCGGGCTGGGCGGACAGGATCTGCTGGCACAACTGCTCGGCATCGCCGAGCCTGCCGGCCTTGTACGCGGAAATGGCGCGGTTGAAGGTCTGCGTCGGATCGATCGCGACGGCCCTCATCGCCATGCTGTTCCGCGCTCCCGCAGCGGCCTGATCGACAGTTCGCCGGCGAGCTTGTCTAGCTGATTCAGGAGTTCCGGCGCCAGCGGCAGGCCGTTGGCCAGCCGGTCGGCGCGGCGGGCTGCGCGCTGTTCGCCGGGCAGGCGCACGCTTTGGCCCGGCAGCGCCTTCGAGGCGCGCAGCTCGCGCATATGCCGATCAACTTCCGCCTTGAACCGGTCGAGCGGCTGGAAGCGCGCGGGGTCGAGCGCAACAACGAACTGCCCGGTGTTGGTGACCTTTTCGGGCTCGGCGTTGAAATCGACGCAATCGCGGCCGAACAGCGCGCCATTGAGCGTGCCGCCAAGCAGACCGAGCATCAGCGCGAGGCCGGCACCCTTGTAGCCGCCCATGGGCAGCAGCAGTGCGTCGACACTCTTCTGCGGGTCGGTGACCGCTTCGCCCGTCTTCGGGTCCACCATCCAGTCGTCGCGCAGCGGGATATTCTGCAGCCGGTGGTTCTTGATGGTGCCGTAGGAGACGATGGAGGTCGCAATGTCGAGCACCAGCGGCGGTTCCTCGCCGGCTGGAATGGCGATCGCGAGCGGATTGGTTCCGAGCAGCGGATCGGCGCCACCGGCCAGCGGCATGTGGTTGGCATTGGCCACGGCCGAATAGAGACCGATCATATCCGCCTTCAGCGGCAGCGCGGCATAGACGCCCGCCGCGCCGGCATGACCCGACATGCGGCAGCCCACCCAGGCGACACCGCATTCGCGGGCAAGCTCGATGGCGGTCTCGGCCGTCCGCGCCACCACCAGATGGCCCATGCCGTTATCGCCGTCGACCAGCGCCGTCGCTGGCGCTGTGCGCTCCACTTTTATGTTTGGTTTCGGATTGGTGGAGCCGAGCTTCAGCCGATTAACGTACTGCGGCAGACGAAAGACACCATGCGCATCGGAGCCGGTGAGATCGGCCTCCAGCATCAGTTCGGCAACCTTGGCCGCATCGTCCGCGGGCAAGCCCGATTTCACCATCGCATCGACGATCAGCCCCGTGACAGCGGCAGCCGGCGTTCGGTGTTCCGTCTTTGCATCCATGGGTGTCAGGCCCTGGTCGTGAGGAGCTTTTCCGGTCCGCTCGACAGGATCTTCTGCTTGTCGGCATCGGCGATCGACAGCCCGCGCACATGCGCGACGCAGTCGAGCATGGCCATGTCGTAGGGGTAGTCGCTGCCGAGCAGCACGCGGTCCGCACCCACGTGCCCGATCATGAATTCGAGCACCGGCGCGGAATGCAGGATGGTGTCGTAATAAAAACGTCCGGCGATGTCCTTCGGCTCGTTCGGCACATTCTTCTTCGGCTCCGGCCGCACCTTCCAGCCGTGCGTCCAGCGTGCCGCCTGGTAGGGCGTAAAGCCGCCGCCATGGGCGAGGCAGAACTTGAGATCGGGATGGCGGTCGAGCACGCCGCCGAATTCCAGGCAGGCGGCCGCGATCGTGGTGTCGAGCGGATTGCCGATCAGGTTGCGCAGGTAATAATCCTTGAGCCGGTCGTGGCCGGCGACATTGTTGGGGTGAATGAACATGAAGGCGCCGAGTTCCTCCGCCACCGACCACAACGGTTCGAAGCCGGGATCGTCGAGATTTTTCCCCATGATATTGGAGGCGATCATGGCGCCGCGCAGGCCGAGCCTGGTCATGGCGCGCCTGAGCTCATCGGCGGCCTTGTCCGGCGCCTGCATCGGCAGCGTGGCGATGCCCATGAACCGGTCGGGATGCGCCTTGATGTGCGCGGCCATCTGGTCGTTCTGGATGGCCGACGTGGCGACGCCCAGCGCAGCCTCCTGGTCGTAAAGATAGGTCTGCGGCGTGGCCGACAGCACGTGCACGTCGACGCCGGTGGCATCCATGTCCTGCAGGCGACGATCGAGATCAAATCCGCCGCGCGGGTACGGCCGGTAGGCGACGCCGCCGACATCGAGGACGACGTTGTCGTCGTCGATCGGCTTGAACGTCACCGGCACCCTGGGCGCTTCCTTGCGCAACAGCGCCGCCGTCTCCTCGGTCAGCACATGGGTATGGACGTCGATGGTACGCATGCTGCTCATTTCATCCCCTGAAATTCGGTTTTGACGGCGGCGGGAGCGCTTCAGTGCCGCAGCCCGCGGGCGGCGGCAAGGCCCTGTCGCTCCGGGCTCTTTACGCTATAACCGGGGTCCAGCCCATCTCCATCAATCCGGATCCGTTCATGACTGCGAACCCTTCCGCCCGCACGAAACATGAGCCGCGTGTCGAGGACAACGCCCTGGTCCGTGGCACGGGACGTTTCTCCGACGACCCGCGACTGCCCGACCAAACCTATGCCGTGTTCGTCCGCTCGCCGCACGCGCATGCCCGGATCCGCTCCATCAACACCGGCGAGGCGCTCAGGCAGAAGAACGTGCTGGCGGTCATCACCGCCGAAGACGTCGCGGAGGCCGGCGTCGGCAGTCTCAGCCGTCATCCGCCGGCCGTCGGTCGCGGCGGCGCCAAATTGATCATGCCGTTCCGCCCGGCGCTGGCCGGCGAGAAGGTCATGGTTGGCGGCGAGGCAGTGGCCATGGTGATCGCGGAGACGCCTGGTGCAGCCATGGACGCGGCCGATCTGGTGCAGGTCGAGTACGAGGAGCTGCCGCCGATCGTCGATCTCGAGAAGGCGATGGCGAAGGACGCTCCGCAACTGCACGCCGACGCGCCGGGCAATCTTTGCATCGACTGGCCCGGCACGCTGCCGAGCGAGGACAACGAAAAGGAAGTCGACAGGATCATCGCCGACGCACCTCATGTGGCCAGGGTGCGTGTCACCAACCAGCGCATGGTGGTCGCGTCGCTGGAGACGCGCGGCGCGACCGGCGTCTACAACAAGGACACCGACAGCTACACGCTGCACGCCTGTTCGCAGAGCGCCGGCGCGGTCCGCAATATCGGTGCCGGCGTCATGGGCGTGCCGCCGGAGAAGCTGCGCGTGATCACCGAGGATGTCGGCGGCGCCTTCGGCATGAAGACGCCGTTCTACCCGGAATACGCCGCAGTGCTCGTCGGCGCGCGCAAGGTGGGCCGGCCGGTGCACTGGCAGTCGACCCGCTCGGAGGCCTTCATCACCGACACGCAGGCGCGCGACACCATCACCGAGGCCGAGCTTGCGCTCGACGACAAGGGCAAGTTCATTGCATTGCGAATGCGGCATCTGTGCAACATCGGCGCCTATGTCAGCCCCGCCGGCGTCAACATCAACACCAACAACTTCGCCCGCTGTCTGCCCGGCATGTACCGGATTCCGAAGGTCGATGTTTCCGCGGTCTGCTATTTCTCCAACACCGTGCCGATCGGTCCCTATCGCGGCGCCGGCCGCCCGGAAGCAAACTACGCGCTCGAGCGCGTGGTGGAGGAAGCCGCGCGGGTCGCCGGCATGGATCCGGTGCGGCTGCGCAAGAAAAACCTGATCCCGAAGTCGTCGATCCCGTGCAAGACCGCGGTCGGCAACACCTACGACAGCGGCGACTTTCCCGGCATCGTCGACAAGGCGCTGGAGCTGGCCGACTACGCAGGATTCAACAAGCGCAAGCGCGAGAGCGCGCGGCGCAAGATGCTGCGTGGCATCGGCGTCTCCTGCATGCTCGAGCACGCCGGCGCGATGCCGACGGAAGAAGCATCGGTCACCTTCGAAGATGACCGGCTGATCATCGGCTTCAATGTGCAGTCGACCGGCCAGAGCCACGCCACCGTGTTCGGCCGGCTGATCGCCGACAAGCTCGGCATCGACCAGGCCAGCATCGAGCACCGCCACGGTGATACCAATCTGGGCCTGAACGGATTTGCGTCGGTCGGCTCACGGTCCGCCATGTGCGCCGGTTCAGCCATCGTGCGTGCAGCCGACGTCATGATCGAGAAGGGCAAGAAGGTCGCCGCCGGCATGCTGGAAGCCTCGGAAGGCGACATCCAGTACGGCAACGGGCATTTCGCGGTTGTCGGCACCGACCGCAAGGTGTCGCTGTTCGAGACTGCGCGCCGCGCCAGGGAGATCGGCGAGCCGCTGGACACAAAGGAGAAGACGGAAACGCCGCTCACCTTCCCCAACGGCTGCCATATCGCCGAAGTGGAGATCGACCCGGATACCGGCCTCATCGACATCGTCACCTACACGGCGGTGGACGACTGCGGCAATCCGCTCGACACCATCGTGGTCGAGGGCCAGGTGCACGGCTCCATCGCGCAGGGGCTGGGCCAGGCATTGACCGAAAACGCGGTCTACGACGCCGACAGCGGGCAGCTGGTTACCGGCTCGTTCATGGACTACGGCATGCCGCACGCCCACATCATGCCGCGCGAACTGCGCGAGGCCATGCACAGCGTGCCGTCGACCACCAACCCGCTCGGCGTCAAGGGCACCGGCGAGGCCGGCACCACGGCGGCGATTGCCGCGGTCATGAACGCGATCGCGCACGCCATTCCGAACGGCGCCGCCGACCACATGGACATGCCTGCGACGCCGGCGAAGGTGTGGGCGGCGTGCCGGAAGGCGGGCTCGACGTAGCCGGGTCATGCCCCGCGAATGCGGGGCATCCGGTACACATGCCATGACTTGATCTGGGTCAACGACCGGCTGGCCGTTTCCGGCTCAATCATTTGCCATGGTTCTTTCCCGTCGCGACTTCATCGTGGGGGCAGCCGCGACGACGCTCGCGCTGCCGTCAGGCCGTGTCAGAGCGGCCGAAGGTTTCGTCAATCCGCTCAGGATTCCGGCGCTGCTGGAAGGCAAAAAAGGCGGCGACGCCGGGACCTTGCAGTTCGATCTCGACGTCACATCCGGGCGGTCAAATTTCCTACCGGGGCTTTCGACGCCCACTATCGGCATCAACGGACCCTACCTGGGGCCAACCATTCGCTGCCGCGCCGGCGATCGCGTGGCGTTGCGGGTGAAAAACAGTCTCGACGAGCCGACCACCCTCCACTGGCATGGCTTCCATGTTCCGGCGCGCCATGACGGCGGCCCGCACCAGATCATCAATCCGGGACAGGTCTGGGAGCCATCATTCGAGATCAAGCAGAAAGCATCGATGTTCTGGTACCACTCCCATCTCGTCGAACAGACCGGCGAGCAGGTCGCGCGTGGACTGGCGGGGCTGTTTCTGATCGAGGATGAAGAATCGCGCGCGCTCGAACTTCCGTCCGAATATGGCGTCGACGACATTCCACTCGTCATCCAGGACCGCCGTTTCAGTTCCGACGGCAGTTTCGAATATATGACGTCGATGGGCGATGCCGAGGTCGGCTACCAGGGCGACGTCATCCTGGTCAACGGCACCGTCGATCCGTACGTCGAACTGCGGCGGCAACGCACGCGCCTGCGCATCCTGAACGGATCGAACTCGCGCATCTACATGCTTGGCCGCGACGACGGCACCGACCTGCTGGTCATCGGCGGGGATGGCAGCCTGCTCGGGCGTCCGGTGCGCATGAAGCGCGTCACGCTCGCACCGGCCGAGCGCATCGAACTGCTGGTCGACATGCAGCCCGGCCAGCGCGTCACGCTGATGAGCTATCCGTCCGCCGGAGCGATGGGCGACATGAAAATGCGCGGCGGCAGGGACGGAGTATTTCCCATTGTTGAACTGCGCGCAGGAACCAGACCGGATTCGGCCAACGTATCGATCCCGGAGCGACTGATCCAGGTTCCTCACTGGAACCCGGCGCAGGCCGCTCGCACGCGCACTTTCACGTTGAACATGATGACGATGTCGATCGGGCGCTGGACCGGCCCTGCCATGGAACTGCCGATGGGCATCAACGGACATTCAATGGACATGGACCGCATCGACGTGCAGGTCCCGCTCGGCAGCGTCGAAATCTGGGAAATCAGGAACGCGACGCAGCTGCCTCACCCGTTCCACATCCACGACATCCAGTTTCGCGTGCTGGACCGCGACGGCTCCCCGCCACAGCCGCACGAACAGGGTCTCAAGGATACTGTTCTCGTCGATTCAGGTTCGACGGTGCGCGTCATTACGGAGTTCGCGGATTTTGCCGACCCGAAGAACCCCTACATGTACCACTGCCACAACCTCGAGCACGAGGATGCCGGCATGATGGGACAGTTTGTCGTTGTCTGATGGCGAGGCTCCCCCTCCGTCATGCGGAGGGGGATGAAGTCGCGACGCGCAAGGCTCAGCCCTGCGAGATGAACTTGGTGTTCAGATACGCCTGCAGGCCCTCGACGCCGCCTTCCGAGCCGTAGCCCGACTCCTTGACGCCGCCGAACGGCGTCTCCGGCGTCGAGATCATGACGCTGTTGACGCCCACCATTCCCGATTGCAGCGCGTCGCCGATGGCCGCCGCGTTCTTGTCGGAGGTGGTGAAGGCGTAGGCCGCAAGTCCGAACTCCAGCGAGTTGGCACGCTCGACCACCTCGTCGAACGACTTGAAGGTCACGATCGGCGCCACCGGTCCGAACGGTTCCTCGGTCATGATTTTGGAGTCGTCAGGCACGTCGGTGACCACCGTCGGCTGAAAGAAGAAGCCCTGGTTGCCCTCGCGCGAGCCGCCGGTGACGACCTTGCCGCCGCGGCTTTTTGCGTCGGCGACGAAGCCGTCCATGGCGTCGAGCCGGCGCGCATTGGCGAGCGGCCCCATGGTCGTGCCCTTCTCCATCCCGTCGCCAAGCTGGATGCCCTTGGCGTATTCGGTGAAGCGGGCGAGGAACTTGTTGTAGTTCTTCTCGTGCACGTAGAAGCGCGTCGGCGAGATGCAGACCTGGCCGGCGTTGCGGTACTTGAAGGCGGCGATCGTGTCGGCGGCCTTTTCCGGATCGGCATCGTCGAACACCACGACCGGCGAGTGCCCGCCGAGCTCCATGGTGGCGCGCTTCATGCCCTTCGCGGCGAGGCCGGCGAGATGCTTGCCGACCGGAACCGAACCGGTGAAGGAGATCTTCTTGACCTGCTTCTTCGGGATCAGGTGTTCCGAGACCTGGGCCGGCACGCCGAACACCAGGTTGAGCACGCCTGCCGGCAGACCCGCGTCGGCGAAGCACTTGACCAGCTCGACGCAGCCGGCCGGCGTCTCTTCCGATCCCTTGATGATGATCGAGCAGCCGGCGGCAAGCGCGCCGGCAATCTTGCGCACCGGCGTGAGCACCGGGAAATTCCATGGCGTGAAGGCCGCGACCACGCCGACCGGCTCGTGGACCACGAGCTGGCGCACCCCCTTCTGCCGCCCGGGCACGATGCGGCCGTAGGTGCGGCGGCCCTCCTCGGCGTACCAGTCGATGATGTCGGCGGAGGTCAGCACTTCCGCGCGCGCTTCCGCATAGATCTTGCCCTGCTCCTGCACCATCCCCTCGGCAACGTGGTCGTGGCGCTCGCGCAGGAGGTCGGCGGCCTTGCGCAGGATCCTGGAGCGATCATAGGCCGACGTGGTCTTCCATTGTGCGAAACCACCGACGGCGGCGTCGAGCGCCGCATCGAGATCGGCCGTGCTGGCGTGGGGCAGGTGCGCCAGGGTCTTGCCGGTCGCAGGATTGATGACATCCTCGCCCTTGCGCCCGTCGCCGTTGAGCCACTTGCCGTCGATGTAAAGCCCGAGGTCGGTATACATGCAGTCCTCGTTGTTGCCGGAATGAACAATGAACGTTGTGCGCGCTGGATTAGCACTTTCACCGATGCGCGGCCATGGGGCGGAAATTGTCATGATCGCGGCGCGGACGTGAGACGAAGGCCTTAGGTGCACTGCACTGTGATACATCATGGCACGCCGGAATCCGTCCGTGTTTACGGGCGGTTGCACGATGCCGTGCAAAGCCCGCGAATGCGGCCATGGGTCGCGCTTCAGATGGTGCGTAATTCCTGTTGGCCACGACGGAAATTCTAATGATATGATGCCTCTAAGTGGCGCGCCGGGCCGGCGAACGTTGAAAAGCGCAACGCTGGCACCCGGTTTTTGCAAGGGAATGTCAGATTCCGACAATGGCGCCACGCCAGTCGGGAGGATCAACGATAATGGGAGGTTACGACATGCGATTGCTGACGAAGCTCGCGCTCGGCATGGCCGGCGCGGTTTTTGCATACAACGTCGCGGCTGCCGAAGACGTCATTACGCTCGGGGCGGCGGTATCACTGACCGGAAAGTACTCGACCAACGGCCTCTATACGCAGAAGGGCTATGATCTCGCGGTCGAGAAGATCAATTCGCAGGGCGGCGTGAAGGTCGGCGGCAAGACCTACAAGCTTGAGGTCAAGTATTACGACGACGAGTCCACGCCGGCGCGCGGCGCCGAACTGGCCGAGCGTCTGATCAAGCAGGATGGCGTCAAGTTCATCCTGGGCCCCTACTCGTCCGGCCTGACCAAGGCAATCGCTCCGGTGACCGAAGCAAACAAGACACCGATGGTGGAAGCCAACGGCGCGTCCCGCTCGTTGTTCACCAACGGCTGGAAGTACATCTTCGCCACGCTGTCGACCGCCGACCAGTATCTGGCCAGCGTGATCGATCTGGCGGCCGAGCATGCGGACAAGCTCAACAAGAAGCCCGATCAGATAACGGTTGCGATCGTGGTCGAGAACGACCCGTTCTCCAAGGACATCAGGGCGGGCGTTGTCGAGCGCATGAAGAAATACGGCATGAAGCTGGTCATTGACGACCAGATGCCGCGCGACCTGAACGACATTTCGCCGTCGCTCACCAAGGTGAAGGCGCTCAAGCCCGACGTCCTCGTGACCTCCGGCCACACCAAGGGCGCGGTCACTGCCGCCCGGCAGATCACCGAGCTCAAGGTGACTGCGCCGATCATCGCCATGACGCAGTGCGATTCCGGCAAGATCATCGAGAAGTTCGGCGGCGGCGTCGAATACTTCCTGTGCCCGACCCAGTGGGATTCGACGCTCACCTATTCGGGCAAGGTGTTCGGCAAGGCGGCAAACTTCAAGAAGGAATTTGTCGACAAGTACAAGGATAACCCGCCCTATCAGGCGGCCGAGTCGGCGGCAGCCGTCGTCGTCTATGCCGATGCCCTGCAACGGGCCGGCAAGATCGATACCGAGGCAGTGCGCGAGGCCCTGACCAAGACCGACCTCGACACGTTCTACGGTCACATCAAGTTCGACGAGACCGGCAAGAACACCGCCAAGCCGATGGCGCTTTATCAGATCCTCGGCGGCAAGTTTGTCGTCGTCGCGCCGACAAAATTCGCGGCGGAAAAGGCGGTCGTTCCCCGCCCGGCGATGAACTGATCGTCGTCGAAATCCCGGCCGGGGCTCGTGCAGCCCCGGCCGTGCATTTTTTTCAGTGTGGCGGCCGCGGGTCGAGGGGACCTTTTCGTGCTCGACAATCTCATGATCCTTATCCAGGCGCCGGTGATCACCGCCGACCTGGTGATCAATGGCCTGCTGGTCGGCGCGATTTTCGCACTTGCCGCCTACGGGCTCGCCCTGGTCTGGGGCGTAATGAACATCATCAACATC
>Ga0315534_1002956_pt1 | contig 11116 bp, 10 predicted proteins | sample SalMarSW160240MG_FD_203094 | JGI IMG/M metagenome (GOLD analysis project Ga0315534, IMG submission 203094) | Salt marsh sediment microbial communities from the Plum Island Ecosystem LTER, Massachusetts, United States - Salt Marsh Sediment SW1602-40 ... | reverse complement strand
GGGTCTCAATATTGGCGGCTGGCACGATGCCGGAGACTATGATCTGAGGGTTGAATCGCAAAGTAGTGAGGTTTACATACTTACACAGGCTTATGAGGAGTTTAATGTAAAATATGATGAAACCTCTATTGATCAGTATAGCAGGATTGTGGAGATACACCAGCCTGACGGAAAGCCCGATATCCTTCAGCAGATTGAGCATGGAGCCCTTTCAGTTGTGGGCGGATACAGGACACTGGGACGGCTTTACAGAGGTATTATCTGTCCTACACTGAGACAGTATGTCCTGCTTGGCGATGGCAGTACCATGACAGACGGAATTGTAAGCAGCCCTTCACCGGCTGATGACAGGTGGGTTTTCACCGAGGATAATCCCGGGAGGGAACTTACTGTTGCAGCTCACATGGCAGCAGCCTCAAGAGTATTGGAAGGCTTTAATGATACACTTGCTGTTCAATGCCTGGAGCTTTCTGAAGCAATCTTCAGCCTTGATCGAACCATAACAGGCTACGCTGCTTCATCAAAGATCCACGCTGCAACTGAGCTTTTCAGAACCACTGGCAAACAGGTTTACAAAGATTATATAATTGAAAATAAAGATCTGGTTATCAGAATGTTCGGGAATCTGGGCTGGCTGGTTGGACCGGCTCTTAAAGAGATTGGGGATAGCTCTTTTGCTCAATCAATAGAAAAGGCTGCTGTCGCTTTCTCTTCCCAAATAGTCCGGATGGGAGGAGAGACACCCTTCGGTGTTCCTTACCGACCCCATATCTGGGGAGCTGGATGGGATATTCAGAGCTTCGGAGTCAGACAGTATTTCCTTAACAAAGCATTCCCTGAGATATTTCCGTCAGATTATGTTTTTAATGCCCTCAATTTCATTCTTGGTGTCCATCCCGGTCCCAATACATCATCTTTTGCTTCAGGGGTAGGGGCCAGGTCAACAACTGTAGCCTATGGGGTCAACAGGGCAGACTGGTCATATATTCCAGGCGGTGTATCTTCAGGCACTGCACTTATACGTCCCGATTTCCCGGAACTGCTCGAATGGCCCTTTTTGTGGCAGCAACAGGAATATGTCATGGGTGGAGGAGCAACCAATTTTATGTTCCTGGTCCTGGCAGCAGACAAACTTCTGTCAGATAAATAACGGTTAGTTAAAGAATCAATCAAGCTTTAATCACACCATTTAATAATATGGAAAAAATACTTAGGGTAGGCATACTGAGAGAAACCAAGAATCCACCTGACAGGAGAGTCGCCTTAACTCCACCCCAGATAATAAACCTTGAGGAACAGTATCCAAATGTTGAATTTATTGTTCAACCAAGCGATATAAGGTGCTATTCGGATGAGGAATATGAATACCTCGGAATACCGCTGAAAGAGGACCTTGAGGAGTGTGATCTCCTGATGGGAATAAAAGAAGTTGATAGAAGGACATTCCTGCCTGACAAAACATACCTTTTCTTTGCACATGTAGGGAAAAAACAGCCTTATAACAGGGAGATGTTCAGGGATATGGCTCAAAAGAAAATACGTCTCATTGATTATGAATACCTCACAACTGACACCGGTGTAAGGGTTGTCGCATTCGGAAGGTACGCGGGAATTGTAGGAGCATATAACGGATTGAGAGCCAGGGGTATAAAAACCAACAGGTTCAAGCTTAAACCTGCATACCAGTGTCATGACCTCGAAGAGATGTGGGCGGGTCTTCGCCTGATAGAACTGGTTGCGGGATTAAAAATCCTTGTAACAGGCGGAGGACGTGTGGCAAACGGGGCCATAGAGACATTAAACGTCTGCAACCTGTTACAGGTTGATCCGGAAGAGTTTTTGAACCGTGAGTTTGACGTTCCTGTTGTATGCCAGATAGGCCCTGAAGACTATGTAAGACATAAGGGTGGAAAGAAGTTCAGCTTCAGTCATTTTATAAAACATCCGGGTGAATTTGAATCAACCTTTCTGCCTTTTACAAAGGTAACTGATATTCTTGTTGCAGGACATTACTGGGATCCGCAATCCCCGGTATTCTTCACAAAAGATGATATGAAGCAACCAGGATTCAGGATCTCAGTCATAGCAGATATCAGCTGTGATGTAAAAGGGCCGATTCCGTCAACATTAAGAGCAACAACGATCTCAGACCCGTTTTTTGGTTATAATCCGCATCTTGAAAAAGAAGAACCGGCATTTACCAGGGAATCGAATATTATTGTCATGGCTGTTGACAATCTTCCCGGTGAACTGCCCAGGGATGCATCACATGACTTCGGTAAACAACTGATGAATAATGTTTTACATGATTTGCTAAACAACAATGAAACTTCAATGCTCGAGCGGGCAACAATCTTAAAAGATGGCTTACTTACAGTTCCATTCAATTATCTGGAGGATTATCTGATTGGATAAATCCGCAATCCGAAATCCAAAATCCGCAATTGCTAATATTCCGGGTTTTATTATTTTTATAGTTTGTATCAACATCTATGAAGATAATAATTCTCGGAACTGCCCATCCTTACAGGGGAGGCCTGGCATCTTATAATGAGCGGCTTGCCAGGCAATTCATATCCGAAGGTAATGAAGTGAAAATACTGACATTTACTTTACAGTACCCTGGATTTCTGTTTCCGGGGAAAACTCAATATACTGATAGCACTGCACCACCCGGTATTGATATTTCGAGGGTTCTGAATTCAATAAATCCTTTCAGCTGGATAAGAACAGGTTACAGGATAAGGAAAGAGAAACCCGGTATTTTAATAATTAAATACTGGCATCCCTTCATGGCTCCCTGCTTTGGTACTGTTGCAAGGATAGCAGGTAAAAAGAAAAAAAGTAAAACAAGGGTAATCTGTATTTTCGATAATGTTATCCCACACGAAAAGAGTATGATTGACAGGGTTCTGACAAGATACTTTGTGCGCAGTATTGATGGTGCAGTGGTTATGTCAAAGAGTGTCGGTGATGATCTCAACAGCTTCAGGGCCAATATACCGGCAGAATTCAATCCTCATCCTCTGTATGATAACTATGGAGCGGTTATTACACGTGAAGAGGCTTTAAAGAGACTCAACTTTAACACCGGATACTCATATCTCTTGTTCTTCGGATTTATAAGGGCATATAAGGGACTGGACCTTCTCCTGGAGGCTTTTGCCGACAAACGCTTCCGTAACAGGAAACTGAAGCTTATAATTGCAGGGGAGTTCTATGAAAGCGATACACCATATAAAGCAATTATTGAAAAAAATAACCTTGCTGATGATATCATACTTAATGACCGGTTTATAAAAGAGGAAGAGGTTGCGCTCTTCTTCAGCGCAGCCGATCTTGTTGTCCAGCCCTATCGCAGCGCCACCCAAAGCGGTGTGACACAGATCGCCTATCATTTTGAAAAACCTATGCTGGTTACAGATGTCGGAGGATTAAGCGAAATAGTTATTGATGGTAAATGCGGCTATGTTGTACCTCCTGAGCCAGATAAGATAGCTGATGCTGTTGATGATTTCTTTACAAACAACAGGCAGGAGTTTTTTACCAAAGGAGTTAAGGAAGAAAAAGCTAAATTTACGTGGGACAGACTAACAACATCGATAATGGAAGTCTATAATAATTTGTAAATTGCGGAATTCGGATTTGTGATTTCGGATTTAACAAATCCGCAATCGGCAGTCCGCAATCCGCAATCCGAAATTACACATCATGATTTATAGAAGCAAAGCCCCTTTACGTCTTGGACTCGCAGGAGGAGGAACAGATGTCTCACCCTATGCCGACCTTTATGGCGGGGCTGTGTTGAATGCAACAATCGACCAGTATGCTTACTGCACAATTGAAGAGACTGGCTCCGGATCGATAATAATCAATGCTGCCGACCTGAACTTGAAAAAAAGATATCCGTCGCGGCTTGAATTACCGGTAGACGGGTGTCTGGACCTTCATAAAGGGGTCTATAACAGGATTATACGTGATTTCAGGATCGCAAAACCTCTTTCGTTCAAAATTACTACCTTTTGTGATGCACCTCCCGGTAGTGGTCTTGGTACCTCATCTACAATGGTTGTTGCTATACTGAAAGCATTTTCAGAATGGCTGAACCTGCCCCTTGGTGATTATGACATGGCTCATCTCGCCTGCCAGATAGAAAGGAATGATCTGGGTCTGCGAGGAGGCAGGCAGGACCAGTATGCCGCGACATTCGGAGGATTCAATTTCATAGAGTTCTATAAAGATGACAGAGTGGTTGTTAATCCTCTGCGAATAAAGCAGTGGATAGCTGATGAACTTGAAATATCGATGGTGCTTTTCTATACGGGAGCGTCAAGGTCATCAGATAAAATAATCAAGGAACAGCAGGCAAATACAGTGAGAAGAAAAAAGATCCCCCTTGAGGCAACACATCGTATTAAACAGAATTCTTATTTAATGAAAGATTATTTGCTGAAAGGAGATATTATTAAGTTTGCAAAGGAATTGGGGAGAGAGTGGGAGAATAAAAAGAAAATGGCAGCCTCTATAACAAATAAGAACATTGAGAAAATATATGAAGCTGCCATTAAATCAGGCGCTTACGGAGGCAAGGTGTCAGGAGCAGGGGGAGGTGGTTTTATGTTTTTTACTATTGATCCGGTAAGAAGACTCGACCTTATTAATATCCTGAACAGGTTTAATGGAAAAATCATTAACTTCCATTTCAGCGAAAACGGCTGCCAGGGATGGAGGATAGGGTGAAAGTAGGAAGTCAGAAGTAGGAAGTCAGAAGTTTAAAATATTTATCAGATGCAGGAAAGAATATTAAATCAGATAAAAGAATCAGTTGATCTTAAGCAGAAGCTTCTGGAATCAACAGAAATTATTTCAGGTATTGATAATGCAGCAAAAGCAATTATCACGGCTTTCAGGGATAATAAGAAATTGCTGCTGGCAGGAAACGGCGGCAGCGCTGCTGATGCCCAGCATATTGCAGCAGAATTCGTTAATCGTTTCGGATTCGACAGGCCTGCATTACCCTCAGTTGCACTCTCCACCGATACATCTGTATTAACATCAATAGGTAATGACTCCGGATTCGAAAAGATCTTTGCCAGGCAGGTTGAAGCCCTGGGGAATGAAGGTGATATATTTATTGGAATTTCTACATCAGGGACATCCGAGAACATTATCAGGGCCCTGAATGTCTGCAGAAAGGAAAAAATTGTAACTATAGTATTTACAGGTATTTTTGGAGGACCAATGAAGGACTCGTGTGATATTTGCATCAAGGTTCCTTCAGACAAAACACCCCGTATTCAGGAGGCACATATTCTTATAGGCCACATAATTTGCAGCCTGGTTGAAGAAGAACTCTTTGGCAAGGGAAAACCTGTATAGTAATGGAAGCAATCATACTGGCAGGAGGTATGGGAACCCGTCTCAGGAAAGCTGTTCCTGATATTCCCAAACCAATGGCCCCGGTAAATGATAAACCATTTCTCTTTTATCTCCTTAAATGGTTAAAACAATATAAGGCTGATAAAATAATTTTATCCACCGGTTATAAATCTGAAAATATTTTCGAATATTTTGGTAATTTGTTCGAAAATATCCCACTGATTTATGTTACGGAGGAGAAGCCATTAGGTACGGGAGGTGCCGTGATCAATGCTCTAACCGGAACAACAGGAAATAATATCCTGATTGTCAACGGAGATACGTGGTTCCCGATCGACCTTGACAGGTTTTATAATTCACATCTCAATAACGAAAACCTCTTAACCGTGGCATTGAAAAGAATGAAGGAATTCTCACGCTATGGATCCGTTGAAATAAGCGGAGATACAATAATCAGATTCCATGAAAAGGGATACTGTTCCGAAGGCCTTATAAACGGGGGTATTTACCTTGTCAACAGGAAATATCTGGAGTCACGAAAATTTCCCGTCATATTTTCACTGGAGGAAGAGATTCTGGTTAAAAAGGCAGGATCATCCTTGTTAAAAGCGATGATTTTTGATGATCCCTTTATCGATATAGGTGTGCCGGAAGATTACAGGAAGGCTGGTAATATCCTGAAGAACAGTTAAAAACGGATTGGTGTATGAACAAGGCATTATTTCTGGACCGTGATGGAGTTGTAAATGTTGACAGAGGACATGCTTACCTGAAAGAGCATTTTGAGTTTACAAAGGATATCTTTGATCTCTGCCGGAAATATGCTTATGAGGGGTATAAAATTATAATTATCACGAACCAGGCTGGCATAGCAAAAGGACTGTATACTGAGGCTGATTTCAGCAGGCTCACGAAATGGATGATAGGGGAATTCGGTAGAGAGGGTATAACAATAGCAAGAGTGTATCACTGTCCCCATCATCCCGATATTGACGGATTTTGCGGCTGCCGGAAGCCGGAACCGGGAATGATACTTAAGGCAGTAAAGGATTTTAACCTGGATATTTCCAAATGTTTACTGATAGGTGATAAGGAAACCGACCTTGAAGCCGGGCGACGTGCCGGAATCCCGGAATCGAATCTGATACTTTTTACCCCCCATCCCCCCTTCAGGGGGGAAGCTGCGGAGCAGCAGGGGGGTGTTATCAAAGGGTCATAGATTTACCTTATCCTTAATAAGATACCTGTTTCTCTCTGCGGAATTCCTGTTTATCAGCTCGCCGAGGAATCCTGTTAAAAACAGAAGAGATCCGATCACCATAACTGTTAAGGCTATATAGAAGTAGGCACTGTCGGTGACCAGGGGAGCCCTGAGATGATTATGTACAAATACCAGTTTTCTTATTCCCAGGTATCCTGCCATAATAAAGCCAATCAGGAACATAAGTGTTCCCAGTGATCCGAATAGGTGCATGGGACTTTTGCCGAAGCGGGTTATAAAACCGATTGTCAGCATATCAAGGTATCCCTTCATGAACCTGTCGAATCCGTATTTTGTTTCGCCGTATTTTCTTGTCCTGTGTTCAACAACCTTCTCGCCAATCTTTCTGAATCCCGCCTCCCTGGCAAGCATCGGAATATAACGATGCATCTCACCATATACTTCGATGCTTTTCACCACCTCATTGCGGTATGCTTTCAGTCCGCAGTTGAAGTCGTGAAGCTTTATGCCCGATGATAATCTTGCCGTGCGGTTATATATCCGGCTTGTTGACCGTTTGATGAAGGGATCATATCGTTTCTTTTTCCAGCCCGATACCAGGTCATAGCCCTCTTCGTGTATCATCCTTACAAGCTCCGGTATTTCATCGGGAGAGTCCTGGAGATCCGCATCCATTGTTATCACAACTTCACCAGTTGTTTCTCCGAATCCTGTGTGAAGAGCAGCTGCTTTCCCGTAATTTCTTCGGAACTTAATACCCTTTACAAATTTCTTAATACCAGCCAGATTCCTGATTTTATCCCATGATGAATCGGTACTCCCGTCGTCAATAAATATTATCTCGAACGAGAGTCCTGCTCCGGAGCATACTCTCTCAATCCAGTCTGACAGCTCCCTGACAGACTCCTCTTCATTAAAAACAGGAATGACGACTGAGAGATCCATGTTAATTGGTTTCAGGCTCTTCTTCTGTTGTTTCAACAAGCGGGTTACCCTCTTTGCGGACGAATGCTGCAACAATCAGTGACATAATCAATCCGTAGAACATATTCCCTATGATGCTTAAAGGAGCCATGACTGCCGGTATCATAATTTTCTTCTGTATATTCATGCTCATGTCAATAGCTTCCTGGGGCACATCCCTCTTCAGCATTTCCTCTTCAGTGAGTGCGAGCTGTTTATCCATTAAATTCGTGTCAATTACGGCATAAAGGAGATACATGAATATCGCTGTGATAATTGCATAATAAAGAAAAATGATCATCCCTGCACCGAGACCCTGGCCGAAGGTTATCATACCATTCCTGTAGTTATCCCGATATGATTTTACCAGGAAGAATAGAATTACAATCTGCACAAGTATGAACAACCATCCCTGGACCTTGTTAAATGTCAGGTCCAGAAAATACATGATCATTGTGTATACTATCCCTATGAGGGCCAATATCAATCCGTTGGTGAGGTTTGCTTTCCAGGGGTTAACATTATTTTCCATCGATTTAGTCTTTTATTTTTTACAAATTAATGAATAAAAACAAATATAATGTAAAAATGGGAAAGTGAATATTCGTGATCCTGATTAATAATTTTGCCTGCACACCGGAAATTTGTACTTTTGCAGGGGGTAAGTCTTATACGACCAGCTCCTGCTGAACTCCCCCAGGATCGGAAGGTAGCAAGGGTAGGCGGTTGTAGCGGTGCGATATAAGTAGCTTACCCTTTTTTAGTACCTGGAATCTGGAGTGTCTAAAGTACTTAAAGTGTGAAAAATATTATAACTCTAGTCACTCTAGCCACTCTAGTCACTTTTAAATATCTTTGCAGAAACTATGTTGACATGCTTCTACGCATTTACTCGCAAAACCCTAACCATAAAGATATCCGTCAGGTAGTTGATGTACTGGAAGCCGGTGGCATTATTATCTACCCCACCGACACGGTTTATGCCATGGGGTGCGATATAAAAGCGAACAAGTCAATTGAAAAAATAGCACGCGTCAAGGGTCTTAATCCGCAAAACCCTTACATGTCGCTTATATTTTTGAATGTGAGTCAGTTATCTGAGTATACAATAATCAGGGACAATACAGTTTTTAAACTTCTTAAACGAAACACACCGGGACCATTTACCTTTATTGTAAAAGCAAATAACCAGATACCAAAATTGTTCAAGAATAAGAAAAAGACTGTAGGTATCAGGATTCCTGATAATAACATAGTACATGAACTGGTGCAGGAGTTGGGTCGGCCAATCATAACAACATCAATTCATGACCAGGACGAAATAATTGAATATACTACCGATCCGGAGCTTATCTATGAAAAACACCGCGATTTTGCTGATATCGTTATAGATGGAGGTTTTGGAAGCAATGAGGCTTCAACAATCGTTGACTGTACAGGAGAAGAGATAATGATTGTCAGGCAGGGCCTTGGTATTTTGGAATGGTGAAATTATCACTGATAAAAAAATCAGTACAATTCAATGACAGGTACTCAATTATTATGGTTCAGCGTCTGTAAAAACCTCTTGTGAAAAAAACCAGGACTGATAACAATTCCAGTCTTCCAAGAAGCATCAGAAATGCAAAAAAACATTTCCCTGCTATCGGGGCAGCTGCATAATTAGAGAATGGTCCAAATGTGCCAAGTGACGGACCGATATTTCCTAGCATGGCTGCCGAGGTGCTGAATGCTGTAATTATATCATATCCCATAAATGAAATCACTATTGAGCTTAAGCAGATCAATATAAGGTATAATATTAAGAATACCAGGATATTATGGATTATGTTTTCCGCAACCGCCTTTTTATCAATCCGTACCGGTATTGAGGCGCTCGGGTGTATCATCCTCCTCATTTCATGACGTACATTTTTCGCAATAAGAAGTATCCGGCCAATCTTCACGCTGCTGCCGGGTGACCCTGAAGTGCCGCCGGTGAACATAAGAATAAAAAGAATGAATATCACAAAACTGCCCCACTGGCTGTAATCACTGTTATAGAATCCGGTTGTGGTAATTATTGAAATAGTCTGAAAAGTACCTTCAAGAAAACCTCTTCCAACTGAGAAACCCGGTCTAAATGCGAGGGCTGTTGATACAATCAGTATAAAGACGAGGCACAGTACAGTGTAGAAAATAAACTCATGATTGCCAAAGGCCTTTTTATAATTCCGTTTTACTACATGGTAGAAGAGGGTCATATTTGTTCCGGCTGCCAGCATAAAAAAAGTAGTGATAATCAATACCGGTGGAGATCCGAAGGAAGAGATACTGTGGTCTCTTGTTGAAAAGCCACCGGTTGACATTGTTGTTAGTGAATGGCATACCGAATCAAATAAAGGCATTCCGCTGATAATGAGCAATATTGCTTCACCCATTGTCAGGATTGTATAGATACTGATCATTCTTTTAGCTGAACCGCTGACCCTGGGATTGATCTTATCAGCCGCCTGTCCTGCGAAATCTGTTATTGTAAGCTGTACATTCAGTGATTTTACAACCGGTATAAGCGATAGCGATATCAGTATAAACCCCAGGCCGCCGAGCCACTGGGTCATGCTTCTCCAAAACAAAACACCGTGAGGCAATGATTCAATGTCGGTAAGAATTGTTGCACCCGTCGTGGTGAATCCTGATATTGATTCGAAGAATGCATCTCCAAAATTTTTGATCGAACCGGTTAGAATAAATGGCAGCGTTCCGAAAAGACTGCATATTATCCACACTCCGGTAATTATGATATAGCCCTCTTTATACCCTGACAGTCTTTCTTCATTACGCAGGGGAGTGAAAACAAGTATTCCGGTAACTACTGTGATTATTGCTGAGAAGAGTAATCTTGTTGCAGCGGGTTCCTGAAATAGAAATGATACAGCCGCTGAAAGCAGCATAAATAATCCTTCAAAAATGAGCACCTGGCTGAAAACCCTGGCAATGACTCTGAAGTTAACCATTCCTTATCAGGTAAAGAATTTTGTAAGGCGGTCATGAGCTGACGGTAATGTAAAGACGACCACTTTGTCGTTCGATTTGATTATTGTATCCCCGGTTGCTATAAAGGGGACACCCTCTCTTGTTCCCCCTCCGACAATAGCATTCTTTGGGAATTCAATTCCCCGAAGTGTTCCTTTTGTTATTCTTGCGTTTGCCGGAACAAGAAACTCAAGTACTTCAGCTTCAGTCCCGGTCATGTACTTAACCTGGGTTACATTCGGGTTAAGGGTATGCCTGAAGATCCTGCTTGCGGCAGAAATCTTTTTATTGATAATGGTATCTATACCTGAATTTTTTGCGAGGTCAATGTATTCCATGTTTTCAACCTCTGCAATTGTCCTTTTAACCCCCATCTTTTTTGCAAGCAGGCAGGATAGAATATTTGTTTCAGAGTTGCCGGTTACTGCAACAAAAGCATCCATTTGTGAAATGCCCTCCTGTTCAAGTAGTTCAGCTTTCCTGCAATCACCGCAAATCACCAGTGTGTTATCAAGTATCTCTGACAGATCCTCACAT
>Ga0315534_1002955_pt1 | contig 11119 bp, 7 predicted proteins | sample SalMarSW160240MG_FD_203094 | JGI IMG/M metagenome (GOLD analysis project Ga0315534, IMG submission 203094) | Salt marsh sediment microbial communities from the Plum Island Ecosystem LTER, Massachusetts, United States - Salt Marsh Sediment SW1602-40 ... | reverse complement strand
TACTGGAGCAACGGGATTTCCGCAGGGACTTCCTCTTCCTGTTGTCATTAGGATGATTTGAGCACCTGCAGCCGCCAATCCTGTCATCGATTCGATATCAAGCCCTGGTTCTAACATTAACCAAAGTCCTTTTGTTTTAGGATGTTCTGAATAATCAAGAATTCCTTGGATTGGTGATCTTCCAGATTTCGCAATATTTCCTAATGATTTTTCCTCTATAGTTGAAAGACCACCTTCAATATTTCCCGGAGTAGGTTGTACTCCTAAGAAATCAATCCCAAGACTCTTTAAGTTTTCAATAAATCCCGTGATTGTATTATGTATTGTTTGTGCAACATTTTCATTTACAGCCCTTTCAATAAGTAAGTGTTCTGTCCCAATCCATTCGGTAAATTCTGGTAAAATGGAAGTACCTCCTAAATCAACAATTCTATCGGATATAATCCCAACAGCAGGATTAGCTGAAATCCCCGAGATTGAATCAGAACCACCACATTCTAAACCTAGAACTAAATTAGAAAAATCAAATGGTTCTTTTTTTAGTTCATTTGCCTCTTCTCTCATGCGATTACCAATCTTTAATCCGTGCTCAATTGCTACAATTGAACCGCCTTTTATATCTTGCAAATCAAAAAATTCAACTGGTTTTTTTGTTTTCTCAATATTTTTAGCTAATATTTTGCTTTTTAAATTTTCACATCCTAAACCTACAACAACAACTCCATATATATTTGGATTACTTCCTAATCCAACCAAAGTACGAAATGTATTACTATAATCTGGTCCAAATTGACCGCAGCCTAATGGATGAGTAATGGCTATAGCATCATCTAATTTGTTAGCAATTTGTTGAGCTACGTGATTTACACATACAACCGAGGGTATGATGGCTATTTTATTTCTTATTCCTACTTTCCCTTTTGGTCTTTCAAATCCCATAAATTCTTCATTCATTGATTTAGTACCTCCTTCAAGTAATAACTACTAATATTGTGGGTATGAATCCAATCTCCTAGTTTAATATTTTCAGTCGCAATCGCAATCCTTTGACCATATTTTTTAACTTTATTATCTTTTTTAATATCTTTTAAAGCGAATTTATGTCCAAGTGGGATTGGTTGGTTAGTTTTGAATTTCTTTCCATTATATTCAACTTCTTCTCCTTGCTCTATATCCTCCAAAGCAGTAGCGCAATTATCTGTAGTATCCATCACAATAAACTTTGCTTTCATAAAAATCACTAGTTAAAATATTTAATTAAATAAAAAAGAAAAGATAATTTGAAAATTACGATCTAATAAAGATCTTTTATCACAAAATCAAGATTAAGATTCCGTAATGTTTCTTCTAAAGGATATGCATTATCTGGATTCCATCCTATTTTTTCACAATATCCTTTATAATCCTCTAAATAATTTACCGAGGTTGTTCTTTCAGGGATTCGATTCTTAATAATATCTATACCTTCTCTTAATGTGAATGATTGTCTCAAAGTTTGAATTCTTTGACCCGTTTCAATTGCTTCATCGATATTCAAATCCCATCCTACGACGGCTTTAATTAATTCTAATAGAGGATATTTTTGAAAAACATAGGCAAATTCACATAATCCAAGACTATGAGTAAATTGCATTATCGAATGAAAAATCTTTTCAGCTTCACTTCTATCATCACCTGGACGCTTAAATTTTTTTGGTAATGTGATTCCTTCAAACAATCCATTTGGTTTAATTATTGGACCCATTACAAAGAAATCTAAGCTTGCTGTAGTGTGTCTACCCGGCGTCGGATCAAAAGCAAAAGTAGTTGCCATATTTTTATAATATTGTGGTGAATGCATGCCCAATTCTTGACCCATTGAGTGCATAGCATATTCCGATCCTTTTCCTAATTTTTCTGCTGCTCTTTTAGAGCCATCTGCTAGTAAATCACCAATTCCTTCCCGATTTATAATTTTATTTAGTAGTGTAATAATCGACTCTGAATTTCCCCAAGTTAATTCGAGTCCGTCAGTTTCATCCTTAGAAATTATATTATTTTCATAACATTCGATTGCAAAGGCAATAGTTGCTCCAGCAGAAATTGTATCAATTCCCGCGCGATTGCACAAGTCATTCGCTTTAAAAATTGATATAAGGTCATCGTTAAGCAATAGATGCCCAAAACTAGCACAAGTTTCATATTCTGGTCTATGAGTTTCTTCTAAATTCCCTTCAGGCACTTTCATAATGGCCCCACAACGAACGGGGCATGAGAAACATCCATAGGGTTTTTGTTTGTACTTATCTATCTCTACTCCCGTTATTTTAGATAGTTTTTCAGGGGGAAAATCTTCTTTTATTCCCCCCCAATTCTTGCAGGGAGTATCTCCTATTTGGAATAAAATTTCATTTCCCATTGTAGTTCCTAATGTTCTATAACCCTCAATTCCGCCTGAGGTAGCATTGTTAATACCTTCATTATAATCCTTTGTATGTTGGATGAGAGCCGTCTTATCTGCAACCTCAATCTTTTTGGATCCTTTGAGAACTATAGCTTTAAGGTTTTTAGATCCCATAACTGCTCCAAATCCAGATCTTCCTGCAATTCTAGCTTTATCATTAACAATTCCCGATATTAAACTTAAATTTTCCCCGGCTTGACCAATACTGGCAATTTGAACACTTCCATACTTTTCTTTAAGTTTATCTTCAGTCTGTACAACATCCAATCCCCATAAGTTTGAAGCATCGATAATTTGTTTATCATTTTCCAATATAGTTATGTATTTCGGACTATCAGACTTTCCTTTTAATAGAATTGCATCATATCCACATTCTTTTATTTCTGGACCAAAATATCCTCCACAATTTGAATCCCCCCATGTTCCTGTTAATGGAGATTTTCCAGCCACCATAAAACGTCCAGTTAGGGGAGCTGCAGTCCCAGTAAGCAAACCAGGAAAAAAACCAAAAATTGCATCTGGACCTAATGGATCTGTCTTAGCAGGCATTTTCTCGTAGATTATTTTTGTTGCTAAACCAAATCCACCTAAATATTGCCTATAAATATCTTCAGATAACTCTTCATCTTCAAATTTCTCTGTAGAAAGATCTATCCATAAAATTTTTCCCATAAATCCATTTGACATAATTATTCCCTATTTTTGTAAAAAAAAAATCTTTTTTTTTACATCAAATATTGAGATATTAATTTAAGAACTTTTTCAAATCCTTCAATTAATTTAGTTATATTTTATATTTAGAATAATAGACTTTATAAAAAAAAGGTAGAAATGTATTACTTATCTGGTGCTTTCCTTCCTAACCAGTTTTCATAAAATGCGTCGATATCGGGTAAGAAGTTAAATACTACTGGATATCCCGGGGGAACTGATTCAGTATCAAGAAGCGTGAAGCATCCTGGGCAAAAAAATTCTCTTAATTCCATCCAATCAGGATGACTGCTCATATACTTTGGATATAACTCTTCAAGGGTTTCTTCAGTATCTCTTACACGAACTCTGCACTTCAATTTCCAATTTTTCTGATAATCTCCAAACTCATATCCACAATCACATTTCACAATTCTTTCACCATCCTTTGCTATTACATATAGATGCTCGTGCAATGGAATTAAAATTTTCTCATTCCATTCCATCTTATTCTGCAAAATTTCTAGAATGTTTACAAATCTATTTGGATCTTTCTTATCACTAATTATTGGTTTTAATTCTTCCCATTTAAGTTCTCCATTAATCATCCTCTCCAAAGTTTTTTTATCTTCACCAGTCATTTAATTCACCTCCTTTAAAAAATCATCAGGTACATCCCAGAATTCCCTAAATTCTTTCGCCCAATTTTCAGATAAGTTTAAACTTTCTAAGTACATGACCTTTACTTGTTCGCTAACACGATCATCAATTATTTTCTTTCGTTCACTATTCCAGAATTCTTCAAATGGGACAGAATTTTGTTTTCGTTCACTAAGAATATCTTCTCGGCGTTTTTTTGTTGCTTCCTGATCAATATTCCACTCTTCCAATTTTTCATTAAATTGAGAAACTACACCATAAACATTGTATACGATATCTTGCGTATAAAATCCGTCATTAAGATCCTGTCTAACACTCTCTGGATCCCGTTCAAGTGGATCACCATAACCTGGACCTCCACCCATAGGAAAATAGATTAAGTCATAGTTTTCTAGCATTATTGGGTAAATTAATGCATTAGGTTTACGAGTTATTTTACCTTTTATAAGTTTTTCAAAATCGCCATCATTGGGATTATCATCACTAATTGGATATGGTTTTTGTTGTTGAAAGATTTCTTCTAAGTTGGTATTTTTTGCGTATAATCTATACCCTGTAGCTTGAGGATATCCTCCATGCATACCACCACACCCATGAAAAACCATCCCTTCTCGAGCCCCAAAAAAGTCAATTTGTTTAGAGTTAGCGATGTAAGCCACTCCTGCATAATTTCCTCCTCCTCGATACTTGCCATGACCAGGAGTATTAGGTTTTATTCTCCTAGCAAGGTAAACTACTCCCCCTTGAAATAAATCCCACGTTTCAACATCTCCTAAATCTGCTTCGGGATTCCACATTGCATAACCATGATCCAGACCATCTCTAACAGCACTTGCTCCTAGACCTTGGCCACTTATTTCAAAAGTTGAAAGAGACCATCTTTCACCTTTAAGAGGACCTGCTGAATAAATTCCACCCCCTTGAATTGCATCTCCCGTGAAACTATATCCAGATACAACTTCTTCACGAAATCCCCTTGAAAACAACCCATAAGATATACATTTCATCATTCCTGTATACGCGGGAATAAGATTACCCCAAGGAGCTTGATAACTAAGATATGGATCTCCTGGATTAGACCACGTACCAGGAGGATAATTTTTCTCAACTGCTAGATATGCACCATCATTAACCTTATCTCGATAAATTAGAATTTGGGTTAATAGTACCCATTGACCGCCTTCCATTGCTCCTTTCATGCAATTGGCGACATTGTGACCCCATTTGCTAGCTCCATCAAAAGATAAATAAATAGAACCATCATTTCGGACTATTATTTCAAGGGGTTGGTTGCTAATTTTATTAACTTTTGCTATCGGTTGCCAAGCTTCTTCTTTAAAAGGTAAATCCATAAAAGAGGCAGCCCTGTATCTTCCTGGAATTAAACGTTCCTTAACTCTTTGTTGCATAATTTGACGGCCTTCTTCAATTGCTTCTCTTACAAATTTCTTATAATATTCAACACCCTCTCTTTCGATAAAATCTAGGACAGCGTCTCTTATCATGAGATCTCCAGCCAACCGGCATTTCTCATCAAGTTCCCAATACATGGGAGTGCGAACTGATCTTTTAGCTGTTTGCATATGATCATTCCAAATTATATCATTTGATCCAATTTTTAAGCAAGTGTAATATACTCCATCATCAAATCTCTGTACACATGAAACTAAAGTATGTCCTGGGGAGATACCTCCAATATCTATTTGATGAGTCACACCCCCTGCCCATCCAATCAATTCATCCTCCCAAAAGATGGGAATAATCGTCTGAACATCCGTCGTATGAACATTTCCGCATTCAGGATCGTTATTTAAGAAAATATCTCCATGATTAATAGTTGGGTTTTCTTCATAATTATTCCTAATCATAAATTTCATAGCTTCACTCATTGTATGGATGTGGACGAGAATACCTGTGGAAACTACAAGAGAATCACCCTCAGGTGTGTATAACCCAAAACATAGTTCTCCAATTTCTTTCACTATTGGAGATGCTGCGACATGTAATGCTGTTTCCCTTGCTGAAACCAAGGCTCCTCTCAAACTTGCATATGCCCGTTCATAACGAAATGGGTCTTTTTCTTTTAATGAAAGTTTATCAATCCCATGATAATGACCCGTGTCTTTGAAAAGACTTTCACTTTCATCTAACATTTCTTTTAATGATTTCTGATTCCATCCAATTTTGTTATTTGACATTATAAAACCTCCATGTGATAAATTCTGTGTTTATCCAACTTAACCTTATAACCGGGAGGAATGAATAAAGTAGTTGCTGGTGCTTCTATAACAGAAGGACCTTCAATTAAATTACCTGATTCTAATTGTGACATTTCCCATAACGATGCTTCTTGCCAATTATTATTCCAATAAATATCCCTCATCCCCTTCGAAGCTGCTTCCGAAGGATCCTTACTTCCTTCCTTAAATTCGGGTAATTTTGGTTTTGGAACGGGAACAATCCCTTCAGCGACGGCTTTTGTGATGTGATATCCCAATTCTGGACTCTTGGTACCCCTTCGATAAACTTCTTCAAAGAGATCATCGTACCTTTTCCCTAATTCCCAAATATCATCGGGAGTAAGGATATCAGAGGGAGATTTTACCTCAAGATCATCAAATATTCCCAGATATTGAATTCGAACAGAAGGTCTAAATAACATTTCACTCGGATCTTTACCCTCTCTTTCGAATTCTTTAATTATTTTTTTCTTTAAATCACCCCAAGTTGCATTAAGAACCATAGAAACTGCTTGATTCATTCGACCATCAGGAGTGATAACTCCGTCAACAGATTTTTCATATCGATAGGAATGATCTGCACAAGCACATCCAAAAGCTGAAAAGGCTGCTGCCCACTCTGGAATTAATATGTTCTCAAACTTTAATCCTCTAGAATAGCCTGCTACATGGAGAGGTCCACCACCACCAAAAGAGATTAAAGTGTAATTTTCAGGCCTGAATCCAAGACCCTGAATCATTCCGTTTAGGTGGTTTTTCATATGAATTTCGACAAGATCTACAGCTCCTCTTGCTGCAATATAAGGATCAGTTTTAAAAGGGTTCCCCAGTTGCTCTTCTATATATTCCAGTGCTTTTTTTCTGTTTAATTTAATGCTCCCCCCCAAAAAGTAATCTGGATTAAGATATCCTAAAATTATGCTGCAATCAGTTATTGTTACAGTTTCTACACCTGATTTTTCATTGCAGACGCCAATTTTATACCCTGCACTTTCCGGACCAAATTCGAGTCTTCCCGAGATATCATTAAATTTGACGTACATACCAGTTCCCGCACCGATCGAATCTAGAGCAATCATTGGGATATTTAATATAAATCTTCCCAAGGAACTTTCCCATTTTGTAGGTACATATTTTTCCATCACTAATCCTACATCGAAACTAGTTCCACCGACATCAGAACTTACTAAGTTTTTAATTCCATATTCCTTTGCGATGAATTGGGTACCTATCATTCCTCCAATCGGACCAGAAACCATAGTTGGTATCAAACTTTGATGATAAGGAGAAATTGTCCCTCCATATGATGTTAATATTCTTAAAGGAGCGTCTACACCTTTTTCTTTCATTTGTTCAGCGATGCTAATCATCTGTTTTCTTGATGGTTCAGCCGCATATTGTTCTATAATCAGAGAATTTAATCTGGGAGTTTCACCCCTTACAGGATTATGTTCACAAGAAAGGATAACTGGGATATCTTTTCCTTTCTGTTTCATGATTTTTTTTGCTAGCCTTGCAACAGCTTTTTCATGGCGTGGATTCATATATGAACAAAGAAAACAAACACAGATACTCTCCATATCCATATCAATAAGTTCTTCTATCGCTTTTGTTGCCTCATCTTTATACAATGGGATAAGCTCCTCACCCCAAAAATTAATTCTACCTCTAACCCCTTTTATTTGTCTTCGAGGAATGATAGGATCTGGATGCTCGTGTTCTCTAGCATGTAATCTTCCCCCATAGTCTAAGCCTATCCAGCATTGGAGCGCTCTTCCTAATCTATGCAAGTCCTCAAATCCTGCATTGACGATAACTCCAATCTTATCGTTTCCTTCTCGTTCTAGAAGCCTATTTAGCATTGCAGTGCCAGAATATACCAAAGTTTCAACATCTTTACTTGATTCTTCTAATGATGTGTTCTTATAAGATAAACTATCTTTTATAGAATTTAAAATTCCGATCGATTCATTATCAGGAGTGGTTTGAGCTTTACCAATGATAAATAATCCATTTTCATCAATAATAAATGAATCTGTCATCGTTCCGCCAGTATCTAATGCTATTGCTTTCGGTATGAATTTTATTTTACCCCCTTCTATTTTAGACATTTATTTTCGCTTTTTTTATTATTCTCAAATATATTATTCTTATTCCTTTTTTTCATTAATAAAATTTTATCCTTAACTTAAATTCAAATTGTAAGAAAATGCTCTAATCTAATAATTAACAACCAAAATTAACAAATTTTCTGAAGCAGATGTGATAAAATTTTATTTATGCATATAAATATAAAAAAAAAAGAGTTTTTATATCGAAGCTATGGCATCTAACTCTAATAACATGGAAGCTACTGGTAAACCAGAAACTTCAAGCGTTGATCTTGAAGGAAAATTATCAGTTATGCCATTATCTGCGAAAAATTTCTTATAAGTTCTGTTCATTTTACCAAAATCATTTATATCTCTCAAATACACTTTTATGTGTACGATATTTGCCAACGATCCTCCAGCGGCTTCAACAATAGCTTTAATATTCTCTAAAACGCTGTAGGTTTGTTCTTTAATTTCAGTATCACCTTGTTTAGGGCCTTGACCTGAGACGAATAATAAATTTCCTACTTTAACGCCTGGAGTATATGGACCCGCAACTGGTGTACCTGGATTTATATGTTCCAATTCAACCATTTTTTAATATTCACCTATTAATTTTAATTCTTTAGTAATTTTTACCTCGAGCGAAAATTTGCCATTTACCAATATATTCATTATTTTTAATTACGTGAATATAATCATACAAATTGATTGTAGGACAGATATGTGCAGGAATTAATTCAATTTTTTCCCCTAACTTGAAATTAGCTCCAATACTTTTTATTTGGGTATGTTCTTCATTCATTACTCTAAACTTAATTTTAGGATATCCTTTAACAATAGGTTTTCCATCACCAGTAGCAATTGCTTTTGTACCCGCATCTAAAGTGAACTCCTTATTACCAGTTTGGTTTTGAACGGTGCTCAATACCGTCACTGCAATATCAAATATGGGATTGACCCGAAATAGATGTTCATCTGAAAATACATAAGTTCCTGGTTGAACTTCAGTAATCCCTTCACACTCTGCAGCATGCATATAAGTAGCGGATCCAGAAGTAGAAATATAGTCAATATTAAAATCATTTTCATTAAGTAATTTTTTCGTCTCATTTAACCAGTTCATGCATTCATTTGTCATTGTTTCTCTTTGTTCAACGTTCATCATTGGAGTTAAGTGACCTTCATATCCTTGTAATCCAACTAATTTAACTCCTGGAGTATCGCGGATAAATTTAGCCATTTCTAATGCAAGTTCACCCGGTTCTACTCCAGCTCTCCCCAGTCCTAAATTAATTTCGAGCAATACCTCAAGCTCCATATTTGCTTGAGTAGCTTGTTTACTCAGATCTAAAATGTTCTTTCTTGAGTCAACGACACATCTTGCTAAAACATATTTATTTAGCAGGACTAATCGCTTGATATGCTCAAGGTCAATAACTTGATTCGCAATCAAGATATCATCTATACCAGATTGAGCGAAAATTTCAGCTTCTCCAACTTTCGCAACGGCGATTCCATTTGCTCCCCCTTCCTTTAAAATCATATGTGCGACTATAGGCATTTTTGCAGTTTTAAGATGAGGTCTCAAGTTAACACCAATATCTTTTACAAATTTTGCCATTGTTTTTATATTTTTTAACATTGCATCATAATTTAAAACAAGTGCTGGAGTTGATATGCCTGATTTCCAACTATCGTCCATTTCTTTTCACTCTATGCAAAAATCTAATTCAATCACAACTAAAAATATAAAATCGAATTTAAATTATTGAGAATCGAAAAAATTATTTGAAACCTCCTTTTTATATTCTTATTCATAATCGTGTGATTCTAATAATGTCTAAAAAATTTTCTACAGAGCCCTTACGAGGAATGGAAGATTATTATCCTGATGATTTAAGAGAACTTAACTGGATTATTGAAAATATTAAAGATGTAGCCGAACGATACTCATTTGAAGAATTCGAGAGTCCCCAATTAGAACCCATTGAAATTTTTGCCGCCAAATCATCTGAAGAACTGGTGAATGAGCAATCATTTATTGTTGAGAAAGTTGAAGGCGAAAGACTCATCTTAATTCCTGAGTTGACTCCTAGCTTAGCCCGTATTATTGCGAAAAAGAGTCAAGAACTTAAAAAACCGATAAGATGGTTCTCCAATCCAACGTGTTTTCGGTATGAAAGACCGCAACGTGGACGAAAAAGACAGTTTAAGCAAATAAATTTCGACATATTGGGAGAAGAGAGCTTATTTGCTGACTTAGAAATCTTTAGTATAATTGTTGATATTTTCAAGCAATTTGGAGCAAAACCAGACCAATTTCAAATTTGTTATAATAACAGAAGATTTATCGATGCTCTCTGTGAGATTGTTTTAAAAGTACCTAAAGAAAAATTATCATTGATATATAAAATTCTAGATAAATCTGATAAGATGGAAGGATATGAATATGAAAAATTTATCATCGATTCGTTCCAAGATGATTCAATCGTGCAAGGCATCAATAATATAAAAGATACTGAAAGCTTGAATGGTTTACTGTCAAACTTTGATACAATTCCAAAAGAATTCTTTGAAACTGAAGGATATAAAGAACTTAATGGATTTATCCAACTCTTGGATGATGCCAATATCTCAGAATATTGCACTTTTTCGTCTAAAGTAGTTCGGGGACTAGATTATTATACTGGGATTGTTTATGAAGTATTTGATACTGGAACAGAAAATAGAAGAAGTATTTTTGGAGGTGGGAGATATGACGATTTGGTTTCCCTATTCTCTGATGATAAAATTACTGGAACGGGATTCGGTATGGGAACGTTGATGCTCTCCTTATTCTTGAAATCATATGATCTAATACCCGAAGAAATCCGAAAGAAAGATTATACCGACACGATTTATATCGCTTCAATTAATAATGACGTCTCAAAATATGCACTTAAATTAGCAAAACTCGTTCGTGATGAAGATTTCCCCTGCATTATAGATTA
>Ga0315534_1002953_pt1 | contig 11125 bp, 11 predicted proteins | sample SalMarSW160240MG_FD_203094 | JGI IMG/M metagenome (GOLD analysis project Ga0315534, IMG submission 203094) | Salt marsh sediment microbial communities from the Plum Island Ecosystem LTER, Massachusetts, United States - Salt Marsh Sediment SW1602-40 ... | reverse complement strand
AGCGTGCGTGATATGGACTGTACTGTTTCTAAATCTTCGCCCAACTGCAGGAACCCGAGCAGCACATCATCCGGTCGACGAAAGACCGGCACGGTTAAGACTCGGTAATCCAGACTGTCTATCGAGATAGTACTGAAAATGTTGGATGTAGCTGGCACATTTCCGGGATCCAGGATGCCTTCAACTATGGGTGTGTTGATCGATTGCCATATAACCTCGCCCTGATCGTTAAGAATTTGAAGTGATACCTTCGATGTTAGGTCGAGTGCACGCAAGGTGAGCGCCAGATCTTCGGGCAACCCCTCTGATAAGGTTGCCAGGACCTCATCGGCGGTCTGGTTGAGGGTTTGTTCCACCTGGTTGGTCAGATTCAAGGTGAGGGAGACGTATACAGTCGAAGCAAAGAGGAGCAGCACCGCTGCCAGTACACCTGTGTACCAGAGCGTTAGCCTTGCCCTCAGGGTCATTCAGATTCTCTGAGTACGTAGCCCACGCCGCGCACTGTATGGATCAAGCGCGGCGATTCATTCTCCTCGGTTTTCTGCCTCAAGTAGCGGATGTAAACCTCGATGATGTTACTCTCCCCGCCGAAATCATATCCCCAAACACGGTCATAGATCAGATCTCGGGTCAGTACCTGTCGCGGGTGCCTTAGCAGGAGTTCCAGTAGCTCATATTCCTTTGCGGTCAGATCTATCGCCCGTTCGCCGCGGAAAGCCTGGTGGGTCCCTGTATCCAGGCGTAAGTCCTCATAATTGAGAATTTCTGGAATTGTGGTTTTTGAACGCCTCAGCAGGGCTCGCACTCGTGCCAGCAGCTCATTTAAAGCGAAAGGTTTGACAAGATAATCATCCGCGCCTGCATCCAGGCCGCGCACTCGATCCGCAACCGAATCTTTCGCCGTGAGCATGAGAATGGGCAGTTCACTTCCCTCTCGCAGCCGGCGGCAAACCTCCAGCCCGTCCAACCCTGGCTCCAGCTCCGGGAGCATCCAATCGATGATCACAAGGTCAGGCATTGATTTTGCCGCCTTAGCCAGCCCTTCTGTGCCATTGATCGCGGTTTCTACCTGGTAGCCCTCGTAACTCAGTCCGCGTCTCAGGAACTGCAGAATCCGCTCCTCATCTTCAATGATCAGGATTGATCCGCGCATCGCGCCTCCAACGTGCTTTATACCACACGCTTAAAGACACAGAGCCGCCCGTTTCGGCGGCTCCGCGAACGGTTAAGTTTACGATCAGGCGAGCTCTACTGTGGCACCAGCCGCTTCGAGCTTGGCTTTCGCATCCTGAGCAGATTCTTTGCCAGCCTGCTCAAGGACCTTGGCGCCAGCCGTCTCGGCTAATTCCTTTGAATCCGCGAGCCCGAGTTGAGTGATCTGGCGGATAGCCTTGATCACATCTATTTTCTTCGGGCCAACGTCCTTCAAAATCACGTCGTACTCGCTCTTCTCATCTTCAGCTTCGGCAGCTGCCGCGCCGGCTCCAGGAGTAGCGGCGATGGCGACCGGTGCGGCGGCAGAAACACCCCACTCCTCCTCGAGTTCCTTAACCAATTCGGAAACTTCGAGGATGGTTAGCTTATTGAGTTCATCCTTGATCTTCTTGATATCAGCCATGGTAATAGTTCTCCTTCATCCACAAGTATAGTTTTTAATGTTTCATCAATCAGGCTGCAGCGCCTTCCGGCTTCGCATCGATATAGGCCTGAAGCACATTTACAACCTGGCGCATGGAACCTGCCAGCACGCGCGCTAGTTGGGAACCGGGCATATTCAGAACACCCAGCAACTGCGCCTGCAGCGCGGGCATCGGTGGGAGTTCTGCGAGACTGCGGATTTGCGCAGCATCAAAAAGCTCACCGTCGATGATCCCAGCCTTGACCCGGAAAACTTCCTTTTCCTTCGAGAGATCTACCAAGATCTTCGCCAGGCCTGGGACGTCCTCTGAGGCTGCGCCTATTGCCGTTGGTCCTTCGAAGGCGTTTTCGGGATGTGCCCATCCGGATTCTTCGAAAGCCCGTTTTGCCAGCGAGTTCTTGACGACAAAAAATTCGCCGCCCATCTCACGGATCTTTGCCCGCAAGATTTCTGTTTCTTTCACGGTCAATCCACTGTACTCAGCCAACAGGATGCTTGTATTCCGCTCCAGAATCTCCCGGTATTGAGATACAAGTTCTTCCTTCCGCTTCTTCGATATAGCCAAGTTTCTACACCTCCTTCCCCAGAATCAATTCGAGTCTTCGCTTCGCACAGACGGCTCAAGCAAAGACTCTCGGGGAAAGCTGAAATTCATTCGAGTCTTCACCTCGGCAGGAAATTAAGTCCCCATGAGGACGCCTGCTGTCTTCGGCGAAACGACTATCCAATTGTCCTTAAGCGTCCGCAATTGTACCTCAGCGAACCCAGGTTGTGAAGCCTATCCCCCGCCAAGTGCAAGGGCTGCGTTGGGCTCAATGCGGATCCCGGGTCCCATCGTGCTGCTGATCACGACCCGCCGGACATAAGACCCCTTCGCTGAGGCGGGACGGGTTCGACGGACCGCGTCCATCAAGGCCGCCATGTTTTCGTATAGCTGCTGGGCTTCGAATGAAATCTTACCGATCGGGACGTGAAGATTCGACGTTCGATCGGTGCGGAATTCAACCCGACCCGATTTCAGTTCATCGATTACCCGCCCCAGATCATCTTCAGGGACAACGGTGCCTGCCTTCGGGCTGGGCATCAAGCCGCGCGGACCGAGGATGCGCCCGAGCCGGCCAACCTTGCCCATCATATTGGGTGTGGCGACGGTCGCGTCGAAATCCATCCACCCACCCTGGATGCGTCCGATTAATTCATCATCGGCGATGAAATCAGCTCCGGCTTCGCTTGCCGCGCGGGCTGCATCGCCCTCAGCAAAAACGACGACCCGCACCGTCTTGCCCAGACCATGCGGAAGCATGACCGTGTCCCGAATCTGCTGATCGGCGTGGCGAGTATCTACGCCAAGCCGGATGTGTACTTCGACTGTGCTGTCAAACTTGGTGAAGGCGATCTTCTTGATCAGCTCGAGCGCTTCTAAAGGTTCGTAAAGTTTCTGACGATCTACTTGTTCCAGTGCATTGCGATAATTCTTTCCTTGCTTTGCCATTCTATTCTCCCTGTGGTTCAGACGGGTCGCTCAGTGATGACCCTCCCACGGCCTATAGGACTAGCCTTCTATGACGATTCCCATGTTGCGTGCAGTGCCTTCGATTTGCCGCATGGCGCTCTCGATATCGTTAGCGTTTAGATCCTTCATCTTGGTTTCGGCGATCTCGCGAACCTGGTTGCGGGTGACTTTGCCAACTTTATCGCGGTTGGGCTCCGCCGAACCCTTTTCCACTCCAGCTGCCTTGCGCAGCAGCACAGCTGCAGGCGGTGTCTTGAGCGTGAATGTAAATGAACCGTCGGTGTAGATCGTGATCTCGGCCGGGATGATCTCGCCGACTTTGCTCGAAGTCCGTGCGTTGTACTCCTTGCAAAAGGCCATCAGGTTGATGCCATGCGGAGCGAGCGCCGGTCCGATCGGCGGGGCAGGATTGGCTTTGCCAGCTTCAATTTGCAGTTTCAGGATTGCCTTAAGTTTCTTTGCCACAGCGTTACTCCTCCAGTGGTGCGAACGGGCCGTAAGACCCTCCCACGATGGGCTCGCCTCAGCGAGCGAAAGATCATGCCTTCTCTACCTGCAAGAAATCCAGCTCGACCGGTGTCTCCCGGCCGAAGAAAGACACCATCACGCGCACTTTGGCACGCTCCATATCAATGTCTGCAACCGTTCCAATGAAATCGTTGAATGGGCCGTCGACGATGCGCACTTTCTGGTCGATCTTGTAGGTGACCTTGATGCGCGGAGCTTCGGCTTCCATGCGCTTAACAATCGAAGAAACCTCTTCCGGCCGCAAAGGTGTGGGGTCATTACCCATCCCAACAAATCCCGTCACACCGGGAGTATTGCGCACAACGTACCAAGAATCCTCGTCCATCAACATCTGGACCAGGATGTAGCCCGGGAAAACGCGGCGCTCAACGGTGCGTCGCTTGCCATCCTTAACCTCGATCTCCTCTTCGGTCGGGACAACCACGTCGAAGATCTTTAGTTTCATCTCCATCGTTTCAATGCGCTGCTCAAGGTTATGCCGGACTTTGTTTTCATAGCCCGAATAGCAGTGCACGACGTACCAGCGTCTTCCGTCATCCGGCTCTTCTGCGGGCTGGGCTTCGTCTTCAAGCACATCTTCGACTTCAGCCTTGGCCTTTGGCTTCACTTTCGCTTCCGGTTTTATCGTCTCAACAATTTCGACGTATTCTTCGGTTTGTGGCTCATCGGGGCTTTGAACGTCGATATCATCCAACTCGTCCAATGATGCTGTGGGCCGATCACCTTCATCTATCTGCGTGGTGACCGCAGTATCCTCGGTATCCGCTCCGGAATCCTGGGCTTCCACTTCGGCGTCCACATCGGATGCGTCGGAGTCACGAGCATCGCCGATCTCATCGAAAGGTTCGGCTTCGACGTTCGAATCCGCAGTCACGGCTTCAACCGCACTGGTCTCACTGACCTGCTCGTCTGAGATCGCCTCAGTCCGTCCTTCTTCAAACTCGCTCACGCATGACTCCCTTGCGGTACAACTTTTATCCCAGGCTTAAAATGAAGGCGATGATCCGTGAGAATACAAAATCCAGCACGCCCAGCAGTGCGCTCATCACGCCAACAACGATCAAGACGATGACTGTCAAGCGAATCGCTTCCTGGCGGGTCGGCCAGGTAACCTTCCGCAGCTCGGCAGTGGTCTCACGTAAGTAGCGTGTTACCGGATTGGATCTACGCTTCGAAGCGGCTTTCGATTTTGCCACTCCACAACTCCTCAGACTAAGCGACGCCCGTTCCCGCCAGGCGTCGCAGGTTTTTCCTGGCAGGCGAGGCAGGACTTGAACCCGCAACCCCCGGTTTTGGAGACCGGTGCTCTGCCAGTTGAGCTACTCGCCTGCGTAAAGGGCTGTTCCAGCCCTTACTTGGTCTCGCGATGCAACGTATGCTTGCGGCAGCGCGCACAGTATTTATTCATCTCGAGCCGTCCAGGATCATTACGACGGTTCTTCTCGGAAGTATAGTTACGTTCCTGGCATTCCGTGCATTCCAGGGTGACTACCGGGCGTACATCTTTCTTTGCCATAATCGGTTGCGATCGCCCCTCTTTACGGAGCGCTCAAACCTCTCCTACTCTAAGATCTCGGTGATGACGCCCGCGCCGACGGTCAGGCCGCCTTCGCGGATCGCAAATGTCGAGCCTTTCTCCAGCGCCACCGGGACGATCAACTCAACCATCAGGTTCACGCTGTCACCGGGCATCACCATCTCCACGCCCTCCGGCAGCTCGATCGTCCCTGTCACATCCATCGTCCGCACGAAGAACTGCGGCCGGTAGCCCGTGAAGAATGCCTTGTGCCGCCCGCCCTCGTCCTTCGTCAGCACGTACACTTCGCTCATGAACTTCTTGTGCGGCGTGATCGAGCCCGGAGCCGCTATCACCATCCCCCGCTCCACGTCCTCCCGGTCGATCCCCCGCAGCAGCAGCCCCAGGTTGTCCCCTGCCTGCCCTGTGTCCAGCGTCTTGTGGAACATCTCCACACCCGTCACCACCGTGCTCACCGTCTTCTCGCGCAGCCCGACGATGTCCACGTTCTCACCTGTCTTCACCACCCCACGATCCACCCGGCCCGTTACCACCGTCCCCCGGCCCTTGATCGAGAATACGTCCTCCACCGACATCATGAACGGCTTGTCCAGCTCTCGCTTCGGCTCCGGTATGTACTCGTCCACCACCCGCAGCAGCTCCTTGATCGATGCATACTCCGGCGCATCCGGATCCGTGCTCTCGCTCTCCAGCGCCGCTAAAGCACTCCCGCGCACGATCGGCGTCTCATCCCCCGGAAATTCGTACTCGTTCAGCAGCTCGCGCAGCTCCAGCTCCACCAGCTCCAACAGCTCCGGGTCGTCCATCATGTCCACTTTGTTCAAATACACCACGATCGACGGTACATCTACCTGCCGCGCCAGCAGCACATGCTCGCGCGTCTGCGGCATCGGCCCGTCCGGCGCCGCCACCACCAGGATCGCCCCGTCTACCTGCGCCGCCCCCGTGATCATGTTCTTGATGTAGTCGCGGTGTCCCGGCATGTCCACGTGCGCATAGTGCCGCTTCTCCGTCTCATACTCCACGTGCGCAATCGCTATCGTGATCCCCCGCTCTTTCTCCTCCGGCGCATTGTCGATCGAATCGAACGGCCGGAAATCTGCATTCCCCTTGAACGAACAGTACTTCGTGATCGCCGCCGTCAGTGTCGTCTTCCCGTGGTCGATGTGTCCCATCGTTCCCACGTTCATGTGCGGCTTCGTTCGCTGAAATTTCTCCTTAGCCATAATTCCTATCTCCTCATGCAATCAAGATCCGGTTGTAATAGAGCTTAGAGCCCTCAAGGGGATTTGAACCCCTGACCCCGTTCTTACCAAGAACGTGCTCTACCGTCTGAGCTATGAGGGCGGGGACCGCAGCTTCTTTATCGATCAGCAATGCAGCCGCTGAGTGGGCGGTGAAGGATTCGAACCTCCGAAGGCGTATGCCAGCTGATTTACAGTCAGCCCCCTTTGGCCACTTGGGTAACCGCCCGTGGTCGCCCTATTCCCTTTCCCAGTCTTCCCAGGTTGTGGGCCTCGTGGGCTTGCTGGGAAAACAAGCCGACGATGGGAATCGAACCCATAACCTACCGCTTACAAGGCGGTTGCTCTGCCGTTGAGCTACGTCGGCATGACAACAAAATGCGCCTCACCTGCACGGCGCTGTTTTATTATACCAGACACTCCTGCCGACCTCGCGCGCCGAGTTTACCAAGATTCAGGGGCAGCGTCAATGGACCTTGAATTTCGCTGCTCCCGGGCTGTAAATAAAACGATGGATCCGGCCACTGCCGCGTTGAGGGAGCTGATGTGCCCACCCATCGGAATATGCACCAGGAAATCACACGATTCGCGCACCAAACGCCGTAGCCCGGCTCCCTCGTTCCCAACAACGAGCGCCATGCGTCCCGTGAATGAGGCCTGTGTATATATCTTAGCCCCTGATCCCTGATCAAGGCCTGCGATCCAGAACTGGGCATCCTTGAGAACACGCATCGCTTGCGCCAGGTTGTGCCTGGCAATCAGCAGGTGCTCGCTCGCACCAGCAGAAGCGCGCACGACTGCCGGTGTCACCGAAGCGCTGCGGTGTGCCGGGATGAGCACCCCGGCGACGCCGACAGCCTCCGCGCTGCGCAGGAGTGTGCCCAGGTTTTGCGGATCCTGGAGCATATCCAGGATCAGGACCAGGGCTCCTGCTGGAGACTTCTCGCAGCGTTTAATGACGGCTATCAGGTCCTCATAAGGATAAGGACCAGCATCAGCCAGGACACCCTGATGATTGACCCCAGAACGATCCAGTTCCTGACGCTGGACATACGTGACGGGGATATCTTGCTCGCCCGCAAGGTCGATAAGCTGCGCGAGCGTCCCTTCGATTTGCGCGCCCTGTGCTATCCGGATGGCGTTAACCGACCGCCGGCCAGCTTTCAGCGTCTCAACGATTGGGTTCCGGCCGTAAAGTGTGTCTCCCGGCGCAGTTGTCATCGGATGTGCACCATGGGCTTTGAGCCCCAGGAGATCATCTTGGTGGAATGTGATGAGAACGAGCAGACTTCTGGGGCGAGGATCACACTTTGCGCCAGGTGGTGACTCCCTTACTATCTTCCAGGGTAACATCCATCTTCGCCAGGCGATCGCGGATTTGATCTGCAAGTGCGAATTGGCCAGCCTCCCGCAGTGACTGCCTGATCTCGATCAGCAGTTCGATGAAGGGGCCGGCGTCCCCCTCCAACCCGGCAATCTCGAGCTGTAAACCTAGCACTTCTGCCAGCTCACGCAGCACGGCCTGTGACCGTGAAAGATCGGGGTTGCTAGCTCCAGCCGCACGCGCTTCGTTGATCGCCTTTACCAAATCAAACAGATGCCCCAACGCGCCGGCTGTGTTGAAATCGTCATCCATCGCCGACTTGAACCCATCCCGTGCGGCCTCGTTCGCTGCTTCCAATTGATGGGTGAGTTCAGCAGGAACATCCTTCAGAGGGATAGCCGGTCGCAGCCCTCCCTTCAAACGGGCGAGCGCCGCCGCAGCCTGCTCGATTACCGCATCGTTGAAAGTGACTGGGCTGCGGTAGCTGGCATTCAGAATGAGTATGCGCAGGACATCTGGCTCGTGTTCCTCCAGGAATGCTTCGATCGTGAATACATTTCCTGTCGATTTTGACATGTCGGCACCGCTGAGCTGCATCATGCCGTTGTGCACCCAGTAGCGCGAGAAAGGCACACCACTGTAGCTTTCGGATTGGGCGATTTCATTTTCGTGATGGGGAAATATCAGGTCATTTCCACCGCCGTGGATGTCGATTTGCTCTCCAAGATGGTGCAGGCTCATCGCAGAGCACTCGATGTGCCACCCTGGTCTGCCAAGCCCCCATGGGCTTTCCCAGGCTGGCTCACCAGGCTTGGCTGATTTCCACAGGGCAAAATCGGCCGGGTCTTCCTTGCGGCTATCGACCTCAAGCCGGGCGCCAGCCCGCATATCCTCTACATGGCGATGTGAAAGCCGACCATAGTCTTCATCCCGGGCAACCCGGAAATATACGTCTCCATCGATAGCGTATGCATAACCGCGCTCGATCAAACCCTCCACCATGTCGATGATAGTCTCGATCTCAAGCGAAACGCGCGGGTACACCGACGCGGGTTTGATGTTCAGGTCCTTCAGATGCTGGTCGTATTCATCAATGTAGGTATTGGCCAGCTCAAGCGCATCGGCACCCAATTCCTGGGCCCTCAAGATCACCTTATCGTCAACATCTGTGTAATTCATGACGTGTTTGATCTCGTAACCGCTGTATTCGAGGTAGCGCTTGATGACGTCAAAGACAATGGACGACATCGCGTGTCCGACGTGGGCTTTGTCGTAGACTGTAGGCCCGCAGACATACATTCGCACTTTACCTGGTTCGATCGTCTCGAAAGGTTCCTTGCTGCGAGTGAGTGTGTTATAGATTGTTAGCGTCATGAAGCCCTACTCCCCCAGGACTGGCTGAACAGGTTCGGCACCCGGCCGGGCGAAGATCATTCTTCCAGCTGCAGTTTGAAGCACTTTCGTTACGGTGACGGGAACCACCTGATTGATATACCCCTTGCCTTCCTCGACCACGACCATGGTCCCGTCGTCGAGATATCCCACACCCTGTCCAACCTCTTTCCCTTCCTGGATGACGCTCACCTCAAGCGTCTCGCCAGGCAGAAAGACCGTCTTCACAGCGTTGGCAAGCTCATTGATATTGAGAACCGTTACACCCTGCAGTTCGGCGACACGATTGAGGTTATAGTCGTTGGTCAGGATACTGCTCCGCAGCTGCTTGGCGAGCACGACCAGCTTGTCATCGACCTCGCGCACACCTTCCACGTCAAGATCGGTTACCCTGAAGGAAATGTTGGGGTCCTTTTGCAGACGGTTGAGGATGTCGAGCCCACGCCGGCCGCGCTGGCGCCGTAGGCTGTCGGATGAATCGGCAATATGCTGGAGTTCGTTTAGGACAAAGGCTGGGACCAGCATCGGTCCATTGATGAAGCCGGTGTGAGCGATATCGGCGATGCGGCCATCAATAATTACGCTCGTGTCGAGCAGCACGCTCCCTCCACCGCTGACAGCTCCCTTTGCTTCCTGAACCGTGCTTGAAAAGCGCGAACTGATCAGGTTCAGAATGTCACTCTGGCGAGTGATGAACACCGCCACGCTCAAATAACTAAATAGGACCACACCCAGGAAGGGAAGGATCTGGCTGAAGGGTGAGGGCAGGAAAGAGAGGGGAAAGGCAACCAGTGCTGCCACGATCAAACCCACGATGAGACCGATCGCCCCGGCGATGATGCTGCGGGCCGATAGCTGGGCGATTTGTGATCGAATGGCCCGTGTGGGTCGGGTGGTAATAAATGGTGTCACCACCAGCCCCATCAATGCACCGACCAGCCCAAATACGCTCGCCCAGAGGACCGGCTGCTCGCCAGCGGACTTCCCCAGCAAGGTGCCAAGGTAGACACCTCCGACTGCAAATGCGACCATGCCGATCAGGCGGAATACAAAATCAATGCTCATAGCCCTGCCTTTTAATAACACTGTGGACGCCCGGTTTCGGCGTCCACAGTGTGGAAAACCCCCATCCCCTTGGTTCGTTGACCGATGGCCCTCAAATGCCGAACGATCGTCGTGTATCGGATATAGAAGCCTGGTAAACGAATTGTGCGGATGATGCCGGGCGAAGAAGGCGCAAATAAAGGATAAACGAACCTTCTCGCAAGTTCATGATAACACGCCGCCCGAGGGCATGTCAACGCTCGTGAGGTACTTCGTGTGGTGTACAATCGCCCTTCTGCGGAGACTTGCTATGCACATTCTTATCACGAACGACGACGGTGTCCAGGCCCCGGGCTTACTAGCCCTGGCCCAGGCCTTTCAAGGTCTGGGCAGGGTGACGGTACTTGCGCCCGATCGAAATTGGTCCGCCTCTGGTCATGTGAAAACAATGCATCGGCCGCTCCGTGTTAGGGAGACACAACTCGCCGATGGCACTCCAGCGCTGGCCACTGATGGTTCGCCTTCCGACTGTGTCGCTCTCGCTGTCCTGGGGTTGGTCAAAGAGCCGCTCGACTTCGTCGTCTCCGGGATCAATCCACGGGCGAATGTCGGGAATGATCTGACCTACAGCGGCACTGTCACGGCGGCGATGGAGGCGGGGATTTCCGGATTACCCGGTTTCGCTTGCTCGGTTGACCCTCAGGATGACCGCCGTGGCCCTATCGACTACCAACCCGCTGCCAACATCTTTCGATCGATCATCACTCAGGCCATGGCCAAGCCACGGCCCGAGGCGCTCATCCTCAATATCAATGTCCCCCTTACCCCGGTCGAGCAAATTAAAGGAGTCGCCATCACCCGGCAGGGAATCCGGGTGTATCGTGATGCGCTGGTGCAGAGAGAC
>Ga0315534_1002952_pt1 | contig 11127 bp, 9 predicted proteins | sample SalMarSW160240MG_FD_203094 | JGI IMG/M metagenome (GOLD analysis project Ga0315534, IMG submission 203094) | Salt marsh sediment microbial communities from the Plum Island Ecosystem LTER, Massachusetts, United States - Salt Marsh Sediment SW1602-40 ... | reverse complement strand
GACGGGCGCGTCCGCCGCCGCCGGTGACGGCCGGTCGAGGCGCCCGTCACCGGCGCGACGGTGAGGGAGCGAGAGGGGGTCGAGTCACCGCCGCGCCGGCGTCGGACGTGCCTGGCGGACCCGCGCGTGCGCCGCCCGTGACGCCGCCTCCGGGGGCCGGCGTCGGGGCTCGGCGCCGGCGGTCAGAGCTCGATCGTCGAGAGCTCGGGGATCCAGCCCTCGGCGCGCGAGACCGCCTCGCGCCAGCGGTCGCGGTCGAGCTCGCGCTGGGGCTCGACGCGCCGTTCGGGCTCCCACGTCCCCGCGACGTCGTCGTCACCGCTCCACACACCCACCGCGAGACCGGCGGCGAACGCGGCGCCGAGCATCGTCGCCTCGGTGACGGGTGCGACCTCGACCGGGTGCTGCGAGGCGTCGGCCAGGGCCTGCACGAACGTCGTGTTGGCAGCCATCCCCCCGTCGACGTGCAGCACGTCGATCGTGATGCCTGCGTCGGCCTGAGCCGACTCGACCAGGTCGGCCCCGCGGTGCGCGATCCCCTCGAGCACAGCCCGCACGACGTGGGCGCGCTCGGTGCCTCGGGTGAGCCCGAGCAGGGTGCCGCGCGCGCCGAAGTCGTACACGGGCGTGCCGAGACCGAGCAGTGCCGGCACGTACCAGACGTCGCCGGTGTCGTCACAGCGCGCCGCGACCTCATCCGACTCCTCGACGGTCGTCAGGATCGCGAGGTCGTCGCGCATCCACTCGACGTTCGCGCCGGCCGCGAGCATCGCCGCCTCGAGCCCCCAGGTGTCGGTGCCGTCGGCTCGCCTCGTGACGATCGGGAAGCAGCCCCCCGCGCGCCCGCGCTCGTCGAGCTGCGGACGCTCGGGCCCGTAGACGAGGTCGAGCATCCCGCCCGTGCCGAACGTGATCTTGGCGTCACCGGGGCGGACGCAGCCCTGGCCGAGCAGCGACGCCTGCTGGTCGCCGATGATCCCCGCGATCGGGGGCGCGCCGGCGAGCGCACTCGCCGTGCCCGCGATTCCAGTGGAGTCGACGACCCCCGGCAGCAGCTCCTCGGCGATGCGGAGCACGCCGAGCGCCGTCGGGTCCCACGAGTCGTTCTCGGGCGTGCGCAGCGCGGTGAGGTGCGCGTTGCTCGCATCGGTGACGTGCAGCGCGCCCTCGGACAGGTGCCACGCGATCCAGGTGTCGACGGTGCCGAACGCCAGCGCGCCCGATCGGGCTCGCTCGGGATCGACGGCGTCGAGGATCGACTCGAGCTTCAGGGCGCTGAAGTTCGGGGCGAAGCGGTGCCCGTCGCCTCGGAGCTCGAGGCAGCGGCCGACGACGCGGAGATCCTGCCAGCCCTGGCCCGGCGCGACGGGCTCGCCGGTGCGCCGGTCCCAGACGATCGCCGAGGCGCGCTGATCGGCGACGCCGACGGCGTCGACCGGTCCGCCCTCGGCGAGCGAGCGGCGCGCCAGGTCGAGCGCCACCCGGGCCATCGCGGCGGCGTCGAACTCGACGAGTCCGGGTGCCGGCGAGTCGGGGAGCAGCGGCGCCCGGTGCTCGACCACGACTCGGGCTTCCGCGTCGACGACCGCGCTGCGCACCGACGACGTCCCCACGTCGACGACGAGGATCCTCATGGTTGCGTCCGTCACCCGCGTATCCCGGGGTGAGGGACGCACGTCGCACCTGCGTCCCCGACCGTCGCCTGCGCGGGTGACGGACGCAACCAGAGGGGGGTCATGGCCACGCGGGGCTCGGGCCGTAGGGGCTCGGCAGGCCGAGCTTGCCGGGGTTGAGGATGCCGTTCGGGTCGAGCGCGGCCTTCACCGCCGCGAGCACGTCGAGGCCGACGCCGAGCGCGTCCCTCATGAACCGGGAGCGGTTGAGGCCGACCCCGTGGTGGTGGCTCAGCGCACCGCCGCGCTCCAGCACGGCCCGCGTCCCCGCGTCCCACGCAGCCCGGTAGTACGCGTCGCGCTCGTCGGCCGGCGGTTGTCCACCGAACGTGAAGTAGAGGCACGCGCCGTCGGGATACGAGTGCGACTGGTGCGCGGAGGCGACGACCGTGTGCTCGACACCCCGGATCGCCGCGGTCGCGGCGTCGTAGATCGCCGGGAGGTCGTGCCAGCGTGCCGCGATCTCCATCGTGTCGACGACGTAGCCCCGCGTGATGAGCGCCTGGAGTGCGCTGACGTCGTTGCGGTGGTCGAGCCAGCGCGTGAGGAGCGCGTCGCCGTCGAGCGGCGCGCCGTCGCCGGTGCACTCCTCGGTCACCACCTGCATGACGGCGTCGACGAGCCGGCCGTCGCCCTCGTCGAGGACGAGCAGCGGGTGGACGCCGGCGCCGGTCTCGAAGTTGCGCTGACCCTCGATGTCGTCGTAGAGCCGGAGCACGGCGGGTGTCGCGCCCCGGTGGAGGATCCGCCGACACGCGTCGAGCCCGGCGACGAACGACGGGAACCCGAACGCGACCCGGCGCTCGGTGGGCGGCACCGGGTGGCACCGCAGGCGCGCGCCGGTGATGACGCCCAACGTCCCTTCGCTGCCGACGAACACCTGGGTGAGATCGGGCCCGACGGCCTGTCGTGGCGCGCCGCCCGTCGACACCACCCGCCCGTCGGCGAGCACGACGTCGAGTCCGACGACGATGTCCTCGATCTTGCCGTAGCGCGTCGAGTACTGCCCGGCCCCCCGGCACGCGAGCCAGCCGCCCACCGTCGAGAGCTCGACCGACTGCGGCCAGTGGCCGGCGGTGAGGCCGTGGGAGTCGCGCAGCTCGTCCTCGAGAACGTCGCCGAACGTGCCCGCGCGCACGTCGACGACCATCGACGCCTGATCGACGGCCACGATCCCGGCGAGCCCGCAGCAGTCGAGCACCACGCCACCGTGCAGCGGCACGCTGGCCCCGCACACTCCGCTGCGGCCCGCCGCGGCCGTCACCGGGACGCGCGCCTCGTTGCAGACACCGAGCACGGCTGCGACCTCGTCGACGGTCCCCGGCCGCGCTACCACCGCCGCCCGCGCTGCGACCTCGTCGTCGAGCGCCCAGATCATCGCGAGCGGCCACCAGTCGCGGCTCGTCTCGTCGAGCGCAGTGTCGTCGGTGGTCACGTCGGCGCACGACCCGCGCAGGCGATCGAGCAGTGCCTCGTCGACGCCGATCGCCGGCGCCGTCAACCGCGCCGTGACCGGCGCGGTCCGGCCGAACGCGATCGGCGGCGTGGGCGCACCCCGGTTCGTGTCCACGGCGCCGGGACGCGCGCTACGCGCCGAGCGAAGCGTCGAGCGCGGCTTCGGACAGGCCGCCCGACTCGCGCTCGTGCTCGATCGCGGTGCGGTACGCGTCGACCTGCCGTGCCGTCTCGGCCGTGTCCCACCGGAGCTCGGGAGCGATGAGCGCTGCCACCGACTGGGCGGCGGACGACGACGCGTCGCGCGCGAGGAGACGTGCACGAGTGCGGCGCGAGAGCACGTCATCGAGCGTGCGCGCCATCTCGTGGCGCACCGCGTGGAGTGCCTCCGCGCGCAGGTACGGGAGCCCCGGCACCAGTGCCTCACCCAGGTCGCCGTCGGCAGCGACGAGGTCGAGGATCGCCGCCATCTCGGCGCCGTACCGCCCGCCTAGGTGCTCGTGGAGGCTCGGCTCCGCGGGCTCGGGTCGCGCCTCGAACCCTTCGCCCCCGATGATCGTCATGCGCTTCGTCCGGCTCTTCGACCGCTTGCGGAGCACGACGCCCGAGGTCGCGTCGAGCGTGTCCTGGGCCATCTGTCGGTACGTCGTCAGCTTGCCGCCGTTGATCGTGACGAGCCCGTGCTCCGACACCCGGACGCCGTGGCGGCGCGACAGGTCGGCGGTTCGCTCGCTCGAGGCCGTCCGGAGCAAGGGTCGCAGGCCGGCCCACGTCGCGACGACGTCGTCACGACTCACCGGCTCTGCGATCGCGAGGTTGAGCGCCGCGAGCAGGTAGTCGACGTCGGCGGGAGTGCACTGGGGGTCGTCGAGCGGCCCGTCGTAGTCGGTATCGGTCGTGCCGACGTACGTCGCGTCGCCCCACGGCACCACGAACACCGACCGCTTGTCCTTGGGCACGGGCACGATCGCCGCGATGTCGTTGCGGACCTTCGACCACGGCACCGTGATGTGGATGCCCTTCGCCGGCCGGATCGACTCAGGGTGCGTCCCCTCGTCCATCGTGCGCACGTCGTCGGACCACACGCCCGTGGCGTTGATCACGGCACGCGCCCGTACCTCGAGCTCCGTGCCGTCGGCCTCGAGGCGCGCGCCGCAGATCCTGCCCTTGGTGTCCTTGAGCAGCGCGACGACGTTCGTGTAGTTCGCGATCGCCGCGCCGTGGCTCGCCGCCGTCCGCGCGATCGCGAGCGTCAGACGCGCGTCGTCGGTCAGGCAGTCGTAGTAGATGTACGCGCTCGCGACGTTGTCGCGCCGCAGCGTGGGCATGTGGCGCAGCGCTTCGGCGGAGGTGAGTCGCTGGTGACGCTTGCGGATCCGCAGGCCACCCGTGAGGTCGTACATCCACAACGCGGCGCCCATGGCGCGCGCCACCCGCCGGTCGATGAGCCCGTCGCGGGTGAGGATCGGGATCAGGAAGGGGAGGACGCGGACGAGATGGGGCGCGTTGGCGAGGATGCGATGCCGCTCGCGCAGGTTCTCGTAGACGAGCGCGATCTCCCGCTGCTGGAGGTAGCGGATCCCGCCGTGGACCAGCTTCGAGCTCTTCGACGACGTGCCCGACGCGAAGTCGTCGCGCTCGACCAGGGCGACGCGCAGCCCGCGCGAGACGCCGTCGAGGGCACACCCGACGCCGGTGATCCCGCCGCCGACCACCAGCACGTCGAACTCCTCGTGTCCGAGCCGGCGGAGCGCGTCGGCCCGGTCGAAGGCTGGGAGCGGTGGCACGCCGGCCAGGTTACCGGCGAGTAGGGAGAGCCGGCCGGGGCGGCACGCGAGGACGCGTCAGGCGACGACGCCGGCACCGCCGCCTTCGGCGACGAGTGGCTCGCCGGCCTCCACCCAGGCCTGGAGCCCGCCGACGAGGTTCGAGGCGTCGTAGCCGGCGGCCACGAGCGCCTGGGTGACCTTCGCGGACCGAGCGCCCGAGCGGCACACGACGACGAGCGGACGAGCGTCGGGGATGTCGGGCCGGCGCGCCGACAGCTCGCCCATCGGGATCGACGTCGAGCCGTCGACGTGACCAGCGTTCCACTCGTCGGGCTCGCGGACGTCGAGCACGACGGCGCCGGCATCGCCGTCGATGCGTGCGCGTGCCTCGTCGACGGTCAGCGTGGGGATTCGGTCGGTCATCGGCTCCGTCCTGTTCGTCGAGGGCGTCGGTGTGCCGGCAGCGAGCCGGGCCCCGCGGAGCGCGCGCGCTTCCATCGGTGCCGCGCGCTCACGCGGCGTCGGCGGTCTCGGCGCGCCAGGCCTCGAACCCACCGAGCACGTCCGAGACGTCCGTGAAGCCGTGGCCGGCGAGGACGCTCGCGGCCACGGCCGAGCGCGCGCCGCCGCCACAGTACGCGACCGTCGGTCGAGTCGGATCGAGCTGTTCCATGGCGTCGATCAGGCGCGGCAGCGGTGTCGGCAGCGCGCCCGGGATGGCGCCGAGCGCGATCTCGCCGGGGCTGCGCACGTCGAGGAGCTGGAGGTCGCCCCCGAGCGTCCGGCGACGCTCCTCGAGCTCGCGCGCCGTGAGCCTCGACGCGCGCTCGGTCGCCTCGGGATGCGCGGCGAGCACGGCGAGCGGCTCGGCGAGGTTGCCGAGCACGGCGTCGAAGCCGATGCGGCCGAGCCGGACCTTCGCCTCGAGCTCGGTTCCGGGGTTGGAGAACAGCACGATGCGCGTCTCGGGCGTCAGGACGTCGCCGGCCCACTCGGCGAAGCGTCCGGTGAGCGACACGTTCACGGCGCCGCGCAGGTGACCGGCGGCGAAGTCCATGGGGTCGCGGGTGTCGAGCACGACCGCTCCGTCGCGCTGAGCCGTGAGGACCGCGTCGAGATCGAGCGCCGGAGGTGCGTGCTCCTCGTCGAGCGTCGGGCGGGCCTCGCGGTTGCGGATCGCGTCGAAGGCGAAGTACCCGGGTGCGGTGGGTTGGCCCTCGGTGACGACGGCGACGAAGTCGTCCTCGCTCATGGGCTGCAGCGCGTAGTTGACGAGGCGCTGCTCGCCGAGCGTCGATTGCCGCTCCGTCGACAGCTGCTTGCCGCACGCCGACCCGGCCCCGTGCGCGGGGAACACGCGCGTCTCGTCGGGCAGGGTGAGCAGCTGCTCGTGGAGCGAGTGGTACAGCGCTCGAGCGAGCTCGTCGGCTGTCACCCCCAGGGACGAGAGGAGGTCGGGGCGCCCGACGTCGCCGATGAAGAGGGTGTCACCGGTGAGCACCGCGTGCGGCACGTCGTCGCCCGCGTGCTCGTACACGATGATGCTGATCGACTCGGGGGTGTGCCCCGGGGTGGCGCGGATCTCGAGCCTCACGTCGCCGAGGTCGAGCTGCTCGAGGTGCGCGAGCGGCTCGAACGGGAACTCGATGCCGCTGACCGCCTCACCGTAGGAGATGGTCGCGCCGGTGCGCTCGGCGAGCTCCAGGTGCCCGGACAGGAAGTCTGCATGCACGTGCGTCTCGATGACGCGCTCGATGACCAGTCCGCTCGCGGCGGCGTCGTCGATGTACTGCGAGACGTCACGCTGGGGGTCGACGACGACGGCGCGACCCGACGTCTCGTCGCCGACGAGGTACGACGCGTGGGACAGGCACTCCAGGTAGTACTGCTGGAAGATCATCGCCGACCTCCTCGGGTCATCAGGCTCGGGTCATCAGGCTCGGGTCATCAGGCTCGGGTCATCAGGCGATCTTGAGGAACAGGCGCTCGAACTCGTCGACCGACTCGCCGTCGGCCGCGGCACGCGCCGGATCCTCGAGGCACTGTGACAGCCCGCTGGCGAGCAGCCGGAAGCCCACCGACTCGAGGGCCCGACGGGCCGCCGACAGCTGCGTCACCACGTCGCGGCAGTCGCGACCCTCGCGGATCATGGCCGAGACGCCCCTGACCTGGCCCTCGACGCGGGCGAGGCGCCGGGTGAGATCGTCGACCGCTGGCTCCGGAACGCCCATCGAACCGCTCCTCTCCGTCGGCTCCATTATACCCCGGGGGGTATCCTGCGCAAACCCCGGCGGAGCGGCGCTCAGGTGCGGTCAGCGGTGACGAGCTCGCTCGCCAGCTCGCGCGCGAGCCGGTAGTTGGCCTTCCCCGCTGCCGAGCGCTCGAGATCGGCGACGACGAAGAAGCGCTTCGGTCGCTTGTAGCCCGACAGCCGGCCACGGCAGTGCTCGTCGAGCATCGCTGCGTCGAGGCTCGCACCCGGCGCGACCACGACGAGCGCGACGACCATCTCGCCGTAGCGATCGTCGGGCACGCCCACGACGAGGCAGTCGCCGACCGCCGGGTGCTCGCGCAGGCACAGCTCGACCTCCTCGGGGTACACCTTCTCGCCGCCGGTGTTGATGCACGCCGAGCCCCGACCCAGCAGCCGGATCGTCCCGTCGGCGTCGACCGTGGCGTAGTCGCCGGGGATCGAGTAGCGGACGCCGTCGTAGGCGCGGAACGTGGCTGCGGTCTTCTCCTCGTCCTTGTAGTACCCGAGCGGCAGGGCACCGGTCACTGCGACCAGCCCGATCTCCTCGCTGCCGGGGGTCACCGGCCTCCCCGTCTCCTCGTCGAGCACGTGCACGCGGTCGTTCACCGCGAAGCGCGCCGGCTTGATCTCGGCCTCGGACGTGGCCGCGGAGCGACTCATGAGGCCTTCGGACGCGCCGAGCGAGTCGATGAGGGTCACGTCGGGCAGGTGGCGCAGCAGCCCCGCCTTCACCTCGGGGCTCCACGTGACGCCCGACGACGTGATGGCGCGCAGGGACGTGAGGTCGTGACGGCCCGGCGCGGCGTCGAGCGCGTCGAGGAGCGGCCGCGCGAACACGTCACCGACGATCGTGAGCACCGCGACGTCGTTGCGAGCGACCTCGGTCCACATGCGGTCGGCGTCGAGGCCGGGTGCATCCACGAGGACGACCGTGCCCGCCCCGGCCAGCGTCGACAGCGCGATGAACAAGCCGGTGCCGTGCATCAGCGGACACGCCGGCAGGCACGTGCCGGTGCGCTTGCCCGCGCGCGCGGACCCCACCGCGTCGGGGGGCTCCGTGCCCGGCCGGCCCATCTGCCAGAGGGCACGGTAGAGGTCGTCGTTGCGCCACATCACGCCCTTGGGCATGCCGGTGGTGCCCCCCGTGTAGAGGAAGATGAGGTCGTCGCCGTCGGGCTCGCGCTCCGACCATGCACCCGTGGGCGGGGCCGCGGCGAGCGCGGCTTCGTAGGGGGGTCCGGTCTCCAGCAGGGTCGCGAGGCCGCCCCCCGCCTCGAGCGCCGCGTCGGCGAACGCGGGATCGTGCACGAGCGCGACTGCGTCGCTGTTGGCGAGCACGTACCGCACCTCGTCGGCGACGTAGCGGTAGTTGACGTTCACGGGCACGGCCCCGAGCAGGAGCGCCGCGAAGAACGTCTCGAGGTACTCGGGGCGGTTCGTCATGTCGAGCGCGACCTTGTCGCCCGCGCGCACCCCGGCCGACGACAGGTGTGACGCGAGGCGCCCGGAGCGGTCGGCGAAGTCGGCCCAGGTGACGTGCCGGTCGCCGCAGACGACGGCCGTCCGGTCGGGGACCTCGCGGGCGACGCCCGACCAGACCGCGGCGAAGCTCCATCCCGGCATGCACGGCGAGGCTAGTGAGCGACCGGCGGCGCGCCATGATGGTCGGATGACCTTCCCGGACCCGATGGGGCTCGTCGGCACGGCTTCCGACTTGGCGCGCGCGGGCGTGGCGCGGGCCGTGCGGCTCCGGGTCACCGGCCGTCGCGGACCCCAGGTCGCCGGCGACGGCGACCCGGGCTGGTTCGGGCCCGAGTCGGTCGTCTGGCGTGTCCATGCCGACCTCGCGACCGTGGTCGGGGGCCTGCGCGCGTTGCTGTACCAGACGCTGCACCCGCTCGCGATGGCGGGCGTCGCGCAGCACTCCGACTACCGCCACGACCCCTGGGGTCGGTTGCACCGCACGGCCGACTACATCGCCGCGACGACGTACGGCACGAGTGCCGAGGCCGAACGAGCCGTGTCGCGGGTGCGCGGCGTGCACCAGCACGTGAACGGTGTCGCGTCCGACGGCCGGGCCTACTCGGCGAGCGATCCGGAGCTGCTGGCGTTCGTGCACGCGACCGAGGTCGACAGCTTCCTCGCCGCGTATCAGCGATACGCCGCGGGACTGTCCGCCGAGGACGCCGACCGCTACGTCGCCGAGATGGGGTTCGTCGCTCAGCAGCTCGACGCCGACCCGGTGCCGACGACGGTCGCGGAGCTGCGCCGGGTGCTGGCACGGTTCGAGCTTCGCTCGACACCGGAGGCCCGCGACGCCCTCCGCTTCTTGATGCTCCCGCCGATGCCGCTGTCGGTGCGCCCGACGTACGGGCTCATCGCCGCCGCGGCCGTCGAGCTGCTGCCGCTGCACGCGCAGCTCGAGCTGCGGGTCGTCGTGCCGCCGCCGTGGGGGCCGCTGGCAGTTCGGCCAGCCCTGCGGGGGCTCCTCGGGACGTTGCGGTGGGCGGTCGGCGAGTCGCCGACGCTCGCGGCGGCACGTGCCCGCGCGTCGGTGGGCACGCCCGCGTTCGACGCGCCGCGCGCCGCGACCTAAGCGGGCACGATCCCGGGCCCGCCCGACGGCACCGGGCCCGCTTCGACGGACCGAGGCCCCGTCGGGGCGGGCAGCGGGAGGGCGCGCACCGAGTCAACGGTGCGCTGGGTGTCCCACCCGACGTAGGCGATTCCGGCGAAGGGGACGAGCGCGGCTCCCCAGCGGGCCAGCAGTCGGCGCGCGACCGACTGCACGACGCGTCGGGGCACGTGCCGGCGGAGGCGACCGCCCTGGTCCTCGCCCGTCATCGCGAAGATCACGTCGTCGGCCACCTGCTGCGGGGTCGGCTCGATGCCGGCGGCGCGCAGGTCGTGCAGGCGCAGCGACGCGGCGACGTAGAGCTCGACGGCCAGCGCCACGATGTTGGCGCCGATGACGACGGGCAGGGTCGGGGGGACGGCGGTGCCGCCCGAGACGAGGGCGGCGATCGTCTCGATCTCCTCACCGGCGGCGGCGAGGCCGCCGGCGGCGGCGAGGATCGCCTTCGCGCTCGAGGTGCGCTCCACCGGGAGCGGGTGGGTGACGAGGAGTGGCATCACCACGGTGAGGAGGTGCTCGGTCTCGGTCTCGACGGCGTCGTGCGCCTGCGCGGGCGTCCGCACCTTGCGCATGCGGTACACCGACCTCGCGAGCTCGGGGACGGCTTCCTTGGGCATCGCCTGGAGCGTCGTGCGCGTCGCGTCGGTGAGCTTCTTCGTGGCTCGCGCTGACGTGATCGCGCGCCCCGCACCGTGCGAGACATCGCGCGCGAGGAGCTTCACGCTGCCCGCGAGGTCGCGCGCGGCGCCGCTGACTCGGGAACGGGAGATGGGGATGCTGGCCATGATGAGCCTCGGTCCGTTCAACGCTGCGATCGACGCGATCGTTCCCACCGAGCGCCTCGCCGGCCCGACTCGCTAGCCGGGTCGGCGCTCGTTGAGCTCCAGGGCGTTGTCACGCAGGATGAGCCGGCGGTCGGCATCGTCGAGCTCCTTGAGCTCGTTGACGTAGTCGAGCGGCTGGGGCATCCCCTCGATGTGCGGCCAGTCGCTGCCGAAGATCACGCGGTCGGCGCCCATCAGCTCGACGACCTCGTAGACGTCGTCCTCCCAGAACGGGTTGATCCACACGTTGCGGCGGAACGTCTCGACCGGATCGTCTTTGAAGTAGCCCGGCATCTTGCGCTCGGTCGAGCGCAGCTTCTTGAACAGGTCGGGCAGGAACTCCGAGCCGTTCTCCACGGACGCGACCCGCAGGTTGGGGAACCGGTCGAAGAGCTTGCCGAACACGAGCGTGATGAGGAAGTCGTACGCGGCTCGCTCGATCGCGAACACGCGCACCGACGGCGCCCACCCGCCACCCGAGAACCCGGCGCTGAAGCGGTCGTCGGCGTATCCGTTG
>Ga0315534_1002950_pt1 | contig 11128 bp, 7 predicted proteins | sample SalMarSW160240MG_FD_203094 | JGI IMG/M metagenome (GOLD analysis project Ga0315534, IMG submission 203094) | Salt marsh sediment microbial communities from the Plum Island Ecosystem LTER, Massachusetts, United States - Salt Marsh Sediment SW1602-40 ... | reverse complement strand
TCTGGTTGCGACAACCTACGGCATGCTGCACCGGCAGGATTGGCTCGCCGATGTTGCTTGGCGTTTGGTGGTGCTCGACGAAGCGCAGGCGATCAAGAACCCCGCCACGCGCCAAGCACGCGCCGTGAAGAAGCTCCAGGCCGAGGCCCGGGTCGCCCTGACCGGCACGCCGGTAGAAAACCGCCTCTCGGATCTCTGGTCGCTGTTCGATTTTCTCTGCCCGGGGCTTCTCGGTTCGGCCGCTAGGTTCAAGAAGTTCGCCAAGGTGCTCGAGTCGCGCGAACACGATCGCTACGCACCTCTCCGCAATCTGGTCAGTCCCTACATCCTTCGCCGGCTCAAGTCGGACAAGGCCATCGTCTCCGACCTACCCGACAAAACCGAAGTACGGGCATACTGCGGACTCAGCAAGCGTCAGGCAGCGCTGTACGAGAAGTCGGTCCGGGAAATGGCCCGTGCGATGCGGGGGCTGGACGGCATGAAGCGTCGGGGCTTGATCTTGTCCTACCTGATGCGTTTCAAGCAGATCTGCAATCACCCAAGCCAACTCACCGGCGATGGACATTTCAGAGCAGCCGACAGTGGGAAGTTCGACCGCTTGGCAGAGATCTGCAGTGAGGTCGCCTCCCGACAGGAGAAGGCGCTTGTCTTCACACAATTCCGAGAGATGACCGATCCGATCCTGCAGTACCTCACCGACGTGTTCGGGCGGCCGGGACTGGTTCTGCACGGAGGGACGGCTGTCCGTAAACGAAAGAAGCTGATCGACAACTTCCAGCGCGAGGAAGGCCCGCCGTTCTTTGTGCTATCACTCAAGGCAGGCGGCACTGGTTTGAACCTGACTGCCGCCTCACACGTAATTCACTTCGACCGCTGGTGGAACCCGGCTGTCGAGAACCAAGCAACGGACCGCGCCTACCGCATCGGCCAGCACCGCAACGTGCTAGTGCACAAGTTCGTCTGTCGCGGTACGATAGAAGAACGCATCGACGAGCTGATCGAGGAAAAGAAATCGCTTGCCGAAGGCCTGCTCGACGGCGGAGCCGAGGAGCACCTGACCGAGATGAGCGACGAGCAACTGATGAACCTGGTCTCGCTCGACCTGAACAAAGCCATGGCCTGAGGATTGGGAACGCTAGATAAGGACGAAACGCCGTGCCGTACTACGGATACCAATGGCCCAAGTACGTCCCCGTCGCGGAGCGGCGCCGCAAAGCGCGCCGGAAGATGGACCAGCTTCGCAATAAGGGGGTGAGTATCCAGCCGGTCGAGATCGAGGGCCGAAGGATCGCCAAGACTTTCTGGGGAAAGGCATGGTGCGACCACATGGAGTCGTTAGGCGACTTTGAAAACCGGCTTCCCCGTGGTCGGTCCTATGCACGCAACGGCTCGGTCTGTCACCTCGACATCAAGAAGGGGCGCATCTCGGCCATGGTGAGCGGCTCATCGCTCTACAAGATCGAGGTGAAGATCAACACACTGCCCAAGGCCAAATGGAACCGTATCAAGCGGCGGTGTGTAGGGCAGATTGGCTCGTTGATCGAGCTACTGCAAGGTTCGCTCTCGGCGGGTGTGATGGAGGTCGTTACCGATCGCGACGAGGGGCTCTTCCCGTCTGACTCGGAGATCCATCTTGACTGTGATTGTCCCGATTGGGCCGACCTCTGCAAACACCTGGCGGCCGTGCTCTACGGCGTTGGGGCGCGGCTCGATGAACAGCCCGAATTGCTTTTCCTGCTGCGCGGTGTCAAGCATGACGAACTGATCGACGGCCGCTTGGACGAGGCGCTCGCAAGCACTACAGGGCGCGGCGGCCATCGTCGGACCGTGGACTCGGACAACTTGGGCGACGTTTTTGGGATCGACCTCGAGGAAGCATCCATAGTCGAAAACGGTTCAGTACAAGCACGTTCAACAAGGAGTCGCAAGAAAAGGCCAAAGACAAGGGCAAAGGCTACTGCCACACCGAAGTCACGGAAAAAGAAAAAGGCTTCGGCCGAAAAAAGGAAAGTCGGCAAGAAGAAAACTGCTGCCAAGAAGAAGAACGTCAAAAAGAAAAAGGCGGTTACTAAGAAGAAGCCCGCGGTTCCCAAAAAGGCGAAGAAGAAGACAACTCGCAAGAAGACAACGCCGTCCAAGCCTGCCAAGAATGCCGCGAGGAAGAAATCAGCCAGCCGTTGACAGCGCGCCAACGCGGCCCATGGTCTTTCCTGGCATTGCACACACTGCCCGACAGTCGGGTCGAGTGCCAAAGACTCCGATGCCCACGATCCTACGGGAATAGTGATCGACAACGATCAGCAATCACTAACAAGAGGGCAATCTCAGCGGTAGAGCGAAGGGCAGCCACGAAATCCAGAACCAACCCTTTGGCAAGGGTCAACGATCGCCCCCTGCTGACCTCAGTCGTTAGACCACGTCAAGCGTGTTCTGGAACCGCAGGTGACGCTGCTGAGGACAATTCCCCGCTGCAACTTGGCGAACTCTCCAGATGAGCGAAGTTGGACCAGCCTCGCGGAGTTATGCCCTGTCACAACTCGCAGAGGTCGCCCTCCCGCGGATACACCTCTGTCAGTTCGCTTGGATCCTTCGATGCAGTGGGCGATGCATCTTCAGCGTCGAAGCCGGTTGCCTTCGTGCGGTCGGTCGTGCACCCCGACGGCAGATAATGGGCTGGGTCAGCGTTGTCGAGCGGTGCGAGATGTGGCAGCGTCGGACAAACAGCGGTTGCGCGTGGAGCACTTCCACCGGTGCTGAACGGTAGTCGGTCCTTTCGACATCAGCAGCGTAACGTGCGAGACCAGGTCGCGCCCTCTTGTTTGATTTTTGATTTGCGAGATGGCGATTTGGGACCGCTGCGGCTATGCGACTGCCAATTCAAGGGATACGGCGATGCGGTCGCGAGAACCAAACCCTTCTCGAAATGCTCCGATTCAGGAGGTGTGCCTCACGCGTCGGGGGATGAATTCCCGGCTTGCGAGCGACAGTTTTTCGGCTTTTTTTGTCACATGTGTGGATTCTTGGGCGGTATCATTAGGATTTTGAGTGGGTTGTCGCGCGAGGTACTCATGGACTCGTCAGAAACGCGGCGGTTACTTGCGCTTGCCGAGGCGGGAGAGGCCGATTCTTTTGAGGCCCTTCTTGCGCAGCACCGCGAGCAATTGACACAGTTCATTGCCGTTCGGCTCGACGCCGGCTTGCGGCGGAGAGTTGACGCCTCCGACGTGGTGCAAGAAGCACAGCTCGACGCGTTCAACCGCCTCCCCGACTACTTGGCACGACGACCAATGCCCTTTCGGTTGTGGCTGTTCAAAACGGCCTACGAGAGGCTGATTAAGATCCGGCGGCAACATTTTGACGCGGCTCGCAGAGACGCGAGGCGTGAGCAACCGCTTCCCGACCGGTCGTCAATGCTGTTGGCCAAACGTTTGCTGGCCGGCACGGTCACACCCAGTCAGCAGGTTTCTAGAAGAGAATCGACGCAAAAAGTTGCGGAATGTTTGGGACAGCTGCCGGAAATAGATAGGGAGATCCTGATCATGCGTTGCCATGAAAACCTTAGCTATAAGGAGATCGGCGTGTTGCTGGAGATTGAGTCGCCCGCCGCGCGACAACGATATGGGCGCGCCTTACTACGACTCCGAAAGCAGCTAATTCGCGCTGGCGTGGTGGAGTCCAAATCATGAACAACGAAGTGTCGGATGCGGATACATCTCTGGAAGTGCTTGTCGTTGACATCGCCGACGACTTCGCGGAGCGAGTTGCCCGTGGTGAGAAAGTCAGCATTGAAGACTACACGTCGCGTCACCCTCAATTTGCCGATGTAATACGCGAAGTTTTGACGTCGCTTGAGTTGATACGCGAATACAGTCGCCCTAGCGCCGAATTGAACATCCAACCGGACGCACAGTCAAATTCAGGGATTCACGGTCAGCTCGGCGATTTTCGACTCCTGCGCGAGATCGGTCGAGGTGGTATGGGCGTCGTGTACGAAGCAGAGCAAGTGTCTCTCAGTCGTCGCGTGGCGTTGAAAATCCTGCCCTACGCGGCTTTGGTCGATCACCGCAACCGGCAACGATTCAAAAATGAAGCACAGGCAGCCGCGCGCTTGCATCACGGTAATATCGTGCCCGTGCACGCCGTAGGGTGTGAACGTGGCGTTCATTACTACGCGATGCAATACATCGAGGGAGAACCTCTATCGAACGTCATTGATCAACTTCGTGACTTCGATCCGCCTGAAATCGCTCGACCGTCACGGGCTTCGTCCCGCCTGCTCGAAGATCGCCATGAGCGTCGTACCAAGGATGCCGACGGCTCCCAGTCGGTCATTGTGCCGATTGACCATTCTTCCACAGACGACGTCGGAGACGGGTCCGCGGAAACGATCACCGCTGCCGGCGCGGAGACACGCCGCTCGGTTCACCCTCATGTGGTGACACCTCGCTCCACGCGCAGCGATTCTTACTGCCGGTCCATCGCCGATTTGGGAGTGCAAATCGCTGGCGCGTTGGACTACGCCCACGAGGAGGGCGTCATCCACCGCGACATCAAGCCCTCCAACTTGATCCTGGACGAACAGGGAAAGGTCTGGGTCACCGATTTCGGTCTGGCGCATATCGAGAGCGGGGTCACCGTGACCATGACGGGAGATCTGATTGGGACATTGCGTTACATGAGCCCCGAGCAAGCTCTCGCCAAGCGAATTGTCGTGGATCATCGGACCGATGTTTATTCTCTGGGTGTGACGCTGTATGAACTGCTGACGCTGCAGCCGGCCTTTCCCGGAGAGGACCGAAACGAGCTGCTACGACGGATCGCTTTTGAGGAGCCGGTGTCGATCCGCAAACTGAACAAGTCGGTCAGCACGGAGCTGGAAACAATACTCCTCAAGGCGATGGCCAAAAATCCATCCGAGCGATACGACACGGCAAGCGAATTGGCCGACGATCTCAAGCGTTACCTCAATGACGATCCAATTCGTGCCCGCCGGCCGTCATTGCCCCAGCGAATCGCGCGTTGGTCTAGGCGTCACCACACACTTGTGAAGACCGCGGTGGTCACTGCCGCACTGTTCCTGACCGTGCTAATGGTGGGATTGGCGGTCACCAACCAGATGATCGCCGAGGAACGTGACGCCAAGGAAACGGCCCTGGAGGATTCGGAGCAGGCACGGGGCGAGGAGGCGAAACAGCGCGCAGCGGCCCAACTCGCTGAACGTCGCGCCCGGGAAGCGGCGGAACAGGCCAAAACAGAACGCGACCGCGCGGAACACAACCTCCGCAAGGCGCGTGAAGCGGTCGACCAAATGCTCACGCGTGCTGCCGGCCAACTAAAAGGCCGCCCGCATATGGAGACCATCCGACGGGTCTTGTTGGACGATGCGCTCGAGTTTTACAAGGGATTTCTCGAACAGAAGAGCGACGATCCAGATATTCGCTACGAGACAGCATTGGCTCAATATCGCGTCGGCACGATCCACAATGAATTGGGCCAGTTTGATTCCAGCGTGGAGGCGCTGCAGGCGGCGGTTCAATTGTTAGAAAAACTAATCCGAGAGTTCCCATCCGTTCCGGAATATCGGCACACTTTGGCCAATACCCACAATGTGCTGCGAGCCTCCTTCAGCGACGTAGCCAAATCCAATCCTGAAAGAGCGCTTGCACACGCGCTGGCCGCGTTTGAAACCCAATCCAAGCTCGCCAAAGAGTTCCCCAATCGTCGCAGGTATCGATACGATCGGGCCTTTTATCTGTCTATGCTCGGCATGACGTACAAAGCGCGCGGTATCCGCCAAATGGACAAGGCCGAAGAATCCCTACGCGGGGCGGTACAGACCTGGCGGTCATTCGAGGGAGAAGAGATTGATCCTCAATACATGAAAGGCATGCTTGCCTTTTCGCAGTTTTGGCTTGGCAGCGTGATGCAGGATACGCGCCGCTACGAAGATGCGGAAAGACTGTATCGCGAGGCGTTGGCCATGCGTGAACAAGTGATCGCGGAGTTTCCAGACAACCTTTCCCTGTTGGATAATGTGGCCCATAACAAGGCTTATCTGGGCGAACTGTTGCTCACATTGGGCAAGCCAGACGAAGCTGAGGTGTTCTATCGTGAGGCAATCGAGATCCGCCAAAGATTCGTGGACGACTTTCCCGGCATACACGATTATTGGCGACGACTGCTCGTACTGAACACAGGTCTTAGCAACGTCTTTCGCGCGAAAGGCAACTTGATTGAAGCGCTGACCTATCAACGAAAGGCGGTGGCGACCAAGGATTACATTAATGCACATTTCTCAGAATTTGGGACGCGCGACATTGGCTGGCAGAACTTCAACTTGGGCCTCCTGTTATATGCCGTGGACGATCAGCAAGAGGCAGTTGATGCGTTTCGCCGCGCGCTCAAGGCCTTCGAGACGCACGCCGAGGAGTTCCCCAAGCGGCTTGACGCACTGGACCCGCTGGGATGGTTCTTGATCACTTGCCCCGCGGAACAATTTCGTGACGCGGAACAAGCAATCGGCGTCATCAATCGGCATTTGCAGCATTTGCCAAACGACGGATCGGCCTGGGCCAATCTTGGTTTGGCCCGTTATCGCACGGGCGATTCCACGGGAGCGATCGCGGCACTCGAGAAAGCGATGGCCCTGCGCGATGGCGGAACATTACTCGAATGGATCTGTCTTGCCATGGCGAATGCCCGCCTGGGACGTGTCGACGAAGCGCGCAAGTGGTATGACCAGGCCGTCAAGGCTGCCGGGCCGCAAAGCCTGGCAGGGACTGAGGGCGGTTACCTGCGCGCCGAAGCCGACGCGTTGTTGGGAATCACACCCGCTGCCGATCCCATCAAAGCCGATTGATTCGGGATCGGTTCCAATTGTGATGGCCTCGACAGCGGATCCCGTGCCGTCATCATAATTCCCCAAATTTGGCCCGCCTCGCTCGCATCTCTGCGCATCGACGCCAAGAGACTTTGTCGTGGCAAGCCGCAACGCTGACAATTTTCCGTGATTTCTCGTCACACATAATCCCATGTCCGGCGGTAGGAAGGTGGCGAATCGGACGCCGAGCCCGACAATTCCGGCTGTGGAAACATCACCACTTACAAAACCACTCAACGGAGACTTATTCAGCATGTCGATTTCATCATTATTTCGACGCAGCGGAAGTGGGTGCAAGAAACAACTGCGCCGGCCACCATCGAGGCCGATAGGGCGGTCGCACGGTTTCACGCCATCGCTGTCATTCGAATCGCTCGAGGACCGGCGACTGCTGGCTGCCGGATTGACTCCCAACGACACTCGCTTTCATCAGCAATGGGGGCTGGAGAGCACCGAAGCGCCCCAGGCGTGGGAACTGACCACGGGCAGCACCAAGGTGACCGTGGCGGTCAACGATTCCGGCGTCGACTATACACATCCAGATCTCTACCTCAACATTTGGATCAATCAAGACGAGATCCCGATTGCCATTGGCAATCAGCTTCAGGATGTGGACGCCGACGGCTTGATCACGTTTTGGGATCTGAATGATCCCACGGGAATCAACATTGGCGCTGGCAAGATCACCGACGTCAACGGGACAGGCTTTATCGACGGTGGCGACCTGATCCAACCGGTCTCTTCGGGAGGATGGGCCGACGGCCAGGATGACGGCGACAACGGTTTTATCGACGATCTGATCGGCTGGGACTTCGTGGCCAACGACAACAATCCCATGGACGAGGACGGTCACGGCACCGCCGTCGCTGGGATCATTGGGTCAGTCGCGAACAACAGCATCGGCGTAGCGGGAATCAACTGGAAAACCCGGATCATGCCAGTGCGTCGCGAGGGCATCCAGCCGTCGATCAACGCGTTCTATTACGCAGTAGACAACGGGGCCCAAGTCTCCAACCACAGCTATGGCGCCCCGCCCACCTTTTTCACGGAAGCCGAACGGGCCGCAACGGAAGCCGCCATCGGATATGCCGAGCAGCATGATCATCTCGCCGTCGTTTCCTCCGGCAATCAGAAGCAGAACGCCGATCTCTTTCCGCACCTCCCCGCCGCCTTCGACCATCCAAACATTGTTTCCGTGGCCGCCACCACGAAGAACGACAAATTGGCTGAGTTCTCCAACTTTGGGATCGTCACTGTGGACCTTGGTGCACCAGGAAAAAACACTTGGAGTACTTGGCTCTCGGGTACGTACTCCAACTTTGGCGGCACTTCCGCGGCCGCTCCACACGTTGCCGGTACAGCTGCCTTGATCCTAGCACAAAATCAGGACCTCAGCTTCGCCGAAGTCAAGTCGCTGATTCTCGATAATGTTGATCCGCTTCCGGATCTGCAGGGCATGACGGTAACTGGTGGCCGTCTCAATGTATTCAAGGCGGTGAATGCGACTCGCGTCTCTGTAGCAGTCATAGCACGCGGCGCCGGCAACAACGTGGAATATCAACCGCTCGCCAGGGCAATTATCGAAACGCCCGTCATCGACGCCATGTTTCGCCAGGAAGCCGATCGAGCAAGTATTTCTCGACTCGGCAACGATGCGTTCACATTTCACATTTCGTCGGGCCGCCGCGACGTGGGTACGCGTGTGAGCATGGTCACGGACGGACTCGTTCCTTTCCAACTCGGAAACGCGGTTGTCCGCAACGAGCGCGCCCACCGCTTTGGGTTCGCCCAATCGTCGAAGGCAGGTGACTATCGCACATCGACGCAAGAAGCAACCGACGAGTTCTTCGGAAACTTGGAGGAATCATGACGTTCACAATCAGCAGGTACGTAATGTCCATGGGCGTGATGGCCGTCGTGAGTCTCATGATGCTGACCGTCGCACCACTTGCGCAGGCTGGGTTCTTACTAAATTGACGGCCGCCGAGTTCGAGCGGATTTTGGAAGTGGTGGGTAACGACTCATTTCGTGATTTGCTGGTTGTCACCTGGGAAACCGGCTGCCGACCGCAGGAGTCGCTCCGGGTCCAGGCAAGCAACGTCGATGTGGCCAATCAGCGTTGGGTGTTCCGGGAGATACCCGGAAAAAAACCGATGAGCCTCGGATTGTATACCTCACGGACGAGGCCCTGGCGATTACCAAGCGGCTGGTCCAACGCTATCCCAGCGGCGCGACGCGTCATTAGATTAGCCCAACGGTTTGGGCATTTTCCGCCGGGATTGATTGCTTTTTGGTCACTGGGGGACTCAAATCTAATATCCCGAGCACAGCTCTGTGACGGCATTTTTTCCGGTTTAGCTTTGGTTTCGAGAGGAGCATCACAATGTTGACAGCGAGAAAGTACCTAACTGCCGTACGCTTTGCGGTGGCTGTCTGCCCGTTTACTCTGCACATTGTCCGTCCGGCGTACGCCGGATTGTTTGATGTTGAAATCAAATTGACCGCCGCTGATGCCAGGACGGACGACCACTTCGGACAAGCCGTGGGGATGAGCGGCAATCGAGCCATTGTCGGAGCACCTGGAAACGACGTTTCTGGGATCCTCGTCCTCGGGTCGGCCTACCTGTTCGACGTTACGACTGGCGATCAGCTCTTCAAGCTGACTGCATCTCAGCCCGGCAACCAAATAGCCTCCGATCATTTCGGCTTCTCGACGGCAATAAGTGGGAACACGGCCATTGTGGGGGCGTTCAGCGACGACGAAGGCACCGGCGCGGCCTACCTATTTGACGTGACCACCGGCGATCAGCTGTTCAAGCTCACTGCCTCCGATGCCGAAACGGGCGGGGGATTCGGCTTTTCCGTAGATATCAGTGGCAACGTGGCCATCGTCGGAGCACCTTTTGACCCTCTCGAGGGCTTTGGCTCTGGCTCGGCGTACCTGTTTGACGTGAGCACTGGCAACCAGCTATTCAAGATCACATCCTCAGACGCTGTGACGGGCACAACTAGGTTCGGAACGAGCGTCGGAATCAGCGGCACTGCAGCTATTGTCGGGACGCCCAGTGACTTCGCGGCGGGCGACAGTTCGGGCGCGGCCTATTTATTTGACGTCAACACGGGCGATCAGCTTTACAAGCTCACCGCCTCAGACGCCGCGGCCTTCGACCAGTTTGGCACTTCCGTCGGGATCAACGACAATACGGCCATTGTCGGGGCCAACCTTGACGAGAACGAAGGCATTCGCTCCGGCTCGGCATATTTGTTCGACGTGAGCACTGGTGACCAACTTTTCAAGCTCACCGCCTCCGATGCCGGACCGGACCTCCAGCAGATCGGCAGTTCGGTCGCGATCAGTGGCAATTTGGCCATTGTCGGGGCGCAAAGCGACAATGATGGGGGAATTCGCTCCGGTTCGGTCTACGTCTTCGACGTGAGCACTGGCGACCAACTTTTCAAGCTCACCGCCTCCGACGCCGCAGCGGAGGACTCCTTCGGCCACCGCGTGGGGATCAGCGGCAACCGAGTCATTGTAGGGGCGTTCCGCGACGACGACGCGGGGAGCGGCTCCGGCTCGGCGTATCTGTTTGTTCCAGAGCCGTCCAGTTGTGCTCTTGTCGTTGTCGGCCTAATCTGTTCGATCACCATCAGCAGGAGAGAACGCTCCGAAAACGAATAGTTCTGGTCGACCATCTACTCTCGGCCTGGCAAGCATTGTCGAATTGCCAAAAAAGTCTCTTTTGAAACCCGGTTGTCGGGGGTATTTTCCGCCACAAAACTGCGCCGCTCGGCCCCGTTTCTAAACGCGAATCGCTACGGTGCAGCGGTGTAACTAGCCTCGGCTAGAAACTGCACGTTGCTAAAATCAGTGGGCACATTGACTCCGTCGAGAAGGGACTGAGGCCACGACGCATCGGAGTGAAACTCGAATGTTGCTAACTTAAGCATCAGCCGCAACGTGCTAGCTGTCGTTTTTCGGGTGAATCGCGTGCTAGCGGCGGCCCGCCCATTAGGTCTAGACGTCTTAAGTTAGTGCCATTCGAGTGAAACTGACGCAGGTTGGGGCGTGTAGGCACTCTGATCTCTAACGCCACCAGACACAGTCACATCGCGCAGTCGGCGCGATGACAACCGCAATTCGGCCAGCGCGCTCATGAGGGCGTGTCCTGTTGAGAGCGATCACGGTAATCGATGCTGATTGAGTCGCGATAATCGATGGAGTTGTGCTCGGCGAGGTACAGGACAGTG
>Ga0315534_1002949_pt1 | contig 11131 bp, 11 predicted proteins | sample SalMarSW160240MG_FD_203094 | JGI IMG/M metagenome (GOLD analysis project Ga0315534, IMG submission 203094) | Salt marsh sediment microbial communities from the Plum Island Ecosystem LTER, Massachusetts, United States - Salt Marsh Sediment SW1602-40 ... | reverse complement strand
TCTTCTTTAGCTCGGCCTTCTCCTCAGGAGTCACTTCACCTGCATCCTCTAGCGCCTTGATGCACTCCGCCGAGAGTTCCTTGCCATGTTGCCTCATGCAAAGTGCCAGCAATTGACTTCCGAGCCCGTCCTGGTTGCAGTACTGACGATAGTCATACTGGCAGTACTGTTTTTCCTCGTCCGTGACGGGGTATGCGGTCTGCCCGAAGGCGACAGTGGAGAGTGCCCCAGTCAGGGCAGCGGCGATTACCAAAACTGATTTTGTCATGTATTCCCTCATAGGGTTCAAGCACAGTCTTTAGAGTGTAAGCCTGAGAAGAGGCATGCATCAGTAGATGACTGCCCGCCTGAAATTGCGCCGCGCAACACCTGCAAACGAAAGCGGCGTCAAAGGTCGGCCGATAATGTCGATGAATACTGCGACCTCAGTCCCGGTCGCAGGCATATCACCCTTGATAAGTTTGATTGTGTAGGTGAGGTTGTCGCCATCGAGCACCGGATCCTGCAGCTCAACGACGGTCTGCTTGAGCGTCTTGCCTTCCACGATAGAGATGTCGGCATTGGGCGGATCGGACTGAAAACTGTCCTTGCCCTCGCTCCAGAATGGCAGAAATGCCGAAGTTTTCATGTTTCCGGCGATGCGCTCAGGCCGATCCGTAAAGAACACGGTTACGGGACTGACATTCTCGAGCGTCAACTTGTTGGTGGCAGGGTCAAAGCTCATGCTCTTCGCGCTCTGCACAAAGAGAAAGTCAGCCTGTTTTGGCGGATCCTCAGCGGCGTCCGCAAGCATGAAGCCCAATGGGGCGATGAACGCTGCGACCGCGATGGCCACAATAAAGCGACGTTTTAGGATCATAGAGAACTCCCTCCAAAATGAATAAAAATGCCCGGCTATGACCGCCGACTCTGCCTTGGGATCGCCAAATAGCGCAAGGTTTATGTTGCTTTCATGACAGCAATCTCATCGCCCCATGTCCGTTGTCGACACTTATTGGGACATCTTTGGACGCTCGGAACGTTTGCTTTCAGAGGCAAAGCGGCCATCGCTAATCCACGATCCTATGTCCGTTAATGACCCAAAGCGGATAGTCGGCGCGGTTGATCGATCGAGCCCCGCTCTCGCAAAAGCGGATCGTTTCCACGCCGACACCCGCGACCTTAGCCAATTTTCCGATGGTCATTGCATCCATGACCTTCACTCCATCTAAAAACACTCCCTTGGGCGCATAGTGCGGCGGACCGTTACAGGAAGGCCAGCCGTTGCGACAACCAAAACGCGCCGAGCGTGCCCACTAGGTAAGCCGACACCAATTCTGCTCGCTTTGGCCAGATGGTCCCCAGCCGCCGTAGGGCGCCGGCCAGAAGCAGCACCACCACCACGAAAGCCAGTTGACCGATCTCGACACCGACGTTGAACGACACCAGCGCCAGCGGCACGGCCGCCGGAGGCAGTCCTGCGGCCGTCAGCGCGCCGGCAAAGCCGAACCCATGTAGCAGCCCAAATAAAAATGCAACGACCCAGGGATGACGGATGGTGAAACTGGTGCCACCCCGATAAGCACGGACGATCTCGACACCGAGAAAGAGGATCGACATCGCGATCGCCGCCTCGATCGGTGCCGCAGGGGGCTGCACATAGCCCAACGTTGCCGCCGCCAAGGTGATACTGTGGGCAATCGTAAATGCAGTGACCGTCTTCACCAGCATCCACGGCGAAGTGACAATGAGCAGAAGGCCAAAGACGAACAGCAGGTGATCCGGGCCCGACAGGATGTGCTCAAAACCCTGCCTGACAAAGTCGAGGGCAATGGCCCAGGCACCTTGCGTTGCCTCGATCTGCACCCAGGGTTGTGACGGGCGGGCGACTGCCATCCAGCTTCGACCGTCGAGCAACTCGGCCCTCACCACCACGTCGGTGATCGTCAGTTCAAGGCCGGGAAAGGCGATGCGCGTTCCGGCCAAACCGCCGGGACCGGCGTCGATCCAGCGGCGTTCCAGTAGCGAGTCGCTCAGCTGCTGAACAAGCGGCTCCTTCAGGTTGCGGACGCCCTCAGGCAGCCGCAGGACGACGGGCAAAGGCCTGCCGGCCAGCATTGGCGTGCGCCATCGCACGGTGTATTTGGCCGGCGCGGTCTCATCGATTTCTAGATAAGCCGGCCGCGACTCGTGGGCTTGAGCCACCGGGACAGCGGCCAGCCAGGCCAGGACCACACCGGCAAGCAACTGACAAAGGGCTGCCCCGCAACGGCTCAAAACGCTTCCTCGCTTCCGCTGGGGTTCGCGCTCGGTGGACCGGCGGTCTTGGACATCTCGGCCACCGCGTCATCGGTGGGCACAGGAAGCAACACGGTGTATTTGGCCCGCATCTCGTCGTAGGCCTTCTGCCAGGCCTCGGCCTTCTGCACGCCGAGCCAGGCAATCTTCACGTCCTGTTCCACCTCCTCGAAAGCCGGAACCCGTCCCGGCACAAGCGTGCCGACGTAGACCAGATGCCAGCCGTAGCCGGACTGGATCGGCCCCTGCCAGGAACCGGGCTTGAGTTTCTCGACCGTTTGGGCGAACTCGGGTCCGAAATCTCCTGCAATCGCCTGCGGCGTTCGGTCAGCGTAGAAGTCCTGAAACATGAACCGGTCGCCAAGCGATGCGACCAATTTGGAATCCTCCGGTTCATCGGCGATCTCGATCAACGCCTTCGCCGCGTCGTCCCGGACAGCATTGCCGCGCTGGTCGGGTGAGAAATAGACGTGCCGGAAGTTAAGCCGGGGTGGCATCGCAAACATGTCGGTATGATTCGCGAACCAGGAGCGGAGTTCCTCGGTCGTCGGTTCCTGCGCCGCAGCGACGTCTTCGGCGAGGAACTGCATCTTCTGCGCCATGCGGCGCTTGACGATCTCGTCGTTCTTGTCGAGACCCATCGCTAGGGCCTCGCGATACAGCACCTCCTGCCGGACCTTGGTCTCAACCATGCGGGAGAACTTCGGGGCCTCATCCCAAGGAAAAGCTTCGGTTATCTGACGCGCAATCCACTCGGCCGTCGGACTTGCTGTGACATTGGTCCAGACCAGCTCTCTGCGGTCTAACCGAACGATGACCAGCGCATATAGCAGACCGAAACTGATGGTCGGGACGACGAACAAGTCCATGGCGGCAATGTCTGGCGCATGGTTGCGCAGAAAGGTTCGCCATCCCTGGTTTGGCGGGCCGTTACGCTTGACCATGTACTTGGCGACGGAGGACTGAGCCACTTCAAACCCGAGCTTGAGTAGTTCGCCGTGGATGCGCGGAGCTCCCCAGAGCGGATTATCCATACTCATCTGCTTTATCAACGCACGGAGATCATACTCGATCTTAGGTCGCACTCCCCGCGAACCGGACTTCCAACGCCAATAGCCACGAAAGCCAGCCCGGTGCCAACGCACCAGGGTCTCGGGGCGAATGACTGTAAGAAACTGGAGAACCGACGGAACCGAACGGTATAGCTGCACAAGGAACCAGCGATCGCCGTTAGTGAGCTGGATCCGTCTCGGCAACTTACGTCGCAGAACCATCAGCTGATGCCGGAGGACCGCATTCTCTGCTTCAAGCCGACGCCTAAACTTTAATGGCGCGGCCAAGATCGCCAGGATGAAGCAGAGCAGTTCCAACATGGTACCCTGACGTTAGGCGATTCCTTCAACTAGAAAAACCGGATGAGGTTTTCGGTACACACAGCTAAAGCCGACCTTTCTGATCAGTTGGTGAATGTCTGCTAATGACCCGAGGCGGACATGTCGGACTGACGACCTTTACGTCAGCGGCCGAAGGCTGAGGCACACTGCCTACTTCTTGTACGATGCAGGTTCGGCGTTCTCGCTCGGACGATATCTTGCTATGACTTGTTCAAAACTCTTATCGCTAAACATCTGCTCCAAGTCTGGGTCATCAAAATAAGTTGGCCCATCCGATGGAAAAGCCGTTGGCATGCGCCAAAAGACCCAAGCCAACACGATCAGTTGCAGACACAAGAGTGCAATACTGAGTGTACGAGCGTTGAACCCAATTAGCGTATCATTGACAGAGAATCCCACCGCGCTAATGATCACGACCGCAGAGAAAAAAGAATAAAATAACAAAGGTGCTATATAGAACAGCTTCTCCCAACGATGGGTTCCAAGACCCTCTTGAAGCTTTATCATCAGGCATCGTATTGGGGGTAATTCCGGGTCAGCATGCTCCATTCTAATGCCTACTAAAAATACGGCATTTAGTAGCCTGCGAAAAACGACCTCGTCCATAACCAGGAGAGTCGTGATCCCGATGCAGCCAAGTGTTGCGATGGTGACGAGCAATAGGCCAATCGACAGGGTCCCGCCATATTGCTCGCCCGCGCCCAAGAGGAACCCGATGGCACCCAATGACGCGAGAAGCCACGCGGAGGCGAGTGCACGGATGCCGGCAGAACTCGCGTTGAAGCGCTCTTCCACCCCGGAAAGTTGCCAGTAACGTTCCCACTTATTCATCGCGCCGCCCATAGTTGTCTCCATAAACAGGCTTAGCCGATCGGGCCCATGAATTCCTCGTTGGACAATATCCCCTTTCCCCTGTGTTTGGCACTTAGCGGACAGTCAATATTCGACGTGTGCCGATCCTGGCTTCTCGTGCCGTCAGACGATTCTTATGGCACCTAGCGGACATCGATTCCGCCGCTGTGTATGTCTGCTTTTGGCACTTAGCGGACCTCGACTTCCCTCCTGAGAATGTCCGCTCTTGGGCGTAAAGCAGACATTCTTGGTCCACGCCGCGATATCCGCTAATGACCCAAAGCGGACATCGGCGTTTTTTAATGCCCAAACAATGACATGAGTATCGTAGGGATCCGCTCCGTGCTGTGGCCGGATTCGGACGGGGCAGCCACTAGTAATACGGTCAAGCCTCCAGCCACCTGCACTATTCGCGCTTGAACCAAATACGTGCTCATCCCGTCCAAGGGGAAAACGGTTGGCATTGATGCCGATCGGCACCCCTGGAGGACCTTGCGATGAAGACCACAATCACAAACCTGGCGGCGCTCGCAGTTGCCATCACCCTGTTCGGCACCGGACCGGCGCTGACCTTCTCGTCGAACCACAGCCGTTCAAATCAGGCCAGGCTGCAAATCCCCAATCAAGCCCAGCAGATCGTGCGCAAGGCCGTCAAGCCGAAATCCCTCAAGCGAAAGGCCGTCACCACGGCGGACTCCAAAAAGACGAAGCAGAAACAAAGCGCCTCGAGCAAGGCGCGGAGCCAGGCCAAGGCGGTGACGAAGCCGCAAAAGAAAGCCACCGCCACGATGATGCGGACCCGAAAAGAGATCGCGACGATTCCTGGCCAGACTCTCAAGAGCAGAAAGCGCACGATTCCGTCGACCGCCGCCATGGCCAAGGCCAAGAAGGCCGCGCAGCAAAAGCTGAAGGACCAGTCGAACGTCGCCGAGGGCGGACCGCAGCCAGAGCACCCGACAGCGCCAAAGCGCAAATTGCTTCCGCCTAGGCTCGATCGCACTGCCAAGCCCGGCAACGGGCGGCTGGACGATTTCGACGACTTCCGTGACGCGGCCGATGCCATGCGCGATCTCCGCCACCTTCAGGACGCCGTCAACAGAGATCAGTGGGGCCAGGAGGGTGGACCCGCCTGGCCTGGGAACGGACACGGGACGCCCGGCGACGATTTCAAGTCTCACCCAGGCGGCGGCGATCTGCCTGACGATCTTCCCTCCGGAGCGAAGCAGTTCGAAACCGAAGGCGCGCCTGACCAAGCCGCCTATTTCAACGACGCTGTCCCGGGCGGCGTGTCGGGCGGGACCGCGCCCGATGATGGTGGGCCGAGATACCAGGGATCATGGCAACCGAGCCACGACGGCGCAAGCGGCCCCAGAGGTCCCGGCGACCTGAAAGATCCGCGCGGTCCCGCGAGTGAGGACGGCGACGTCTTCAACGAGGACGGAAGCGGAACCCGTACGGTGAACGATGGGTATGGAGGCGTTACTGTCACAGACTATAACGAAGACGGGACACGAACACGCTCCAGGAATACCTCTTTTGATGGATCGACTCTCGTCATATTCTATGACTCCGATGGCACAACACCCAGAGCGAGTGAGCTTTACGACGAGATAGGCATCCTGGTCGAGCGAACCCGCGCTTCACGATTTGACGACGGGTGGTATGAGCACACGACGACCTATACCGGGCCGTATATACTCGATGTTTTCAAAAGAAATGGCGTCGTCATCGACAAGATGGTTAGGCCACGCAACCCCGACCCGACCGATGATCAGGTCAGCGACTGGGAGATGCTCGACTGGGCCAGGGCCGGAAGAACGACCTGGATGCTAACGCCGCACGACAGGAGGACATTGTCCGAACGGACTTCGGAAATGGCGAGACAGCCTGGCCGCGAAGGCGCAGGCGGCGGCGGGAGCGCGGCTCCACGGCTCGGCCAGGACGCGGTCATCAATAACGGCGATTCATCGTTCAACGTTCAGCCGGTAACGCCGCTCGGCTACGGCCATGGTCCTTCGGGCGGCATTGACGGCGATTGCATCACCTGCGATTAGCAAAACTCTCTAAGCGCCTTCCGGCGGGGCTTGTCCGCTTTTGGCACATAGCGGACATCAATGCTGGATCCGAAACCGCTCGGCGGAGTGTGAACGATTGGTACGGGTCGACGCTCCTGTCCCGCCTCAATGACAAGGAGAAAGGCGCCATTATTTTGGTTATGCAGCGCCTCCACGAGGACGATCTTGCGGGCAAGCTGCTTCGGGAGCCTGGTGTCTGGCGCCATCTTGACTTGCCGGCGATCGCCCAGGAGGACGAGGAGATCCGGATTGGCCCCAGCGCCGTCCATCGCCGCAAGAGGGGCGAGGCTCTCCATCCTGAGCGCGAATCCCTTGAGCGCCTCGAGGAAATCAAAAAAGAAATGGGTTCGCTCGCCTTCTCCGCCCAGTACCTCCAGCGGCCCGTCCCGATCGAAGGCAATCTGATCAAGCGCGATTGGCTTAAATCGTATGACAGTCTTCCGAGCCAGGGGCGTGTCGTCCAGAGTTGGGACGTCGCAAGTACAACCAGAGGCACTAGCGACTGGTCCGTCTGCACCACTTGGCGGATAGTGAAGCGTAACTACTATCTTATTGACGTCTGGCGCGGGCGATTGGAGTTTCCGCAGCTGAGGCGAAAGCTGATCGCGCTCGCGCGCGAATATGCGCCCAACGAGATTCTGATCGAACAAGCCGGCCCCGGTCTGCACCTGGTGCAGGAGCTGAGGTCCCATCCGGAGACGGGCGTGCCCGTGCCTATCGGGATCAAGCCTGAGGGTGACAAACTCGCACGCATGGAAGCCCAGAGCGCGCGATTCGAGGCCGGTCAGGTCTATTTGCCCAAGGAAGCACCCTGGCTCGGCGCCTTCTTGCATGAGCTCCTCGCCTTCCCGCATACGCGGTACGACGACCAGATCGACAGCGTTTCGCAGATTCTGTGTCGGGAGGAAACGCGTTACGAAGAGCCTTCCATTCCCTGCGGTGACCCTTTCTGGCCCATCTACATTTATCGGGACGGAAGATGGTGGTCGCCAGGGGACCCGTAGACGGATTGGCTCTGCAGCAGAACGCCCGTCACGCGCGCATGGCCGGATTGCCGAAACGCGTTACGGTACCGAACGCCGGTCGCTCGATTTGTGCGGCAGGCGGGTCAGTGAGCTTACGCACTCAATAAGTTGACGCCGCTCAAAATTCCACTGGACTTCGCTGCCGAAGAGAGCATGCATGCCTGTCGCGACGTTACGGTAACGACCTCCGTCATCGCCCCTGCCTGGCCTTTGCGCCGGGTTCTGGGCGGTGGAAGCACCGGCATAGGGCCGGCGCGCCATGATGGAGGCAGTCAATGTCCAAGACACCCAACGATCCCGTCGCCCTTGACACCGAACAGACGCAACATTCCAGACTCTCGCAGGCAGCGGCAAGCATGCTTCGCCGCCGCAAGACGGCACCCCCTCTGCCGGCTCGTAGAGCTCAGAACGCTGCTCGCGCCAAGCCCAAGGGGCCTACGCCTTCGCGAAGCAAGCAGGATCTTGTCATCCAAATGCTTCGGCGGAAGTCCGGCGTCACGATCAAGGAGATCGTCGCCAAGACCGGTTGGCAGGCGCATTCGGTACGAGGATTCTTCAGCGGCCTAGTCAAGAAGAAGCTCAAGCTTCCCCTGACCTCGAACGTCGGCAAAGACGGCGTGCGCCGCTATCACATCGCCGCCGTCGCTTCGTCCAAGGCGTAAAAGTGAGCATGACGCGGTCTTCGGCCCCTCGCCCGCGCCGCTTAAATCGGCGCGGGCGATCCGTCTCAACACCAACATCAGACACCAGCCTTAAGAAGCTCTATGGCGAATGGCGTCGGCTCTGCCGGTGCGAGCCCCCAAAGATCAGTCGTGATCTTCTCCTTCGCGGAATCGCTTACCGGCGCCAGGAGCTCGAGCATGGCGGGCTCGGCAAGATGACCCGCCGCAAGCTCAAAACATTGGCGAAGATGTTCCGCACCACGGGCCGAGTGGGCCCGGATCCTGGCCTCGCCTTGAAACCGGGTGCTCGGCTCGTGCGCGAATGGCATGGCCGTACCCACACCGTCACAGTGACCGAGGACGGCTTTGAATATGCCGGGACAAGCTACCCCTCGCTCACGAAAATCGCCAAGAAGATCACAGGGGCTCATTGGTCGGGTCCCCGATTCTTCGGTCTCGTGCGAAACAGTACAAAATCTCAGAAGGAGACCGGCAATGGCTAAGTCGGGAGGCACGGCGCGCCGCCTTTCGAGACGGTTGCGTTGTGCCATCTACACCCGTAAATCCTCGGAAGAGGGTCTGGAGCAGGCGTTCAATTCACTCGATGCGCAGCGCGAAGCCTGCGCTGCTTTCGTTCTTTCCCAAAAACACGAGGGGTGGTCGGTCTTGCCGACCTTGTACGACGACGGCGGTTACTCAGGTGGGACACTGGACCGCCCTGCCCTGCAACGGCTTCTCGCCGATATCGCCGACGCCAAGGTGGACGTGGTTGTCGTTTATAAGATCGACCGCTTGACGCGCTCGCTGTTCGACTTCGCCAAGATCGTGGAAGCCTTCGACGCGCGCGGCGTCTCCTTTGTCTCCATCACACAGCAGTTCAACACCACCACGAGCATGGGCCGACTGACCCTCAATGTCCTTCTTTCGTTTGCCCAGTTTGAGCGGGAGGTGGCTGGTGAGCGGATTCGTGACAAGATCGCAGCATCAAAGAAGAAGGGCATGTGGATGGGTGGCCTGCCGCCACTCGGCTACGACGTCAGGGACCGGAAGCTTGTCGTCAATGAGAAGGAGGCTAACACAGTCCTCCATATATTTCGGCGTTACGTCGAACTCAGGTCCGTGCGTGCCCTAAAGGCAGAACTCGATGCCGCGGGAATCCGCAGCAAGCGCCGCGTTTTCGCAAACGGGACGGTCTGGGGCGGTCACAAGCTTTCCCGCGGCGCCCTCTATCTCATGCTGCAAAACCGCATCTATCGCGGCGAGATCACGCATAAAGGCAGCGCCTATCCGGGAGAGCATAAGCACATCGTGGACAAGGCCCTTTTGGACAAAGTCCAGGCTGTCATCTCCGAGAACCGGGTCGACCGGGCTACAGGAGCAGACGCAAAATATCCCAGCTTGCTCGCCGGCTTGGTCTTCGACGAAAGCGGCGAACGATTGACGCCCACACATGCCGTCAAGAAAGGCACGCGCTATCGGTACTATGTCTCGAAGTCACTTATCACCGGGAGTGCGAAGGACCACTCACAGGGACGACGAATCCCCGCCGGCAACCTGGAGAACTTGGTCATTGGCAGGCTCCGTGCCTTCCTCGCCGATGAAGGAGCAGTGCTCGGCGCTATCATTGATGCGGAGCAGAATGGAGCCGAGCAAAAGAGACTGATCGCGCGTGGACGCGAGATTTCAGAACAACTCCCTACGCTCGCGCCAGACACCGTCCGATCCATCCTCATGATGCTCGTCAACCGAGTAGACATCAAGGCAGAGCACATCGAGATTCGAGTCGATCGGCAATGGCTTCACACTCTGCTCCAGGCGCAGTCGATAGAGGAGACTTTGGCAGCTTCAGCTCCTGCGAGCGGTCTCGACGATATTCTGAAACTGAAAGTGAAGGCACGGCTCCAGCGCGTCGGTCGCGAGATGAAGCTTATCGTGCACAACGCAGATGACCAGGCCACAACCGACCCAGGTTTGCTTCGGATCATTGCGCGCGCATATGATTTCCAAGACCGTCTGATTCTGAACCCCGACCTGACAGTGCCGGCCATCGCCAGCCAAGAGCGGCTTACCATCGGTTATCTGTCTCGCCTGCTGCGGCTTCCTTCGCTGGCACCCGATATCGTTACGGCCATCATCAACGGCAAACATCCGCCTCAGCTCAGCGCGAAGCGACTAATGCGTTTGGCCCTTAAGCTCCCCACCAACTGGGCCAAACAGCGTGAGCTGCTCGGGTTTCAGGAGCGATAACGCGACTCCAGCTCGCGCCCCGGCGACGATGGTTCCTTGCTATCGCTACCCAAATTGTTGACCCCCAAATGCCCCCCGAGAGATTTTCGTGTCAGGGCGCGCGCAAATTTGATGAAAAGTCGTCTCTGCCGCCTCAAAACGGGATCCGAGGTAGCGAAACTGGCCGGAATTCGCCGAGAAATAGACTCTTCTCGCCTGAGCCATAAAAGCCTCCTACTTCGACGAGAAAGAGTGGCTGGGGCGCCAGGATTCGAACCTGGGATCACGGGACCAAAGCCCGTTGCCTTACCGCTTGGCTACGCCCCAATCCGTTTCGGTAATGCGCCCGGCTCCGCCCCGCGACCGGCCGGCGAACGCCTCAAATAATATGGTGGGCGGACGCCCTCCTAGCAGCAACCGGACCTTTGGGCAACGCATCCGCCCCGCCCAGGATTGTCCTGCAAGGCCGGTCGTGACCGCCGCTCGGAGCCGATGGCGGCTTTGTTGCAGGCCGGGGGCTCACATTATATACGTGGCGCCAAGTCAGCCAGCCGGAGTGTAGCGCAGCCTGGTAGCGCACCTCGTTCGGGACGAGGGGGTCGCAGGTTCAAATCCTGCCA
>Ga0315534_1002947_pt1 | contig 11136 bp, 11 predicted proteins | sample SalMarSW160240MG_FD_203094 | JGI IMG/M metagenome (GOLD analysis project Ga0315534, IMG submission 203094) | Salt marsh sediment microbial communities from the Plum Island Ecosystem LTER, Massachusetts, United States - Salt Marsh Sediment SW1602-40 ... | reverse complement strand
CTCAGGCCGACCTCAACAGTTGGGGTTGGCGGCTGCCGTTCCTGACAGGAATCCTGATTGCGGGTGCGGGATTGTGGATCCGCGCGGGCGTGAGTGAATCTCCCAGCTTCTGCCAACTGCGCAACCAGGATGTCGTCGAGGAGAACCCGCTGCGAACGGCTCTCCTGACGCATCCCAAGGAAATCGCCGTGACGGCAGGGCTGAACTGGATGCCCTCTGTCGGTTACTACGTGATCTTCGTTTGGTTGAGCGCCGACCTGTCGAAAGTGGTCGGGCTTCCCCTATCGACCGCCTTGGCCATCGGCACGGGCGGGCTCCTGCTCGCAACAATCGTCGTCCCGCTTGCGGGCGCCCTCACGGACATCGTGGGCCCGCGCCTCGTAATGGCGATTGCCGGCATTGGCGGTATCATCCTGCCCGTTCCGCTGCTGATGCTCGCCGGTATTGGCGCGATATCGGGGGCTTTGGCCGCCCAACTCGGTCTGGCGCTGATCATGGCCATCTACTACGGAGCCGCGCCGTTTGTTTTCGTATCGCTCCACCGCGTTGAGGTGCGCTGCTCGTCTCTGTCGATCGGCTACAACACCGCCGTTGCCGTTGCCGGTGGCACCGCGCCGTTGATTGCTACTACGCTTGTCAGAGGAACCGGCTGGGAGGCATCTCCAGGGTTCTATCTCGCTGCCTCGGCTGCTGTCGGACTATTGCTGCTAAAGTTCGTGCCGCGGTCCACTGCGACGAAATGACGGGCGCGAAGTCCGACTTGGGAACTCAGTCGACGCCTCGTCGAAGCCTTGACTATTTGGTCCCTGCTGGGCTCTACGGTGTGGTTGACGTGCCTATCTCCATAGGTCAAGCCAGCGGACATGAGCCAAGGAACACCGGAGAGCGAAATGAGCCACGATGCGATCGCAAAAGAAACGAGGCGCAAGCTTGATGAGCTGGGCCAAAAGATCAGCGAGGCAAAGGAATCGCTTGGGGCCAAGGACGAGATCGCTGCGCACGCGAAAGACGACTGGCACAAGATGGTTGAGAGCCACGCCGACATCAGACGGCGTCTTGACACGGAAGGCGATCAATCCGCGCAAGTGTTGGAAGGCATTCGCTTTGACATCGATATTTTGCGGCACTCGTTCGAAAGATGGATGGCGCGCAACGAAACCGAATTCGACAAAGAATAGGCCGACGTCGCAACCGTGTCCGCAAAAAATAGCGGCGGCCGAAGACTCGACCGCCGCTTAGCAGTGTCGCAGTGATCGACGATTAGATGATGTCGATCTCGGCCGGCAGGTAGCTCGTAACTTCGAGGCCGACTTCCTGCTCACGCACCTGCGGCTTGTTCCAAATCTTCATTTTGTTTCCTCCTTAGACGGCGACGAGAGAGAGGACCTCTCCATCACCGCTGCCGATATAAGTGGGTGCGACCAACTGCGCAAATGTTTTGTTTTGAGGCGAGTCAACAGATCTTCGTATGCTGACGATGACATGAGGACGAGCCAAGCAGCGACCGGCAGGCGGCATACTTAGCCTCAGCTCACAACAAAATAGCGGAGTGGCGGCGCGCTGAGCTATTCGCTCTTGTTCCACTTCTTGATGGACGAGAGCACCGACTGCCGGCATGGCCCCAGCGGACCAGTTGCATTGATTGCAGTGGACTCGTCGCCGTGGGTGAGCGCGTCTTCGTAGTTAACCTTGCAGTACTCAGCTTGCTGGCGTTCCAACTCGGCCTGAGAAGCTTTCTTGGCGATGTCGGGATCCTTGATCCCAGCCAACTGGTCTTCTTGCTGGCCGGATCCCGGTTGGGGCAGCCGGTCGAGTGACGGCGGCACAACAAGTGGAGCTCTCGCCGCGAGCTGAGGTTCGGAGCCCTTTGACTTTGCGTAATCCGAAAGCCCAACGGCATCGAAAATACCGCCATTGAACTGAACTTCATCCATGGAGCAACCAGCCACGCCAAGCGCGAGGCAGAACGGAACTGCACGCACAACACCCAAGAGGTTGCGGGTTCTTGGCGACATGCTTCTCCCCCGTGGTCGCTTCAAAAGTACGCGCCAATCCGACGTGCAGCGCAAAGACCTAAGATGTTCGGCTACAACGGCTTTGAGGCGTCATTGCGACTCGCTCGAAACGAGTCATACAGCAGCCCAATGACCCCGGCAACAATCGCCACATCGGCTATATTGAACACGTACCAATAAAACCCGAAAGCGTGGAGGGAGAAGAAGTCTGCAACCCCGCCGAGCAAGACCCGGTCAATGGCGTTCCCAATGGCCCCGCCCATAATCAGGCCCAGGCTGACCGACATCAGGGCGCTCGTCCCGCCGCGCGCGAGCCACACCCATAAGGCCACAGTCGCCACGAGACCAAAGGCGGCAAGCGCCAGCTGGCCCTCAAAGCTGTCTTGGTCGAACAAGCTGTAGCTGATTCCGGTATTTTTCACGAAGACAAGGTCCAAAAAGGGGGTGACCGCGACCCTGCCCTTTTCTGCAATGCGAAAAATCTCAAGCATCCACCACTTATTCGCCTGGTCGATCACCAGCGCGGCAAGCGCCACCACGAGCCCCAACCGCGAGAAGGGACCCCAAAGCCATCCGTGGGAGGCCGTCTTGCTCACCGTCACGCCGGATTGTCCTTTGCCCGCTGGTCGAACTCGCGCACGGCCGCAGCGTCGCGGGGCGACAGATCCGGAAAGTCCGGGTCAGACCCGACATCGGAAAGAACGCGCCAGGAGCGGGCGCACTTCTTGCCCTCCGCGCGCTTCGGCACAACGCCGACACCCGCGACGTCGGGAAGACGGAATGCATCGTCGGGCGCGGCCTTGGCGATCAATTTGGTCGCGCTCGTTATCGAAATCTCAGCCAGGTCCACCCGCTCTAGCGCCCGCAAGGTCTCCTTGTCGGACACGTAAACTTCCGGCGCGGCTTCCAGGCTCGAACCAATGCGCTTGTCTGCGCGCTCCAACTCGAGCGCACCAGTCACGACGCGACGCACCGCGCGAACTTTTTCCCACTTCTCGGCAAGCTCAATATTGCGCCAGGCAGAATCGATCTCGGGAAAGGTCTCCAGATGGACCGAGCCCTCCTCAGAAGGATTGCGCGCGAGCCAGGCTTCCTCGGCCGTGAACGACAGGATCGGCGCCAGCCAAGATACGAGTGCCTTGAAGATTTCGTCGATCACAGTGAGGGCCGCGCGCCGCTTCACGCTTGAATAGGGCTCGCAGTAGAGTGCGTCCTTGCGGATGTCGAAATAGAAGGCCGATAGTTCCGAGTTCATGAACTGCGACAGCACCGTGAAGACCCTGCGGTAGTCGTAAGCGGCGTAGGCGGCGCGCACTTCCTCGTCCAGCTCAGTCAGCCGGTGCAACATCAAACGCTCAAGCTCGAGGTCATGCATGTCCTTGAACTTGACCCGGTCCTCGTCTTTCAGATGACCAAGTGCCCCGAGCATCCAACGCAGCGTGTTGCGCAGTTTGCGGTAAGCCTCGACGGAGTGCTTGACGATGCCTGGGCCAAAGCGGATGTCGTGCGCGTAGTCGGCGGACGCCACCCACAGCCGGAGGATGTCGGCCCCCGACGCCTTCATGACATCCTGCGGCGAGAGCACGTTGCCCTTCGACTTCGACATCTTGTCCTCGCCCTTCTCGTCGAGGATGAAGCCGTGGGTCAGGACCGTGTCGTAAGGGGCGCGCCAGCGTGTTCCACACGATTCCAGAAGCGAAGACTGGAACCAGCCGCGGTGCTGGTCTGAGCCTTCCAGATACATGACACGGTCCTTGCCGCCGTCGCGCTGGCGCTTGATGCCGGTGAGACCGGGAAACTGCTTGGCGTCTTCCAAGACGAAAGCGTGCGTGGAGCCTGAATCGAACCACACATCGAGAATGTCGCGCACTTGTTCCCAAGCGGTGGGGTCATCGACGAGACCGTCGAGGAAGCGCTCCCTGGCGCCCTCCTTGAACCAAACGTCGGAACCTTCATCCGCGAACGCTTCGGTAATGCGCGCCATCAACTCTTTCGACTTGGCAAACTTGGACGACGGGATGACCTCGCCCGTCTCCTTGTTCGTAAAGACGGTGATCGGCACGCCCCAGGCACGTTGACGCGAGAGCACCCAGTCGGGGCGCTGTTCGATCATGCCGCGAATGCGGTTCTCGCCGGACGCCGGCACCCAGTCTGTATCGCTGATCGCATTGAGCGCGATCTCGCGCAGTGTGCGGTTGGAGCCCTTCGGCACGCCCTTGATGGGCTTGTCCATCGCAATGAACCACTGGGGCGTGTTGCGAAAGATCACCGGCTTCTTGGAGCGCCAGGAGTGCGGATACTGGTGCTTCAGGCGGGCGCGCCCGATGATATTGCCAGCGCCTTTCAAGGCTTCGATGACCGCCTCGTTGGCGTCGCCCTTGTCGCCCTTTTCGTTGAGCACGCGCTTGCCGGTAAACCCGGGTGCATCCTTGGTGAACACACCATCGGCATCGACGGTAAAGGGGATTGTGGAGTCGATACCGCGTTTCTTGAGTGCGCCCGCGTTCGCCAGCCAGATCTGGTAGTCATCGGTGCCGTGACCCGGCGCGGTGTGCACGAAGCCGGTACCCGTATCCTCGGTGACGTGCTCGCCATCGAGAAGCGGGACATCGAAATCGTAGCCGAGCGCCTTGAGCGGATGGCTACAGTAGACATGCGACAGCATATCATCGGTCATTGTCCGAAGTCGGCAATACGAGTTGACACGCGCCTGTTCAAGGACGTTCTCGGCAAGAGAATCGGCAAGTATGAGCTTGTCGCCCGGCTTCGCCCAATTGTCTTCTGGCGCCTCTGTCACTTCGTAGATTCCGTACGCGATTTTCGAAGAATACGAGATCGCGCGGTTTCCTGGAATCGTCCAGGGAGTCGTCGTCCATATAACGATGCAAGCGTCCTGAAGATCGTCGGCCGCTGCATTAATCTCAGCAAGATCGCTGCCTAAGCCGCCCCACTCAGTCACCGGGAACTTCACCCAGACCTGATCCGACGTGTAGTCGTGATACTCGACCTCGGCCTCCGCCAGCGCTGTCTTTTCCACCACCGACCACATGATGGGCTTCGACCCGCGATAGAGCGTGCCGTTCATGGCGAACTTCATAAGCTCGCTGGCGATCGTCGCTTCGGCGGGATAGCTCATCGTGATGTAAGGATGCGACCAGTCGCCGACGATGCCGAGGCGCTTGAACTCCTCGCGCTGCACGTCGATCCAATGCTCGGCGAACTCGCGGCACTCGCGGCGGAACTCGATCACCGGCACCGCATCCTTGTTGCGGCCCTTGGCGCGATAGTTCTCCTCGATCTTCCATTCGATCGGCAGACCGTGACAGTCCCAGCCGGGCACGTAGTTCGACTCATACCCCAGCATCTGCTGCGACTTGACGACGAGATCTTTCAGGATCTTGTTGAGCGCGTGCCCGATGTGGATGTTGCCGTTGGCATAGGGCGGCCCATCATGCAGCAGGAACTTCGGCCGGTTTCGCCCGCTCTCGCGCAGACGTTGATAAAGACCGATGTCCTCCCAGCGCTGAAGCAGGCGCGGCTCAAGGTTGGGCAGGCCAGCCTTCATGGGAAAATCGGTCTTGGGCAGGAAGAGTGTCTTGCTCCAGTCGCGCTGTGACGCCGGCGCATCGGCGCCCGCCGCCGGCTCTGCGCCCTTGGTCTTTCCGTCCGTCTTTGTCATGTGCGCGGCCCCACCCTTGCCGCCGTTGGGTTCGCCATCATCGGTTCTCGCGAGTTGTCAGGCGGGGTTCTAGCAACAAGCTCCCCGCATATCTAGGAAGGTGCGGCTATGAATTCGGCGGCTTCGGCCCGGCGCCGCTCAAGATCTGCCGGACCCAGGCGCAATCCTCGTGCATTTGGGCGATGAGCTCTTCGCTACTGTCGAACTTTCGATCCGCACGGATAAAGTCGATGAACTCGACCTCAATCTGCCGGCCATAAAGCTCGCCCTCGAAGTCGAATAGAAAGACCTCCAAGACGGGCATCCCGTCGTCATATGTCGGTCGCGTGCCCAAATAGGCCGCTGCGTCATAGCGCTCCAGCCCGATATAGCTCCTCACCGCATAGATGCCATGGCCCAACGACGTGTCACGCGCCAGGGGCACATTTGCCGTGGGAAAGCCGAGAATCGACCCCCGCTTCGCACCACCAACCACCGGGCCGGCAATGCGCCACCAGCGCCCCAACATCTCGGCTGCGCCTTTCACGTCTCCTTGGGCCAGATGGAGGCGGATCGCGCTCGACGAAAACGCCTGGCCGTCCTCGGCGACGGGCGGCACCACCGTCAGTCCGAACCCATAGGACTTAGCGGCTGCACGCATGGTGTCCGGATTACCGCCGCGTTTGCTGCCGAAGAAGAAGTCATACCCGATGATGACATGACGCACTGCAAGGCCGTCGATCAGCACCTGCTTGATAAAGTCATCTGCCGAAAGCCCGGCAAGTGCAGCATCGAATGAGATCACAGCAGCAAAATCGAGACCGAACTCTTCGAAAAGGGCGAGCTTCTGCTCGAGGCTCGTGAGCTGAAAGTGCGGCTCTTCGGGATGAAAGAACGCGCGCGGATGGGGCTCAAACACAAGCGCACCCGCCGGTGCCCCGATCGCGCGGGCCGTCTCGATCGCCGAAAAGATCAGCGCCTGGTGACCTTTGTGTACACCATCGAGGTTGCCGATCACCAGCACCGCACGGCGGGCTTCTGCAGGCACATCCCGGAAGCCATGAACAACCCGCATTGCGGACGATGCTCCTCGCGCGCTCGCGTTCAAGCCGGCCGGGCCGGTACCATCAGGACCGCCTCGCCCTGAACGACAGGCTTGTCGTTGACGCTGCACACACAGTCAAAACGCGCGCGCTTCTTTTCAGGCATCAACTCTGCCACCTTCACAGTGGTCACGACCGTATCACCGATCTTTACAGGCGCCTTGAAGTTCATCGTTTGCGAGATGTAGATCGCACCGGGACCTGGCAGCTTCATACCGAATACGGCCGAGATGTAGCCAGCTGACAGCATCCCGTGAGCGATGCGCTCCTTGAACATGGTCTTGGCCGCATATTCGGGATCGATGTGCACTGGGTTCTTGTCGCCTGAAAGCTCGGCGAAGGTGTTGATGTCGGCTTCTGTCACGGTATGCGACATGCTTGCTTCCTGGCCGACGCTCAAATCCTCGAGGTAGACCCCACCTGCCGCCGCTGCCATCCAACTGCTCCTACTGATTGTCGTTTGCATCTTCGCTGCGGGACACTATCTGCGCGCGCTTTTCGGGGCAACAACGCCTGGAGCCCCCGAAAAATTGGCTCTTGCGGAGCGTGATCGACAGTTGCGCTGGCGCGTCCCGGCAAGCTATAAGGCGCCATTCCCCAGTTGCCTGGAAACGTTTGGCCCCTGCGGACGTGCCGTAGGACGCCGGAGATAGAGCTATTATGAGCGATCGCAAACCCCTTATGCCCAAAGCCACGGCTGTCTGGCTGGTCGACAATACGTCTTTGACGTTCGACCAGATCGCAGCCTTCTGCGGTCTGCATGTGCTGGAGGTCAAAGGTATTGCCGACGGTGATGTCGCCCAAGGCATCAAGGGCCTCGACCCCGTGACCTCGAGCCAGCTCACGCGCGATGAAATCGAAAAGGCCGAGCGTGACCCCACGCACCCGTTGAAACTGGCCGAGCCAAAAGTCGCCGTGCCGGAGACGCCCACCCGGAAGGGCCCGCGTTATACGCCGGTCTCGCGCCGGCACGACCGGCCGAATGCGGTCCTCTGGTTGTTGCGCAGTCATCCTGAGCTGAAGGACAGCCAGATCATGCGCCTGGTCGGCACGACCAAGCCTACGATCACGCAGATCCGTGACAGGACCCACTGGAACTCACCCGGTCTCGTGCCACAGGATCCGGTAGCCCTTGGGCTCTGCTCGCAGACTGATCTCGACAACGAGGTCAAGAAGGGCGCAAGGCGCCTGGAACGCGAGCGCAAGGACGCCCAAAAGGAGATGGGAGCCGCCGGTACTCTTCTGCCGACCGAGGAGACGACAGCGCTGGAGGCTGAGGTGAGCGCCCCCTCAGCTCAGATCATGCAGCCGAGGGTCGAGGAAAAGACCGAGGAGACACCCGAGCAGGAGCAAGCGCGGGTCTTTGCCAAACTCAAGGGGATGACCGGCGGCGATGAGGACGAGGGTGACGAGGACGACGCGCCGAAGCAGGAGTAAGTCTTTTGCCTTGCCCCGCGCTCTGCTTAACTCGTTTGGCAACTGGATCGATTGTTCAGACATGAGCGTTGCTGAGGCCGCCCGCTTTCGGTAGCGTTTGGTGAACGTCAGCAACCTCCTGCCATTTCGAGCTTCTGGAGCATCGGCCGCATAATGCCCGCAAGCCCTTTTAGTCAAAACCTCGACAAGACACCCGCCAATTACCAGCCACTGACGCCGCTTCAATTCCTGGAGCGCGCTGCAGCTGTCTATCCCGATCACACCGCGATCATTCATGGCAGTCTGCGAACGAGCTACGCCGACTATTATTCACGGTGCCGCCGCTTGGCTTCAGCGCTTGCGGCACGCGGAGTCGGCCCAAACGATACCGTCTCGGTCATGCTGGCAAATACCCCGTCGATGCTGGAAGCCCACTACGGCGTGCCGATGACGGGAGCTGTGCTGCACTCGATCAATACGCGTCTTGATGCTGCGATCATTGCGTTTCAGCTCGACCATGCGGAAACCAAGGTTCTGATCACGGACCGCGAGTTTTCCGACCGCGTGAAGGAAGCGCTAGCCCTTGCCGAGGTGGACCCTCTCGTCATCGACTACAACGACAGCGAGTTTCCGCAGGACGGAGCGGCACTGTCCGACTTGGACTACGAAGCATTCATCTCCGGTGGTGATCCTGATTTTGCGTGGCGCATGCCGGAAGACGAATGGGATGCCATTGCGCTCAACTACACGTCCGGCACCACGGGCAATCCCAAAGGCGTCGTCTATCACCACCGCGGCGCGGCGCTCATGTGTTACGCCAATACCATCGAAACGGGCATGGGCATGCATCCCGTTTATCTATGGACGCTGCCCATGTTCCACTGCAATGGGTGGTGTTTCCCATGGTCGCTGTCGGTCACGGCGGGAACGCACGTTTGCCTGAGGTGGGTGCGCGCCAAGGCGATGTACGACGCCATCGCCGACCATCGCGTCACGCATCTGTCCGGCGCCCCGATCGTCATGTCCACACTGCTCAATGCCAGTGACGACGAACGGCGCCCCATCACACACCAGGTGAATGTCAATCACGCAGCAGCCCCACCGCCGCAGACGGTGCTCGACGCGATGACAGCCGCGGGCTTCCGTCTCACGCATCTTTACGGACTGACCGAAACCTACGGACCAGCCACGGTCAACGAATGGAATACTGAGTGGGACGACCATTCGCCTGATGACCGCGCGCAAAAGCGGATACGCCAGGGCGTGCGCTACGTGGCGCTCGAAGGCCTGACGGTCATGGACCCGTTGACGATGACGACCGTTGCCGCGGATGGCGGGACGCTGGGCGAAGTGATGTTTCGCGGCAATATCGTGATGAAAGGCTATCTCAAAAACGCTGAGGCTACCCAAGAGGCCTTTGCCGGCGGCTGGTTCCATTCCGGCGATCTGGGCGTGCTCTACCCGGATGGGTACATCCAGCTCAAAGACCGCTCAAAAGACATCATCATTTCTGGCGGCGAGAACATCTCGTCGATCGAGGTGGAGGACGTTCTCTACAAGCACGCGTCCGTTGCCTACTGCGCCGTCGTCGCCAAACCCGATGACAAATGGGGAGAGACCCCGTGCGCGTTCGTTGAGTGCAAGCCCGGCACATCGGCAACTGCAGACGACCTCATCGCCTGGTGCCGCCAGCACCTCGCCCACTTCAAATGCCCGCGCCACATCGTCTTCACCGAGGTTCCGAAAACCTCGACGGGCAAGATCCAGAAATTCAAGCTGCGTGAAATGGCCAAAGAAGCGTGAGGCGCGACAGCAAACCGCGGGCCTTCGCCGCTTCTTTAAGAACGAGCTGAACCGCTTCCGGCCGTGAAAAGCCGGACAGTCATGTCAGGAACCACAAGAGGCGAGCGCAAAGCGCTCGCCGGGTTCGTCAGTGCCGCGTCTCACTGACTTGCAGACGCGCCATCTGGTCTTTGATCTTCAATTTTTCGAGTTTTAATCGGTGAATCTCGATATCGTCCGATCCAAGTCGGGCGACTTCTTGTGCAATCTTCTGCTTCAGTAGCCGATGCTTTTCCGCTAGCTCTGCGAGGTGAGCTGATAGCGCCATCGTGGCCCTCCCTGAGACTGATGAAGACACTCGTATCGTGACAGATCTAGGACCGCTTGTCCAACAAACAAGGTCACTTTTGAACACGCACATAAGTGCGTCACAAACGTTGATAAGCTGTCTTGCAACTATTTTGTGTTCAAACTTAAGTCTCAGTATTTGTAGGCGTATTCAGCATGCGTCGGTAGCACTTGCTTGCCATACGCAAAGAACACGACGATAGTTCGCGCGCCCGCAAGCGAACGGATGCGGGGAATGTCCGGACCGGCAATATGCAGCGTCGCGACGACAGAGAGCTTCGTGAGGAATTGGCCAAGCTCAGAACGGAACACCGGGAGCTCGATGAGCAAATCGTCGCTCTCGAAGATTCCGGGAAGGCTGACCAGCTCATGATCAAGCGGCTCAAGAAGAAGAAACTCTCCCTCAAGGACCAGATCAAGTCGGTCGAGGACCAGTTGCTTCCCGACATCATCGCCTGAGCCACAAAGCCTTTTTGAACAGGTCCCACAGCCCAATCCCCCAAGCCCCTTGTCATGATGGGGCCACTCCTGTAATCCCGCGCTTTCTTTGCCCACGAAACGCAGAAAACAATGAGCAACGGCAAGCCCCTCGTCGGCATTATCATGGGCAGCCAGTCGGACTGGCCGACCCTAAAGCGTGCCGCCGAGGTCCTGGACGAGCTTGGGGTTGCATACGAGACCCGGATCGTCTCGGCCCATCGCACGCCAGAGCGCATGTTCACTTACGCCAAATCCGCAAGCGAGCGCGGGTTAAAGGTCATTATCGCGGGCGCCGGCGGGGCGGCGCATCTTCCCGGCATGACGGCCTCCATGA
>Ga0315534_1002946_pt1 | contig 11139 bp, 8 predicted proteins | sample SalMarSW160240MG_FD_203094 | JGI IMG/M metagenome (GOLD analysis project Ga0315534, IMG submission 203094) | Salt marsh sediment microbial communities from the Plum Island Ecosystem LTER, Massachusetts, United States - Salt Marsh Sediment SW1602-40 ... | reverse complement strand
GTCGAGCCGGGAATGAGGAGAGTGATTGTGAGGAGAGATGAAATGACATCACATACATCCTTTCTTTGTATCCTCACTTTCGGCTTGTCTGGTAAAACTTAGCCAAGTGAAGATGAGACTCTGCGTAGCTAATATAACGGACGGCAATAATGTATTTGGTGCCGCGACAACAATAGCGAAACGGAGCATTTAAAATCCGGTAAAACAGTTAAACTTGCAGCCGGCTGTTGGCAGCAGGGTGATTATTGTTTGAAAGTAGTTTTTGGGGGGAGAAAACTATGAAGAAATTAGTAATAATAACTTGTACAACGATGATGGTTATGTTCGGGCTGACCGGGATTGCCCAGGCGGATGTGAATACTGGGCCCTTCGTAATTCTGAAAGACGCCTCGGAAATGGGGCCGTTCGTGATCATATCCGCCACCTCGAATGTAGTTGAATTTGGAAAGCCTGTATTCTCAGACTATTTTAGTGCACCCGGACAAGTTTTGTTTCCAAGCCTCTATCACTCGTCGTCAGCGGCATTAACGGTGCATGTGGAATCTAACTGTCTGCACGGCCCGATTGTAGCCTCAATGACGTCGCTTAAGCACTCCGGAGGCAGCACCATAACGCCCGATTGCATTTTTATAAAAGCGCCCGCAATAACAGATGAATTTAGCTCAATGGCAAGGCCGGTGAAAATATCGGAGACACAAACCGGCTCGCATGACATTGAGCTACTCTTTAAGCTGCAGGCCCCCAAATTATTCAGCCCTGCGGGAAGATATACAGGAACCATAACATTTACGGTAATGCCACCAGCGAGTTAATTGGAGAAGTTGGTGATGAAAAAGAAGAGGAGTTTACTGCGTAATAATTAAGTTGATTATATGCCCAGGGTTTGTGGATAGACGTTATCCAAAAACTGTGAAAGCCCCTTCCTTGAAAAAGGGTGGGGGAGAAAGGAGGTGTGAGGTAGTGAAAAGTGACAGCTCGTAAGCGAAAGGATGCTTGCGGGCCGCCTGAAGAATCAGGCCCGGTATTTAGGCGATAAAACGATTGACAACTGTGAGAAGGAAATCGCAGATTTGGATCGTATTATTTGGGGCCACGGCTCAGGCAGAAAAGCGGGCATGTTTGCCAGAGCCGGTTAAAAAATTTCGGCCCGCTGACTGTGTTGCTCAGGCATTTGTTGGGCCTGGGCGAAGGAACTGAATTAGCTCCACAGGCCAACAACGGCATTTAAGGAGCGATAAGAATTAAGAGAGGGAAATGAAAATGGTAAAGAAAATTTTATTTACGATTGCAGTTGTAGCTTTTCTGACAGCCTCTGTACAAGCAGTGGACCCTGGAAAATACAAACAGAAATTTGATGGCCAGTGGCCCTTTGAGTACATATTTGTAGAAGTATGTACAATACCCATTTTAATAGATGTGGGTTATTTTGTACAGCTGGAGAAGTGCGGGGACTACAAAATCAAGCTGAAACAGGTACCCTGCGGAGATATCGGCAGGAGCGCCACTACAGACTTCCCGTGCTACGAAGATTGCGAGGACATCAAGGTAAGGGCCAACTTTGAAGTGAAAATGGGCGGCGAGGTAGATGAGACTATTTCGCCCAGTTGGTGGAAGGACGGAGACTGGAAGGTCGTTTATGGCGATTGCGGTCAGGGTTGTGTGCCAGATATAGTCCCCGGTGACGGCGCGTGGTACACAAAGAAGGTTTGCGTCCGGGCCTGGGATATCAAGATCTGGAACGCCGGTAACGCTCAGGGCGAAAACGAATATCACGTTGCAGACCTTATGATAACCGTCAAACCTACCCAAGGAGAGTGGTGGGAAGGGAAGGATTAGGCAATAGTGCTGTAGTCACTTCTCGAGAAAGGACTACGGGTCGTAGTCAAATTAGTGGACAAACGACCGTAATCCCCTGCTTGTGACTGTTAGGAAAGTATGTAGAAGTTAAAAGGGAGGGACGGATGTAGAATCTGCCCCTCCCTAAATTTTTACAAACATTTTTGTTAAAATGGGTGTTTTGGGTAAATTATACTTGACATCCAAGTTGAAAAGTGTTAAACTTGGTAATGATTAAATGTAGTCGTTGGAAGGGAAGGTAAGTGTAAATGTCGTTATCAAGCGAGGAGTTATTAAGAGGCTGATAAAAGCCTAAAATTGCGGATTGGCACTCCTTATGATGGGGTTTTTAGAAGGAATTATAAAAAGTAAAGATGTTAATTTGCCGAAAAGGTAAAAGACGTAATATTGGCTTAAAATCACAAAATCACGGAGATGGGCCATAAAAATCCAATAATGAACTAAGAATGGCGAACGAACAAGGAGCTTTGAAATTATCTTTTCGATATTATTAGAATAGAGTTCATAACAAAGAGTTATCGGTTCGTTGGAATTAGCTTTTGGGAGGTAAAAAAGTGAGAAAGCAAAATAGTGTTCATAGCCATATATTCCTGGTTATCGCAATAGCGGTGTGTGTTCTTGCGTGTGCGGGGCCTTCGTTTGGCCAGTTTTTAGTCCAGCCGATGAGGATGGAGCTTGCAGTCCGCCCCGGTAAGTTTTTCAAGGCGAGCATCGACCTTCAAAGCCTCGACCCTAACGAGGCCCACACCATAGATTTATCAGTAGTTGAGCTGACGCAGTGGGAGAATGGTGAGTGGCGAATTATTGAGCCTAACTCTCCTGAGGACCCTAACTCCCCTAACTTTGGTTTTGACGTATCAACTCTTTCTTCGTGCAAAGATTGGATACGCTTTAGAAATTCGAGTGTTGAACTTGTCCCCTATGGGGTAGGCACTGTGGACATGATTTTTAAGGTTCCGCCTGGTATCCGTGGATTTTACAATGCGGGGATTTTAGCCACTATGAGAGCCAGGCCCGACGCAACAGGTATTTCTGTAATCCTGCGATTTCTCGTTCCCGTTCTCGCTGAGGTACAGGGTCGGCCGATGCGCCACAAGATAGAGCTTGAGGGCGTCGGGATGGAGCTCATTGAGCCCATTGGAGGCAACCCTGCAACGACAGTGGTCTCAATGGATGTTTCAAACAAAGGCGGGACCTATTCCCGTTTAAAGGGCTTTGCAAAAGTCAGAGGTTTCTGGGACGGGCACTGGCGAGAGGTTACAGAGGCGGAATTCGTCCAAACCAGTATCATTCCGGGTGTCAAATTCAAATTAAAAACTAACATCGGACGGTCTCTGCCATCAGGTAGGTACCAGTTGTCCGGCGTGCTCTATGTGGACGGCCGGCGGGCAAAGAGGATTGAAAAGGAGATAAATTTTGTCGGCGACACGAGCATTAAGAAGGTCGCGACCGATGCGCCGCTTGACGTGCTGCCGAGTGAGCTTCTCATAAATTGCCGGCCGGGGGCTACGCGCACGACAGCGATAAAAGTCCGTAATGCTTCGGATGAGACGGTCAACGTCCAAACGGCATTGGCATTACCACGTAATCTTAAGGGTGTTGCTTTCGGCGACTTGAAGGGGGATGATTTGGACTGCACGACGTGGTTGAAGTTAGAGCCCGAGAGTTTCACGCTCCCCAGCTACAAGCAGCAGACCATACGTGTTACGGCAGCCATGCCGAAATCCGCAGCGCTGCATCCCTGTTATTATGCGATTCTTGGTCTGTTCACCACTTATCCGGACGGCCAGAGGGGAGGGGTAACAACGGCGAACATTGGTGTTACAAACGAGAGCATAAGTGCCGAACATTTGGTCAGTGCAATGAAGCTAAGCCCGGCCCTCAAGGAGGGTTCCCAGTATTATATTGTGGCCCGGTTCGGCAATTTCGGACCCATCCACTTTACCCCCATCAGGTGCAGAGCCGCAGTTGTAAGCGATACTGGTGCGCCCAGAGCATTGGTAGCGCTCAGCAGCAGCGAGTCAGATATAATGCTGCCGCTTGAGGTCAGGGATTTTTCCGGAATTATCGATTTTTCACAATTTTCTGCAGGTACATACCGTCTTGCGGCGGCTTTAGAATACGCTCCCGGTGAGAGAGCGGTCAAACAAATAGGTATACGAGTACTGCCCCAGGGAGAACAGAGGGTTGTTGAAGTTGTGAAGTTAGAACAGGAGCTTGGAGAAGAAATAGAGGTTCAATGGTAGCGAGCCGGCAAAGAGATTTTTTACTAAAGAAGCAAGCTGAATTGCCGATACAAGGCAAAGGAGCTGCAGAAGCATTGCCGGTTAATGGCTACAGAAAGGTACATTGACTTATGGCAAGGAAAAAGAACGGGAAATTTTTATCGGACGGCGTGGTAGTCCTCTGCGTAGTAATCTTGCTCTGCGCGCTGAACGTCAGCGTCCAGGCAGCGATCGAAGGCAAAGCGATAACTTACACCATCTCCGGTTCAATACCAGGTCTGAGCGGCGTGACGATGAGAGGTCTGCCGAACAATCCTGTTACCGACGAGAACGGCAATTATAGTGACATCGTTCCATACGGCTGGAAAGATACAGTTACACCGGTAAAGGCCGGTTACACCTTCGAACCAGCTAACAGACCCTACCCCAAAGTTACCAGCGACCAAATTAATCAGGACTACACGGCATCGCTGAAGACCTTTGTTATTTCGGGCACAACCCGTATGGAAGGTGTAGTAATGGAGGGTCTGCCGGATAATCCGATTACCGGCAGCGACGGCACTTACAAGGCCATCGTGGACTACGGCTGGAACGGCACGGTCACGCCAACGAAGGTTGGTTACATCTTCACGCCAACCAGTAAGCCATATTCTGCTGTTACCAGGGACCAGATGAATCAGGACTACAGAGGTACACTGATGACCTTTACAATTTCCGGTTCCGCCGGAGTGGAGGGTGTAGTAATGAACGGTCTGCCGGGTAATCCGACTACCGGCGGGAACGGCATTTACAGCGCTACGGTTGAATACGGCTGGAGCGGGACGGTCAGACCGAGCAAGGATGGTTATACCTTTGAGCCGGCTGAACTGCCATACAGTGACCTTATCAGCGCTCAGGCCAATCAGGATTATACTGCGAATGTGATGACCTTTACGATATCCGGCACGGCTGGTATGGACGGTGTGGAAATGAAGGGTCTGCCGGGCACTGCTGTTTTTACCGATGTGAGCGGCTATTACAGCACCAGCATCGAGTACGGCTGGAGCGGGACGGTCACGCCGGAGAAAGCAGGTTGGACTTTTGAACCGGCCACGATGAACTACACTAAACTTACCAGTGAACGGACCAATCAGGATTACACTGCGAAAGTGATTACATTAACCATTTCCGGTTCCGTTGGTATGGACGGCGTAACAATGGATGGCCTGCCGGGTAATCCGGTTACCAGCGGGGGCGGTTTGTACAGTGCCACTGTTGACTATGGCTGGAGCGGAACGGTCACGCCTATGAAGGAAGGTTACGAGCTCACGCCGCCCAGTAACGTATACAGTCTCATTAGCAAAGACCAGAAGAGCCAGAACTACACTGCTAAAGAGATTACCTTTACGATTAGCGGTTCTGCTGGAACAGGCTCTGCGGTAATAACAGGTTTTCCGGGTAAAGCCGTTATTAGTAATGAGGACGGCACTTACAGCGCCGTCGTTAATTACGGCTGGAGCGGCACGGTTAAACCGACAAAGGCAGGTTATATCTTTAACCCGCCTGAGATAGAATACCATGAACTTTTCGGTCCCGAGTTTGATCAGAGCTACACCGCAACGTTATCGAAGCAAACCATCTCTGGTACGATACGCTCTGACAAGGGCGAAACTGTCGAAGATGTATTTGTATTAGCAGACGCCGGCGGAGGTTCCGCGACAACCAATACTAATGGCGTGTACGAATTGACGGTGGATTACGGCTGGCGCGGCAAAATAACGCCGACAAAGGTGGGGTATACCTTCAGACCGACTAATAAAGGGTACCCTGTTGTTACCAAGGACCAAACGAATCAGGACTATAATGCGATACTGCAAATGTTCACCATTTCCAATGCGGTGATGGTCGGCGGAACACCTATCGAAGGTGTAGAGGTCTCAGCCAATAATGGTGGAGGCACCGCTACCACCAACACCAGGGGCAGATTCAGTGTTGAAGTGCCATACGATTGGAGCGGTGAGATTACGCTGACAAGAGAAGGTTTCGAGTTCCCAAGTAAGTCATACACTAACATCACGGAGAACTACAGGGATGATTTACCGGAATCGGCAAGGCGTCTTGCGCCGACACCTACTGCGCCGAGACCTACTGCGCCGACACCTACTACAACGACGCCTCTTGCGCCCACACCCATTGTGCCGGAAGCCCCTGAGTGGAAGATGCCTCCCGGGGCGGAGGCCCCCGTTGCGCCTGCTCCAGCACCTGGTTTTGAGGAGGAGCCGCAAACACCTTTAGAGAGAGATATAGCCAAGATACGAGCACAACTGGAAAACCTTCTGCTCAAGAAGGAAGCTCCGGTAGAAGCAAACCTGCCTGCTGGTCCACAAATACCGCTTGTCAGCAATATCTTTGTTGACGCGGATCTCACCTCGGTGCTTCAGGATCTTGCATCAACATCCGGCGTTACTATTATCCCCGATGAGACCGTAGTGGGAGTAGTAAACGCCACACTTGAAAATGTGCCGCTTGACAGGGCCCTCCAGATAGTCCTGGCCGGCACTCCTTATGTTGTCAAGAAGACACCGTATTATTATCTGGTTTGTTCAGGTGCCCCGGACAGTGTGATGTTCCCGGTTGTGAGCGAAACACGCCGGATAAAACTGAACTACATCCCGGCTCCGGCAGCACTGGGACTTTTATCCACTCCTTTCAAGGCTTACGTCCAGGCCGAAGTTGGCCGGCCCGGCGCCGACACCTACACAGTGGTTGTTACCGCACCGCCGGTTTTGATGGAACGTATCATCTCGGACCTGGAGAAAATCGACCGAGTCCGACAACAGGTCCTCCTGGATGCCCGTATTGTGGTAATGGAACGCGGCGACTTGCTGAACTTGGGTGTCGAGTGGGGTTGGCCCACGATTAGCGCCGGTCTTTTTAGCAATGACCTCCTTGGGAGCGGGACCGCGGTGGGGATGGCTGACTTCGGCGGAAAACTGGCGACAGGTCTCCAAATCGGCTATACGCCCGGTGCAACATTCACCAATTCTCTGACCTTAGCGCTGAACCTGCTCGAACAGAATGACGAGGCGACCATACTGGCCAAACCTCAGTTGTTGGCTCAAGACGGCAAAGTGGCGGAAATCAATGTCATGACAGAAGAGTACTATATGATGACCTCTCAGGCAACCGATTTCTTCTACACCCGTTCTGAACTACAACAAATCGAGTCCGGCACCAAGTTAAGTATCACACCCCACATAGGTGACAATAATAATATTACACTTGAAATGGCCGTCGAGGTCAGTGACAGCATACCTCGCGGCAGAGGAAGTGAACTTCCGGTTGTTACAAGGCGAACATCCGTTAACACCGTACGCATTCAAAACGGCGGAACAGTTGCCCTGGCCGGCCTGACAGAAAACCGAACACGTTTGGAGAAGAGGCGCACCCCGGGCCTCAGCAAACTTCCGCTATTGGGAGGGCTGTTTAAGAGTACAAACGATGAAGAGGCCAGCAGGGAAATCGCTGTTTTCGTCACGGCCCACATAATACCGGAGGAAAGCCAAGCCCCCGATTTCACCCAACCTCAGAGGCCCGCAATTCAGCCTTCGATCAGATCGGTTGGTGGAGATTTTAAGACGAATCTTCGGGAAAGTTTATCACGTTCGACCAGATGAAAACCGTATTAAAAGGAGACAAAAGAGCTGTGAAGCCGATTATTCGCAAAACAAGAATTAGCGGCAGTGGCGTGATTATTGTGTCATTGCTGCTGGCGCTTCTGGCTTTTGGTGTGGTTAGCTGTGCACAAAAAGGCTTTGAGGTCATACCGTTGAACTACCAGGAGGTACTTACCCTAAGCTCCGATGACATTGTACGAGTGATGCGACGAGCGGGCTTTTCCGATAATCAGATTCTGGAGTATGGAACAGACCTTCACGATGCACTATCCCGCTCAGGAGCAGCACAAGTCAAGATAAGCAACAAACTGCAAGCTGTTTTTGCCATCAACGGTGATAGTGTGTACATCAGTACTCGTCTGAGAGGTAACTTCATTTACAATGTGAAAACAGGTTGGGTTGGTGTTGAGTAACCTCTGGCAGCACTGTCGCAGTTAAGCCGAGCACTTTTGCCAAACGCCGTCCGGTAGCATTCCCGTCCGGCTTTGCAGACTGTCCTTGATAAGAAACCCCAAATCGCAAGTCAATTACTGACACTTCACTATATGAAATATTTGCCCCCTGCCATGTGAGAATGCGGACAAACACCTGCCAAATTGGCACACAGGCAGAAGAACAAGAAAGCTGTAATTGCTTATTATAACGGCAATTACAATTTTGGTTTGTTTGGGCACGCTGTTTGCTTAGTTTATTTAAGGTTAGAGTATGTATATAATTGGAACTCAGTTTGCGATAAAAAGGTTTAGAAATGAAATTTGATAAATTCACACTAAAAGCCCAGGAGGCATTGGCAACCGCTCAGCAGATTGCGATGGCTAAATCGCATACTGTTATGTCAGGATTGCATTTATTAGACGCTGTTTGCGGCGAGGACAGCGGCATTGCGGTTGAGATTTTGAAAAAGATAGGCGCCAATGTCCCGCGAATTAGAGAGATGACCGAGAGCGAGCTTGGGCGGCTGCCGCAGGGCAGCAGCGGTAATCAGCTTATGCCTGACCCGGCCTTTAGCCAGGTTGTTCTGGATGCCCAAAACCGGGCTGATGCGATGGGCGACGAATACTTGAGTGTGGAGCATCTGCTCATCGCGCTGGCCTCGGTGCAAAGCGATGCGAAAGAGATTCTCCGGCTCAACTCCATTACGCCGGAACAGATTGAGAGCGCCCTAAAAGAGATTCGTGGGCCCCAAAAGATAACGGACCAAAATCCGGAGGACAAATACAAAGCACTGGAGCGCTACGGGATCGACCTTTTGGAGATGGCCCGCAAGGGAAAGCTCGACCCGGTCATCGGCAGGGATGAAGAAATTCGGCGATGTATGCAGGTCCTCAACCGGCGAACGAAAAATAATCCTGTACTAATCGGCGAGCCGGGCGTGGGCAAAACCGCAATCGTCGAAGGCCTCGCTCAACGAATAATTGCCGGCGATGTCCCTACTGGTTTGAAGAACAAAAGAATCATCGCCCTGGATATGGGGGCACTGATAGCGGGAACGAAATTCAGGGGTGAATTCGAGGACCGGCTCAAGGCTGTGCTCAAGGAGGTCATCGCCGCTGAAGGGCAAATAATACTTTTCATTGACGAGTTACATACCGTAGTAGGGGCAGGCAAAGCTGAAGGCGCCGTTGATGCGGGCAACCTGCTAAAGCCATCGCTTGCACGGGGCGATCTGCGTTGTATTGGAGCGACTACCATCGACGATTATCGAAAGTATGTCGAAAAAGACGCTGCGCTCGAGAGGCGTTTTCAGCCGATTCTAATTGACCCGCCGAGTGTTGAAGAAACCATAGCCATCCTTCGAGGGCTAAAAGGCCGTTATGACACCCATCACGGGGTTCGCATTACCGACTCGGCGCTTGTTGCGGCTGCGACTTTGTCAAACCGCTACATAACAGACCGATGGCTGCCTGACAAGGCGATAGATTTGATTGACGAGTCGGCCTCGAAACTGCGGATTGAAAATGACTCGCTGCCGGCGGAGCTGGATAGTATTCGCAGAAAAATTGTTCAGCTTCAAATCGAACGTGAAGCGTTAAAAAAAGAAAGCGACAAGGCAAGTAAAGAACGATTAAAAAATGCCGAAAAACAATTGGCCGAGCTGCAAGAGCAGGACAAAAATTTAACCGCACAATGGGAAAGTGAAAGAGGTGACATCGACCAGATAAAAACCCTGAAGGAAAAACTTGAAGATGCTCAAAACCAGTTCGAAGATGCCCAGCGCAAAGGCGACCTGGAGACCGCCGCCCGCCTGAAGTATGAAACCATTACGAATTTGAAGAAAGAGCTTGAAGAAAGAGAAGCTCAGCTTTCCAAAGACGACAAAACTATAATCCGCAACGAGGTAACCGAAGAGCACATCGCCGGGGTTGTTTCCAAATGGACGGGGATACCGGTTGCGAAATTATTGTCCGGAGAGCGCGAAAGATTAATGAAGATGGAGGATGCGATCCAGCAGCGCGTAGTCGGGCAGGATGAAGCGGTCGCGGCACTCTGCAATGCGGTTCGCAGGAGCCGGTCGGGATTAGGGGACCCGAATCGGCCGATAGGGACATTGTTATTCCTCGGGCCGACGGGCGTCGGCAAAACTGAGCTTTCCAAAGCACTTGCGGATTTTCTGTTTAACGACCCGCACGCTATGGTACGGATTGATATGAGCGAATTTATGGAGCAGCATTCGGTTGCCCGGCTTATCGGCTCACCGCCGGGCTATGTCGGCTACGAAGAGGGCGGACGATTGACCGAAGCCATTCGGCGTAAGCCATACTCGGTGATTTTGTTGGATGAGATTGAAAAGGCCCACCCGGACGTTTTCAATGTGCTGCTGCAGGTCTTCGACGATGGCCGATTGACCGATGGAAAAGGCCGAACCGTCGATTTCAAAAACACCGTTATAATTATGACCAGCAACATCGCCAGCCACCAGATACAACAAATCTCCGAGGAATCCGGCGCCGACTGGGAAATCGAGGCCCACGTCAAAGATGCGCTCAAGCAGCTCTTTAAGCCGGAGTTTTTGAACCGTGTCGATGAGATAATCGTTTTCCACATGCTCGGCAAAGACGATTTGCGAAAGATTGTCAATATCCAGCTGAATTACTTAGCTGAGCGTCTGAACGGCCGCCACATAAAGCTCGAATTCACCGATAGTGCCCGCGATTTGATTATGGATGAAGGTTACGACCCTGCCTTTGGCGCAAGGCCCTTGAAGCGAACAATTCAGCAGCGGTTGGAGAACCCGTTAGCCACCGAGCTTTTAGCCGGAAAATTCTCCGACGGCGACAAAATAAAAATCAACGCCGACAGCCACAAATTTATGTTTGAAAGAGTGTAATTCATTCTACTCTATTGAAAAAATGCGAAAGTGGTCATTTCACCTTTCATTAAAACTCTTGCACTAAATCAAG
>Ga0315534_1002945_pt1 | contig 11141 bp, 11 predicted proteins | sample SalMarSW160240MG_FD_203094 | JGI IMG/M metagenome (GOLD analysis project Ga0315534, IMG submission 203094) | Salt marsh sediment microbial communities from the Plum Island Ecosystem LTER, Massachusetts, United States - Salt Marsh Sediment SW1602-40 ... | reverse complement strand
GACGACCTGGGTGAGATTCCGTGGCGCCAGCTCCTCGACGACGGCAACGTCATCGCGGGGAGCCCCGAGACCGTGCGCGAACGAATGGAAGATTTGATCAAGACCCTCCACGTGGGACACGTCTTCTTGTTGTTCCAGATCGGCAACATGCCCGACGAGCTGGTGCGCCACTCGTCGAAGCTCTTCGCCGAGAAGGTGATGCCGCCGCTGCGCAATATGTGGCCCGAGTGGAAAGCCGACGACCGCTGGTTCCCGAAGATGATGGAAGGCCGCCGTCCCATGGAGGAGCGGCCATCGCTGGCGAGGGTCTAGGCCAAGAAGACGCCCGGCTGGGACCGCCTCAGCTGCGGCCGTGAAGCAGCTCGCGCATCAACACGGGCAATAGATAGGACGATTCGTCGCCGGCCCGACGCAGATACTCTGCGTAATCGAGTTGCTCTAGGGTAATGTCGGGGTCGGGCTCGAAGAAACGGTCCGGCAGATCGAGCTCTCGCGCCCAGTCGACGAAATCCTGCCGCACGGTGCCGGCCGTGGTTCGGTCGTATCGGATCACGCGAAGGGGCAAGCTGGGTTCGCTGTTCGTCATCCAGACTTCGCGGCGGCCGCGGCGATCACTCAGACGGTAGTGGGTCGAGGACCCCCCGGGCGTCTCCTCGGTGCCGACCTTCTCGGCCCCTTCGGCGATGATCAACGCCGCGTCGCTCGCGAAGGGCCGCTCGTCGGGATGCTCTCGGTCGTATCGCACGGCGCCCGGTGCGCGGCGGATCGCGATCCCGCGGCGCTTGACGGGATCGATGACGGTGTAGAGCTCGCCCTTAACGAGGGTGATCAGCGGCTGTGAGCGAATCACCGTCTCCATCCGCACCTGCCGTCCCTTGGACCAGAAGTGCTCGACGCGCAGCGGCGTGTCGCCTGCGGTAATGCGCTCCGCATACCAGGTTTCGGACGCCGGGGCGGGCGCCGCAGCGACGCCAGCCGCAACGGCAAGCATGAGAATGAAGAATCGGCGCATTGGGGCGTCGCTCCCGTCGTCGTTATTCGGTGGAGAGCTCGATGGCCCGGCCTTCCATCCAAGGCGGGATCCCCTGCCCCAGCAAGCGCAGTATCGTCGGCGCGACATCCACCGTGCGCATCGCGGACGGTCGATCGGGCGCGACGGGCTCACTTTGCGGCTGGACGCCCCGCCCGACGGCGGCGAAGAAGGCCTCCATCGAGGGCTCTTCGGGAGAGTAGCCGTGCGATCCGCGAAGCTCCCGTTTGAGGAAAAATCGCTCGATGGCGCCCAGGGCGCCGCGCCTGGAGCCCGCGCTCACGATCCCGACACCCACGGGCGCCATGACGAGGATCTGCCCGAAGCGGAGATGAGCGTCGTCGACGCCGGGCCGGTCGCCGCGACGCCACGCCTCGAGGCCCAGGGCACGCGCAACCGCGAGAACTCGGTCCGTGCCGACGCCGGATCCACTCAGCCACACCGTCGCGAACCCACCGCCGCCGTAGACCGTCGCCGCGATCCCCGCTTCTCGAAGCACTAGCGCGAGATCGACGGTCTCATGCACCTCGGTCATTCCGTGATCGGAAACGAGCAGCAACGTGGTGTGGTCCCAGAGATCGCGCTCGCCGATACCCAGCAAAAGCCTCTGGAGCGCCGCATCTTGCCGGAGTAGCTGGCTGCGGGCGAGGGGTGAACCGGGGCCCTCGCGGTGGCCCGCGGCGTCGGCGCCTCGGAACCAGGCCGTGATGAGGCGGGGGCGCTCTTCGGGTGTCGCAGTGAGCCAGGTGAGAATCTGGTCGACTTTTTCAGCTTCGGGAACCGAGGCATCGAAGCGCCGCCACTCGGCGGGCCCGCGTCCGCTTCGCCAGTTGCCCTCGGATCCCACCCAGTGATAGGCGGCGCTCCGGATGCCCGCCCCGGCCAGCAGCGACCAAAGTGGCTCGACTTCGATCCAGGTCGGATCGCTCTCTTTGCGAAAGGGACCGCGCTCGGGATCACGAAAGCTGTTGTTGACGATGCCGTGGACGGCGGGCCGCACACCCGTCACCAACGAAACGTGGTTCGGGAAGGTGTTGGTCGGAAAGACGGGCACCATCGCCAACGGCCCGATTCCCTCGCGGGCGATTTGTCGAAACGCCGGGAGCTCTCGCACGTCCTGTGGTCGGGTCCCATCCAAGGAGATCAGGATCACGATCGGGGGTGATGCCGCTGCGAGCGTTCCCGCGGCGACTAAGACTAGACATGCAAAGCGTGGGAACCAGGCGGAACGGGGTCGGCCCTGGATCAAGCGCGGAGCCCCTTGAGAAGCATGTCACACAGTCCGCCGAAATCGCCGTTGCTCATGACCAGCAGCACGTCACCGGGAGCCGCGGCGTCGAGGAGATACGCCGCGACTTCGCCGGCATCGTGGCATACCTGGGCTTCGCGCCCGCGGGCGCGCAGGGCGTCGACCACGGCTCCGCTGTCGAAGAATTCGGTGACTTCCCCTGTGGCGCTGTAGAGCGGTGAGGGCTCGACGCGGGGAATCGCGATCTGGTCGGCGCCGCCGAGCGCCTCGGCGTAGGCGGTCTGGAAGAGCGCGCGGCGGCTTGTGTTGGAACGCGGCTCGAAGGCGACGAGGAGGCGGCGGCCCGGGAAGCGTGCCCGCAGCGCCGCGATCGTCTCGCTCACGGCGGTGGGGTGATGGGCAAAATCGTCGATCACGGCGACGCCATCAATTTCGCCGCGCAACTCCTGGCGGCGGCGCACGCCGCGAAAGCGGCCCAACGCCTCGACGCCAGCTTCGACGGGAACTCCCAGAGCGGCGCTGAGCGCGAGCGCCCCGAGCGCATTCTCGACGTTGTAGGTGCCGAACAAGGGGATCGCGACGGATCGGGCCTCCGCTCCCGGACGGTGGAGGACGAAACGGGTACCGGCATCCCCGGGCTCGATCGCCTCAGCGCGCCAGCCCTCGCCGGCGCCCAGCCCGTACCACTCCACTGCGCAATGCGCTTCGCGACACACGTCGCGGAGCGTCTCGTGATCGGCCGCGACCACCGCCCCGTCGTGCGGCATACCGCGCAGCAGCGCGCGGAAGGCGTCCTTCACATGCTCTAGATCTCGATAGATGTCCGCGTGGTCAAACTCGAGCGACGTCAGCAGAAGAGTACGCGGGAGGTAGTGGAGGAATTTCGGCGTCTTGTCGAAGAAGACGGTATCGTACTCGTCTCCCTCGACGACGAAATAGGGGCCCGCCCCGTCGCGGAAGGGCCCCTCGAAGTTGGTGCTCAGCCCGCCCACGAGAACCGACGGGTCGCGACCGGTTTCGAGCAGAAGCGTCGCAACGAGGCTCGTGGTGGTGGTCTTGCCGTGCGTCCCCGCCACCACGACGGAATGTTTACCCGCGATGGCGAGTTCGTAGAGGGCGTCGGGAAACGAGCGAATGCACAGTCCCGCGTCGAGGGCCGCGCGCGCCTCGGGATTGTCGGCGAGCACAGCGTTCCCGATCACGACGAGGTCGGGTCTCGACTCGAGCACATGGTGTGCCGCAAACCCCAGCGCGACCGGAATCTTCCAAGCCTCGAGCGCTTCGCTCATCGGCGGGTACAGGGCGCGATCGGATCCCGTGACCCGGATGCCCCTGCCTTGGAGGAGTCCGGCAAGTGAGCCCATTCCAGTGCCGCCGATGGCGATGAAGTGAACGTGACGGAGCGGCTGCGGGATCGGCTGTTTCATTGCGCCGACCCCGACGTGTTCGCCGCGGCGACCAGGGCTCCATAGATGCCGGCTCCGCTGCCGTCCTGCTCCGGGTGCCACTCCACGCCGACCAACCACCCGTCGCCCTCCCACTCAATGGCCTCAATCACTTGATCGCGAGCTACGGCGGCCACGCGAAACCCGGGCGCGACTTCGCTCACTCTTTGATGGTGGGAACTCGCGACTTCACAGCCCGATCCGATCCACCCAGCGAGCCGGCTTCCCGACATGGTCTCTACGGCGTGGCGCACCACGCGTCCCGACCCCCCGTGGTCCACCCCAGCGCGGGACTGCGGAGACGCGGCATCTCCGGCGACCAGGCGTCCGCCGAAGTGGAGGTTCAGCAGTTGCATTCCGTAACACACCCCAAGCAGTGGAACGCCCGAGTCCGCCGCCGCATCGATCAACGCGCGATCCCAGTCGACGCGTTCGGCGCACTCGGCATCGCGCGGCGGCGGCGCGGCGCCCTCCCCGAAAGAGTCCGGTAGCCAATCCCCGCCCGTGATCACGAGCGCCCCGCAGCGGCGAGCCACCTCACCGGGGTCGGCATCCGGGGTGAGCAGCACCGGGCAAGCACCCGCCTCCCGGAGCGCGCGAGAATAGCTCCGCTGAACGTAGAGATACTCGATGCCGGGGCGGATCCGCGCCCCGGCATCGATCGAGATCGTGATTCCCACTGTCGGCGGCGCCAAGTCGATCCCCCAACCGGCTACCCGGCCGCGAAGGCTTCGTGGATGAGATCGTGCACTTGGGGTCTCAGCTTGAAGGGACTTCGCTTCGCGACCAGGTGTACGCGGTTGGTCAGCATCACGACGATCAGCTCGCGCTCCAGGTCGATCCAGAGCGAGGTGCCGGTGAACCCCAGGTGACCCACCGAGGATCCCGAGAAATACCGTCCGGAAGTCGAAGCGCCCGGAGAAGGCGTGTCCCATCCGAGCGCCCAACTGGTGCCGGCGGGTGCGCCCTGTCGGGTCAGAAAGGCGCGCAGAGTCGCCCCGGGCAGCAGATCGCTGCGCCCGTGCCAGACGTCGAGCACGATCTGCCCGAAGTGCATCACGTCCGACGCGGTCGAGAAGAGTCCCGCGTGCCCCGCGACTCCCCCCATCGCCCAGGCGTTGGGGTCGTGGACCTCGCCCCAGAGGATGCGGTTGCGCCAGGGGCAGTTCTCGGTCGCCGCAGTGCGCCGGCGAACCTCACCCGAAAGCGCGGGGGCCCCGTCTCCCAGGGGGATGAAGCGGGTCTCCCGGAGCCCCAGCGGACCAAAAATACGTTCCTGGCAGAACTGGTCGAAGGGGCGGCGCGACACCTCTTCGACCAACCAGGCGAGCACGATGAAATCCAGGTCGCCGTACACCGCCGCTTCGCCGGGCTCGTGCACCAGCGCGGATCGCGCAATGCGATCGAACACCGCCTGCTTCGCCGTGGCGGTACACAGGACACGCTCGCCGGTCTTGCGCTCGCGCTCGGCGAAAGCCTCATAGAAAGGGCGCCAGGGTTTGAGTCCCGCGGTGTGGTTGAGCAGATGCCGAACCGTCACCGCCTCTTTGCCCCGCTCGCCAAAGGGCGGCAGGTACTTTCCCACCGCCTCGTCGAGTCCCACGCTCCCGTCTTCGATCAACCACAAGATCGCCGTGGCCGTGGCGAGCGGTTTGGTGAGCGAGGCAAGGTCAAAAATCGTGTCGCGCTGCATCGGGATCCGCTCGGGCCGCACGACCGCGTTGCCCCGAACCCCCCAGTACTCGAGCGGCTCACCGTGGCGCACGGTCTGCGCCACCACGACGGCGCCGGGAATCTCCGCCGCTGCGATCGCCTTGTCGATCGCGCGATCGACGCGCTCGAGCTTGCGCCGGATCGTGCTGTGCTTCACCGCGAACTCACCCCCCGCTCCAGGATCCGCAGCTCGGCGCGCCCGCCAATCAATTCGGCGCGCGCACCCAAAGGCCAGGTTAGGTTGGGAGCGGCGTGGCCGAAAGGGAGCCCCCGTACCCATGGCACCTTGAGCGTCGCCAACCACTCCTCGAGGACCTCTTCCACGCGAACGCGACCGTCGGCCTCGTCACAGCGCAGGAAACTGCCGAGTCCGACGCCCGCGACCCCGTCGAGCTTGCCCGCCAAGGTCAGCTGCGAGAGCATGCGGTCGATCCGATAGGGCCGCTCTCCGACGTCCTCGAGCAGCAGCAGTGCGCCGCGCGTCTGGAGCTCCCAAGGCGTGCCCAGACTCGCGAGCAGCGTGGTGAGCGAGCCGCCGATCAATCGCCCCCGCGCCTTGCCGCCCCGGCCCGCGTCACCGCGCCACATCACGGGCAGCCCCTGGCTCCCGGTGAGCGCACTTTGCAGCGCCTCGAAATCCAACGCCTCGCGCACCCCGAGCGGGACGCCCGTCTCGAGCATCGGCCCGTGAAACCCCATCAGGCCCGCCCGGCGTCGCAGCCAGAGCAGTAGGGCGGTGACGTCGCTGTACCCAACGAGCGGTTTGCGGGCCTCACGAAAAGCCGCGGGATCCAGCAGGGGGAGGATGCGCTGGGCCCCGTATCCGCCGCGCACACACACCATCGCGTCGACGGCGGGATCGCGAACGAATGCCATCAGTTCGTCCGCTCGGCGCCGATCGGAACCGGCGAGGTACCGGTGTCGCGCCAGGATGTCGTCCCGGTAGACGACCTCGTAACCGGCGTCGCGCCAGTGCCCGGCGCCCGCGTCCAAACGCTCCCGATCGACGGCTGCCCCTGGCGCGACGAACGCCACCGTCCCCCCCGTCGGCAGCGGCTTTGCTTTGCGCAAGCTCGGCACTTAGAACGGTGCCGCGTCGTCGAAATCTTCGTCGGGGGGCACAAAGCCCGTTCGTGGCGGCGCGCCCTCGGGGCCGGCGTCACCCCCGGAGCGGTCGAGGAAGCGGGCGAACCGCGACTGAAAGCTGAGTTCAATTGTTCCGGTCGGACCGTTGCGCTGCTTTGCGATGATCAGTTCGGCGACGCCGCGGTTGGACTCGTCGTCGCGGTTGTAGACCTCATCGCGGTAGATGAAGGCGATCACGTCGGCGTCCTGCTCGATGGCTCCCGACTCGCGCAGATCGGAGAGCATCGGGCGCTTATCGCGTCCGGTGCGGTTCTCGGGACCGCGGTTCAGCTGCGACAGCGCGACCACCGGAATGTCGAGCTCTTTCGCGAGGGCCTTGAGTCCGCGACTGATCTCGGAGATCTCTTGCTCGCGGCGCTCGTTGCGGCCATCCGCGTGAGCGAGCTGCAGGTAGTCGACGACGACCAGGTCGAGCCCCCGTTCGGCCTTCATGCGGCGACACTTCGCCTTCATCTCGAGCACCGTCAGCGTGCCGCTGTCGTCGATCCAAAGTTCCGCATGGGAGAGTTCACTCGCGGCTTGCTGTAACTTGCGGTGGTCGTAGACGCTGATGTAGCCGCTGCGAAACTTGGATGCGTCGAGCTCCGCCTCGGAGGACAGCAGCCGCAATACGAGGGCCTGGGCCGTCATCTCGAGCGAGAACACGGCGACCTTTTTGTGGTGCAAGACTGCCGCGTTGCGCGCCATGTTGAGCGCGAGGGCGGTCTTGCCCATGCTTGGGCGCGCCGCCAGGATGATCAGCTCGCCCGGCTGGAGGCCACCGGTTTTCTCGTCCACTTCGTGAAATCCGGTGGGCACACCCGTGAGTTCACCGCCGCGTCCCATCAGCGCCTCGACGTAATCGAAGGTGCTCTGCATCTCTTCCTGCAGGCTGCGGAACGTTTCGCGCGCGGTCTCCTGGCCGATCTCAAAGATCTTCGATTCCGCAGTGTCGAGCAGCCGGTCGGCCGAGTCGCTCGCCTCGAAGCCCTCCTCCACGATCTCCGTCGCTGCCTGGATCACCCGCCGCCGCACTGCGTTCTCGCGAACAATGCGGGCGTGGTGGACGACGTTGGCGGCGGTGGACTCGTAGTCGGCGATCTCGGCGAGAACCACCGGCCCGCCCACTGAGTCGAGCATCTTGTTGCGATTCAGATGATCCGAGAGGGTGTGTAGATCGACCGGCGAGCCGGCGTCGCGGATCGCCACCATCGCCTGATAGAGCGCGCGGTGCGCGGGGTGATAGAAATCGTCGGGCTTGACTTCGGTGTAGACCGAGTGGATCGCGGTGTTGTCGAGCAGCAGGCCCGAGAGAACGGCTTTCTCGGCATCGAGGTCATGGGGCGGGACGCGGCCGGGCGACGCGCCGCCCGCGCGTTGGGATTTTTCTCGCGACGCCCTGTGCGCAGATGACACGCGTCCTCTCGATCGAATCGGGGCGGGCCGAGCGCGCTCGGTGCGCGTCGAACTCAGTTATACCAAAAGGGGGGCGTTGCGAGGAGTTTCAGTCGGCCGAAACAACGCGAACTTTGATCATCGCCTCAACTTGGCTGTGGAGGCGGAGCGGGACGTCGAACTCGCCAACTTCCTTGAGCGGCTCGGCGAGTCCGATCTTGCGGCGATCCACGTCGTGACCGAGCGAGGCCAGCGCTTCGGCGATCTGCGCCGAGGTGACGGAACCGAAGAGCTTGCCTTCTTCCCCGACCTGGGCGCGGATTTCGACTACGGCACCCTCGATGCGCCGCTTCTCTTCTTCCAAGACCTTGAGCTCGCGCGCCACTTTCTCAGCGACAATGCGGCGTTGGTGTTCGAGGGCGCGGACGTTTCCCTCGGTGGCGAAGCTCGCTTTGCCCTGGGGGATGAGGAAGTTCCGCGCGTAGCCCGGTTTCACGCTAACGAGATCGCCCGCGGCACCCAGGTTGGCCACGTCTTCACTGAGGATGAGTTTCACCTGCCGCATTCTTGGTCTTCCTCGGAGTGCTAGGTGCCGGTTTCTCGCGGAGCCGCTTCCTAAGCCTCGAACTCCGCCTGCTCAGTCTCGGACTCCTCGCCGACCTCCCCGGACTCGGAAGCCTCTGAAGGTTCTTCCGGCTCCTCGGCCCGAGCGGCGGCCTCCGCCTCGGCGGCGACCCGCGCCGCCTCACGTGCGACGCGCTCCTCGGCCTCGCGTTCGGCGCGCTCCTTGGCACGCTCCCTGCGAATCCGCTCCGCTTCGACCGCCCGCGCCTTGCGCCCCTCGATGTCCGAGACTTCATCTTCCTTGCGGACCGTCAGGAAGCGCAGCACGGATTCCTCGAGGCGCAAGCTGCGCTCGAGCTCCCCGACGGCGTTGCCCTTGTCCAGGAAGAAGAGCGCCAGGTAGTGGCCCTTCTGGAACTTGCGGATGTCGTAGGCGAGCTTGCGCTTTCCCATGTCGTCGACTTCGAGGGGAACCGCGCCGGCCTGGGCGAGAATACCCCCGAACTTCTCGATCAGCGCCTCGCGCGCTTCCTCCGAGATCTCCGGTTGCACGATGAAAGTCGTATCGTATTCGCGCACAAGCTCCTCCTGGTCGAACCGGTGGGCACCCACTCGGGTGTTCCGAGGTCGGGCTCCCGATCGATCGCGGCCGCCGCCGCGGGTGCGGGAACCGAGGGTTCGCGGCCGGGCCGCAAACAGCGCTCGATTTCGAGCGAGAACCTCGATGGTTAGCAGAGGCGGATTCCCTCGAGCAAGAGCTGATGGACGCGAGGGTCGTCCGTGAGTTCAGGGTGGAAGCTGGCTGCAAGACATGCGCTCTGCCGGACCAGGACAGGCTCCCCCCCGACGCGAGCCAGCACCTCGACTCCCTCGCCGAGCGTCGCGAAGCGCGGTGCGCGGATGAAGACGCACCGGAGGCCCTCGAGAGCGGGATCCCCACCGGGGTCGACGGGTGCGGCAAACGAATCCACCTGGGTTCCGTAGGCGTTGCGCCGCACCACCATCCGGATGGCCCCGAGCGTGGGAACCGAATGGTCCTCGACTTCGCTGGCCAGGAGAATGGCTCCCGCGCAGGTGCCCAGGACCGGGTGACCCGCCGCGAGGAAACGGCGCAGCGGCTCGTAGAGCTCCTGGCGTTCGAGGCCTCGGGCGATCGTAGTGCTCTCACCCCCGGGTAGAACCAGGGCATCGAGATCGGCGAGATCGGCGGGCCGCCGTACCGGGATCGCTCGCGCGCCGACGTGGGCAAGGGCCTTTGCGTGCGCCTCCACATCACCCTGGATGGCGAGGATGCCGACCTTCTTTACCAACCCCGCTCAGCCAGTCGCTCTTCGGGGGCCAGGGTCGCCATCTCGAGGCCCTCCATGGCCTTGCCGAGTCCCCGACAGGCGTCGAGCACCTCGCCCGCCTCGTCCCAATGCGTACAGGCTCTCACCACGGCGCGGGCGCGGCGCTCCGGATCCTCGCTCTTGAAGATTCCCGAACCCACGAACACCGCTTCGGCACCGAGAGCCCGACACAGGGCCGCGTCGGGGGGCGTCGCGATGCCCCCCGCGGCGAAGTTGGGCACGGGAAGACGCCCGCTCTCCGCGACCTGACGCACCAGCTCGAGCGGCGCTCCCAACTCCTTGGCGCGGGTGGGAAGCTCTTCGGGCGCAAGCGCAGTCAGGGCGCGGATTTCCCCCGTGACGCTGCGGAGGTGACGCACCGCCTCGACGATGTTGCCACTGCCAGCCTCACCTTTGGTGCGAATCATCGCAGCGCCCTCGGCGATGCGGCGCAACGCTTCACCGAGATTGCGCGCGCCACACACGAAGGGGGAACGGAACTCGTGTTTCCACACGTGGTGCTCTTCATCGGCAGGCGTCAGCACCTCGCTCTCGTCGATAAAGTCGACCCCCAACGCGTCGAGAACCTGTGCCTCGAGGAAATGGCCGATCCTCACCTTCGCCATCACGGGAATTGACACCGTTTTTTGGATCGCCTCGATCACGCCGATCGCCGCCATTCGCGCGACGCCACCATCGCGCCGGATGTCGGCCGGCACGCGCTCCAGCGCCATCACGGCCGCGGCCCCGGCGTCCTCTGCGATCTTGGCCTGTTCGGGCGTGGTCACGTCCATGATCACTCCTCCCTTGAGCATCTCGGCCAGACCGACCTTGATCTCGAAAGAGCGGGAATCGCTGCGCCCGTTACCTGATGTGCTCTGATCCATGCTGTCCTCCTCGTCTCGCCCGGCGCCGCAGCGCGGCCTCTTGCTTGGGCGAGCTAAAGCTGAAAGCGGCCCCGCTTGGCGGGCCCCCTCCGTGCGCCCCGGATCGCCCGCGCGAGGGTCGTGATACCGGTGCGGATCTCGGCTTCCACGGGCCGCGCCAGGGTCAACCGCAAAGCTGACACCGCGCGCGCCGGGAAGTAGAAGCAATCCCCCGGGACGAAGAACACACCCTGGCGAGAGGCATCCGCAAAGAGCTCCCGCGAATCGAGCTCATCCGGAAGCGTCAGCCAGATCTGGTAGCCGCCCTCGGGGCACGTCCAATGCACGCCGTCCGGCATCGTTTCCTCAAGGGTCGCGAAGGCGACTTCGAAGCGGCGTCGTAAAGCCTCGAGCAAGCGCGTAAGG
>Ga0315534_1002943_pt1 | contig 11144 bp, 13 predicted proteins | sample SalMarSW160240MG_FD_203094 | JGI IMG/M metagenome (GOLD analysis project Ga0315534, IMG submission 203094) | Salt marsh sediment microbial communities from the Plum Island Ecosystem LTER, Massachusetts, United States - Salt Marsh Sediment SW1602-40 ... | reverse complement strand
GCGTCCAGGCCCCGCACGAGCGCCAGCAGCGCGCAGGACTGGGCCACGCCGTACAGATGGATAAACCCGGCGCGGCGTTCCTCGAGGTCCTCTTGCCCGCGCAGGACCTCGTCGACCACCTGGCGGACTCGTTCCGTGCGATCGAACTCGATCGATGCCATTGTCCTCCTCGCATAGTGCACAATGTAAGGCGAGTGTCGTCGCCGGGCCTCCTGCGAATGAATTCGCAGGCAAAGACCGCAAAACGCGTTAAAACGCGTTGGAAGTGCATAGAGCCTGTTTCAACAGGCTTTTGGCCTCAGGCATCGGATTCATCCGATGCCAGCGCTGCCCCCTCCATCATGGGTTCGTACACATCGTCCATGCCGAGCTGGTCCAGGCACTCGCGCGTCGGCTGGCCGGTGTCTGGGTCCCAGCCGTGCAAGGCATAGAACTCGTCCAGAACGGGCCTGAACTGCTCGCGATCCAGCCCGTAGCGTTGCCCTAGGAACGGATTCTGCAGTGTCTCTGTGGCCTCAAAGTAGGGCAGCAGTGTCTCGTCCGTGTGACGGCCCCGTCCCCAATGGCGGACCTGGAGCGCGCGTTCCAGCGTGCAGACGCGTTCTGCTGCCCGCAGAAACTCGGCTTCCGGCCAGTCGAGGCCGGTCCCGGTACAGAAGAGGTGGTACTCGACCGAGGGGCCCTCGATCTGCCCGATCCCATCAACGTCGAGACGCCAGTAGAGATCAGGCGCCTGTGGGTTGTCGATCAGGGGGAACCGCATGTCGTCGACGGGCACGCAGTCTAGGATCAGCGGGCGTACGGTGTGAAAGTGTCCCATGCGCGCTTTGCCGCCGTAGCCGCCATTCGGGTCGACCGCATCGGCGCTGCCGTAGAGATGCTGCCCGATGGCGCCGATCTTTTCCAGCATAGCCGTTCGCTCGTCCACATCGAGACCCAGGGCGCGCATGTTCGCACCGTTGATCCACAGGGAGCCGTGGCCGCTGTCAAACGGATCGCGTGTGTCGGACATCCATTGCAGGGCGGAGATCAGCCAGTGCGGGAAAGGAGGGCCGATCCCGGCGTGACCGTCCCAGTGTCCCATATAGCCCCAGCCAGCATACGCAGAGCGTGCCATGTCTTCACCGATGTGTAGGGCACGGGCAGCTGCCCAGCCACCCTCAGCGAGGACGTCCCCCAATCCCTCGCGGTACGCGGTCGCGCGCAGGAACTCGGCCCAGAAGGCAGGAGCATACCAGTCCATGCCCTGGCCATTGAGCGCGGAGAGCGAGCCCTCCTTTTGGCAAGCGATCAGCCACGGCACGATGCCGGCCAGGAGGTCGAACTGGTTGAGGCCGTAGCGGTTGGTCAGGACGTTCATTTCAAAGGCAGCGCGGCGATCCAGACGCCAGTCGCAGAGAGCTTGGACCTGCGGAGGGAACCATGCCGCAGGGCCTGGCTGCATCACTTCGGCGACACAGAACCAGCTGCCGCTCCACTTGCGCTTGAACACCGCACCAGGCATGTCTTCGAAGTACACTGCACAGGGCGTGAGGCATCCCTCGGTACAGGGCAGGCAGCGTGCACGGCCATTCCCCTCTGCAGCCAGCTGCTGGTTCAGCTTGGCCAGGTCGCCGCCAAAGCCGGACGGCCTGCTCCGGCCTGCTTCTCTGAGCATCCTGGCCAGCGTCCTGGAGAGGGAGGTGATCGTCTCTGGCTCTGCCAGTGACACGTGCCCCGTACCTACGACCGAGATGGCCTTGAGCTTCTTGGCGCCCATGACCCCGCCAAAGCCGCCTTGGCCTGCCGCCGATGAACTGGCGGTCTGGATCGTGGCGATGCGGCTGCGTCGCTCACCCGCGGGCCCAATGACCAGGGAACGCACGCCCTTGCCCTCGGCCGATTCGAGGGCCTCCAGCGCGTCCATCGTGTCCAGTCCCCACAGGTCGTGCGCGGGCAGGAGGCTCACCTCGTCGTCGCGCACCTGCACCCGCACCGGCTTCTCAGCAGTGCCGGTGACGACGATGCCGTCGTACCCGGCGCGCTTGAGCTCTCCCCCAAAGTGCCCGCCGATGCTCGAACGGGTGAACCAGTGGTAGGGAGAGGCCTGCGGACTGAAGGCACAGACGTTGGTGCGCCCCGAGTAGGGCGAGCGCGATCCGGTCAGTGCGCCGGCCATCACCATAAGCGGGTTGGCCGGATCGTAGGGATCGACGGGCGCTGGATATTCGTCCCAGCAGATCCGGGCTGCGATCCCGCGCGCCCCCAGGTAATCCGGCACATAGGGCGCCGTCTCTTGTGCCCAGATGCACATGTCGCTCAGGTCGATGCGCAAGATGCGGTTGGCCCAGCCGTGCATGGGTTCGTAGCGTTCCAGGCGAACGGTGAAGGGTTTCATCTGCTCGCTCCTTCGCAAATCTAATGCTGATGAGAAGTGCAGGCGTAGCCAAGTTCGGGTGGACTAGAGCCTGCCCTCCGCGGCGTTCAAGAGCAGGCGCAGGACGCGCGTGACCTCGACCATGTCGGCGCCGGTGTAGGCCAGCGTCCGCCCGTCAATCCACTCGACGCCGGGAATGTCGGCGCCCAGTTGGGCCAGGTAGGGCGGCGCCAGGGTCAGCTCAAGGCGGACCGGCGTCTCGACCACAAAGGGCTTCATCTCTCCCAGGCGATCGAGCGCGCGGCGCGCGCCCGCCCGGATCCGGCCCTGCGCTGCCTTGGGCGTCAAGTTGCGCGCCGCCCAGGGGCTGATCGCCCATTTGACGATCACGCGCTCGGCCCAGGGCAGCTGCGCGTTCACCTCGGCGGCGAGCGTGTCGTCGCCGCAGACCAGGGCAACGGGGACACCGAAATGGCCGGCGATGGCGGCGTTGAAGCCGGATTCGCCGACCAGCATGCCGTTGAGGCGCATGGCATAGATCATGCCGGTGTAGGTGTGCGCCATGTTCCCCCGCGCCGTGCCCGACATGGCGTGATAGCCGACGAGCAAGACGGCGTCAAAGGTCTCGTCCAGGCCCTCCATCATGCACAGCGGGCGCGGCTTGCCGCGCACCAACAGCGCGTCCTCGTGCAGCTCGTCGGGCAGCAGGTTGGCCATACTGCCGTGCGAATCAGAGACGACAACCTCGCTCGCGCCGTGGACGAAGGCGGCCTCGATCGCCGCGTTGGCCTCCCCGGTCATCCACCTGCGCGCGGCCTGATAGTCGCTCACTTGCTCGTTGGTCTGCATCACACAGGCGATGCCTTCCAGATCGACAGAAATATAGACTTTCATGGATGCTCCTCTCTTCAGATCAACCGGGCATCTCTGCCATGTCTCACGATGGGATCCAGTCTTCTAGCTTCTTTGGGGGGTTCTTTATCAGCCACCGCTCGAATTCATCGTAGGTGCCCACGCCGTCGCGCAGGACTGCTTTGTAGATCTCTATGCTTCTCGTGTCTAGATCGCGACAGCGGATCTCGTGCTTGATCTGCAAGATCGTGCGCCGCGACGGATCGTCGAGCTTCTCGCACATGGCCTCGGCGAACCGGGCCGAGACCATCGCAAAGGGGTGATCGCTTGGGATCAGCCAGGTATCGATCGACCAATCCTGGCCCAACTCGTCGCGATACTGGATCCACCAGAACAGGCCGGGATCCTCTGGATCGTCCAGTTGGTTCTTGAATCGGACGCGCCTGACCCCCGGGATCTCGGCGATCCCGGCAATGACCTGGAATCCGGCGCTTGGACGAGGCTGGTCGGCGTACACTTCCATGTCGATATTTGGCGCCACCATCAACCCGAACTGAGACGAGCCTGAAAAGGTGACCTCTCCTACCTCGGCCCATCTTTCCTTTAGCTGCAGCCGGTGGATCACGTCGTGTGCCTGTTCTTGCAGTTCGGATGCGCGCGCAATGAGATCCATGAGGACCGGTCTCCTTTTCCGAGTGACAGTATGCTCCACGCAGTCGGAAACGTCAAGTCAAGCGGTGGCATAGGATGCCTGAGCTGCGAATAGCTTGCCAAATCCCACGCCCCACAGTATACTTATGTGGGTACAAGAACGTGAAGAACGGGAGGACTAGAATGGCAACCGAGACTGTATTGGACCGCCACATTGTGGTCACGCCAGGCGTGGCCGGGGGCAAGCCTCGCGTTGTCGGCCATCGGATCACGGTGCAAGACATCGTCATCTGGCACGAATGGATGGGACTAAGTGCCGACGAGATCGCCGCCCAGTACCACCTTGCACTGTCAGACATATATGCATCCCTGGCCTACTACTATGACCACCGTGACCAGATCGATGAGGCCATCCAGGCCGATCAAGCCTTCGTCGAGGAATTGCACAAGATGACGCCCTCCAAGCTCCCGGAGAAGTTGCGTGGCCGATCCGATTCGGCTCTACATGGATGAACATGTGCCAACCGCGCTAGAGGTATCCCCCACTCAGGTATCGCCTACGCCCGGCAGCAGATGCCCATCGGCAGCATCGTCCGGGGGCTGATGCTGATCTACCAGATACTGGAACCTGAGGACATGCTGAACCACGTCGAGTTCCTATAGTCCCAACGTCGACCGCTTTGGCCCCATTATGCTGCCCATGCGCGCGGTGCCGCTGGAGCGCGATGGTGCCGACCTCGCCGATTCTAGTATACCAACATAGCGTCAGGAGATCGTCAGGAGGTTGCGAGATCGGCGGGCTGCCTGCGGATACTCCCACCCAGCCTCCCACCCTGACGGCCGCAGGCCGCGTCCCGCCTATGAGCCGGCGAGGAAAGCGGACACGGCCTCGTTGAACCGGGCAGGGGCCTCCATCATGGATACGTGCCCAACGCCTGGCAAGACGATCTTCTGTGCATCGGGGATCCGCTGCCGTAGTATGTCTGCGATCGCGTGATGGTCCGCAAAATCATGCTCGCCGACGATGACGAGTGTGGGCACACGGATCTGCCCCAGCCGGTGTATGGCTGGTGGGTGAGCGGTTTGGACGGGATCGCGGTGGGCAAAGTGCCAGCTCGAATAGTCCGACCAGATCTGCATCAACCGAGACTCGAGCGCAGGGTCCGCGCGTAGAGTCTGGAAAGCAGGTAGACTCATCATGAACGCCAGCGCAGCCTGTGCATACCCTCCGTGGCAGCGATGCCGAACACGGCGCCCCAGCTTTTCTCCCATTCGGCAAACTCGTACCCTTCCAGACCACTGTCCACGAGGACCAAGCCGCAGACCGCCTGTGGATAGTCCAGCGCAAAGTCAATGGCCACCCCTCCGCCCATCGACTGGCCGAGGACGCATACTTGTGCGATCCCGAAGCTATCCAGGAGCGCTTCCAAATCACCTGTATGGGTATAGGGCTCACCTGTGGGTACTGCAGACTTGCCGAACCCGCGCATATCATAGCGGACGACTTGGTACCGAGCGGCAAAGGCGTCGAACTGGGCATCCCAGGTCCGGCTGTCCGCGCCAAAACCGTGGATGAAGACCAAGGAATCTCCTGAACCAGCCGTCTCGTAGTAGAGACGCGTTCCATTGACTTCTGCAAAGCCGTCTTGTCGTTTCATCGACTTGCCCTCCTATGACAGACTCTCTAGATCCACTTGATCGCGGGTGGTTTCTTGGGCGGCGCGTCTGGATAGATCTCCGGATACCCGATCACGACCGGGCCATAGATCTTTTCGGTGTCCTTGAGCTCCAGCGCCTCTACAATCTCCTCGTCGTCGGTCACAAAAGAGCCAAAGCCAACAATACAGCTCCCCAGACCCAGGGAGGTCGCCGCGAGCATCATGTTCTGGCAGACCATGGCGCACTCTTGGGCAGCCGTGCCGATGCAAAAGATGACCACCGGAGCGCCCCAGTATATGCCATCTTGCATATCTCTGGCTTGCCTCATCGTTTCCTCATAGGACTGAGCAGGCCAGCCAAGACATCTCGGGAAAAAGTCGGTGAAATACTCGTGGAGGTAGCCATCCTGGCTGTCGATCCAGCCGCCGATCACCTTTTTCAAGGTGGGCAGCGCCGCCGCGATCAGCTCTTGCCTGAACGCGTTGTCCTCTGCGACGACAAACCGCCAGCGCTGATAGTTGTTGCCCGTTGGCGCCCAATTGCCCGCATCGATGATCGCCTCGATCGCATCCCTGGGGACAGGATCGGGCTTGTAGGAGCGTACGGACCTTCGTTTTTTGATTGCTTCAATCACTGGGTTCATTTCAGCCTCCCTGCGCACACGCGCGACTATTCCCCGATGCTGTACTCACACAGGCTATAGTCGCCCCGCTGTCCACTGGATGCCCCGCGAGAGCACCGTACGAAAAGTCGGATCGGCATAACTGTCGTTGTTATGGCCTGGTTGCAGGCAAAACACCCGCGCATTTCTGAACTGGTGCGTCCAGGCCATAGCCTTCATCGCCATCTTTGGGTGGTCGGTGGTCAACAGGATGCGGCACTCTGGACCCGGTGCCAGGTCCCAGGGGCCCCACGTTTCACTGTAGACGTCAAAAGCACCCAGGCCACACGTGATGGGATGGTCAGAGTCCACCACCTCAAGGTGAAGCGTCTCCCCAAAGGACAATTCGCGGAAATCGAGCTGCATAGGATCGATTCCACGAATCTGATGGGGAATGCCTACCAGTTGTGACCAAAAGTCCCACTGCGGGAACGCCGTGATGCCCATATGCAGCATGACGATGCCCTGCCCCGTTTCCCCAAGTTGCTCTAGAGCTTCCTGTGTTCCTTCCTGCCACCAGCCGCGCTCATTGCCTGGCGGGGTATCCAGGTGCCAGTTGTAGAATAGCACCACGTCGTATCGCGTACGTACGTGGCCCCAGTCGGCCACGAACTGGTCCATGTGCTGGGGATAGGCGTCGATCCCCGGGAGGCTGCGGAACAGGTTGTGGAACCCGGGCACGTTGAACGGGTGCTCGCCAGTCACCACGGCGGTGATGACCTTACCCGCGTCCGGGAAAGGCTCACGTTTCATGACCTCGTCTTTCATGCCTACCATGGGTACGCCTCCTTGTTGCGATAGTTGCGATGCTGGAGAGCGTCGTATTGTCAAATGAGCTAGCCTCCCGCGGTCGGAAACTGTGTGGCGAAAGTTGCATCTAGTGGAGGCAACCAGCTGTTATCCATTTCCACGCAACTCAGCCCAGCCGATCTAGACGGTCAATGCGTACCAGCTATAGATGACCTTGGTCCTATCCCCAGCCGGTTCAAACTTTCCGCGTCCGACGGCCTGAATGCGGGTCAGCCACTGATAGTTTTCGTGACCTGTCTCAAACCGCGGTGTCACGTAAGCGATCAACCCGGTGGGAAGCGTGCCTCCCAGGAACTCTTGGACTTGTTTTGCTGTCATGTCGACAATGCCCTTGTAGTAGGTGTAGATGAAGGCACCGTCGTCGGTCGCAATAACAGCGCGAACGTCTATCTCCAGGCAGTTGTCCACTCGGATCAGCGCAAAGTCACCACCGACGGGCTGTATTGTCCCGTTGATCTTGGAGCCTTTGACGGTACCCTCGACCACGGGGGCGATCAATCTCATTCCCCAACTGCTCGGGCCTACAGGAATAGGTAGCGTTACGTAGGCCTCGACTTCGCACAGTGGTTCCAGTTTCATCTCCAAGCCGGCCATTGCTGCTTTCTCCCTTCTTTCTTTCGGACCTTCTGCTATCGCTGGTTGCCTCCCGAGCTGACAACGTCCGGGTATGTCAAAATGGTGCGTATTCATCTCTGCAGCGTAGAACGCTACGTGCGGAGCCGCAGCGTGTACAGATCATCTCGCTGGATCTCTTCCACGCGTGATACCATCTCGGTGATGTCGTCGCGTACACTGATAAAGCGTCCCGAGAGAGCGTCGCCTCTCCCTGACGCCAGGAAAACCACCAGCTCTGCAGCCCGTTCCGGCTGTACATCATGGCCTGCTTCAAAGATCTGGCGTACCCACGGCGCCCACCTCTGTCCTTCATCGGACTCGATCAGGTATTCTGTCATTGTTGTCCGCACCTCGCCAGGATAGATGACAAAGACACTGATGCCGTACTCTTTGGTCTCAGCAGCGAGATTCTCGGTAAAGCGGATGACGGCGGCCTTGCTGATAGCATATGCAGAGCCATAGGGAATTGCCTGGAGACCAGCAGCACTGGATACGTTGATGATCCGCCCCTGGCGGCGGGCGATCATAGCGGGCAGGATGGCCCTGGCGCACAGGAACTGACCGCGTAGGTTGACATCGATGCAGCGCCACCAGATGTCGGGATCGACTTCCCAGACAGGACCCGCTGGACGAATGACACCGGCGTTGTTGATCAGTAGATCCACGGCTCCGAGTTTCTGCTTCACTTGTACCAGCGCATCTTCTATAGCATGTTGATTGGTCACATCCGCTGGGAACGCGATGGCGCACCCGCCCATCCGTTCGATGAGAGAGACAGTTTCGGCCAACTGATCTGCGGATCGGGCAACCACGGCAACGGCTGCTCCCGCCTTGGCAAGGCCCAGTGCTATGGCACGCCCAATGCCCCTCCCGCCGCCGGTGACGATGGCGACTTGACCTCCTAGATCGGTGGCCTGATGTATATCACTGCCATTCATAGTGTCCTCCTCTTGCCTGTGATCGTTTTGGGCTGGAATCAGCGATGGTGGCGGCAGCCAGCTTTGACCTGTCTCGACAGAAGTGCGAGCTACGGATGCGATTTCCTGCCCTATCCCGTGGCCGGGATAACGCCCAACTGTTGCATGAGGCCAAGGTAGTCTGCCTCAACCCACTGCTCCGCGATCTTGTCATCGACCAGGCGAAAGATCTCGGTCGCGGTCACGGTAAGATGCTTGCCGGTTGGTGGTATCCCCATGAACGTTCCCTGGTGCGTGCCGCGGCTGGTCAAGCGCTGCACGACCGTGTCCCCTTCGGCGATGACCTCCTCGGCGGTGAAGTGAATGTCCGGAAAGGCGGCAAAGAATGCTCCTGCGAGCTGCTTGACCCCCTCCGGGCCGCGCACCTCCACCGGAGCGCCCGGGTCGTGCCGGACATAGTCGGAGGCCACATACTTGTCCACTGCGGCGAGGTCCTTGTCGTTAAAGACCTCCTCGCGGTAGCGGTCGACGATGGCCTTGTTTTCAGCTATAGACATCGGATCCCTCCTTCTGCGTGGGGACTCGACACGGCTAACGTCTGTTGATCGCGCTGGCTGCCGCCGGTTCGGTCGGTTGGTTCGTCGCGTCGAGATGATCCTCTCTGCTTTGCTCGATTCGATAGTGGAAGTGGGTATCCTGGTTCCTCGTACGGGTGTCGCCTTCCAAAAGCAAACAGCCGACCATTCTGCTGTCACCTGGTCGGCTGTCCATGTTTCATGCCCTCCTGTTGCGCACGCTGGGGCAAGATGGGGGCTGGGGTGCGGGTGATGATGGATGATGTCTCCATCATATCACATTTTGCGATATCGTTCAATGGTCATTCGTTCCATATACTTTCGCGTAATCGAATAGGATGAGCCTTTCGCAAGGTCCGGGCACGTGATCAAGCCTACCTTGCTGGATCCAGTATACCAACATGGTATCAAGAGATCGTCAGGAGAGCGTGAGACCGAGATGCTGCCGATGGGCGTTCCCGCCCGGCGCCTGCGGCCGATTGGGGAGAGGGAAAGGCGCCCCCTCTAGCCCTTCAGCCCAACGGAGGGAGGACCGGATTCTCCTCCGCCGTCGGGCCGAAGGGGTGGGGCAACCACATTTGGCTAAACCCGTTGCCGCGGACCTGCGGCATGCGCGCAATGGGATCGTGCGCAGTAGCTGCGCGATTGGGGAATCGCGGCCACCTTTCTCAAATGTAGTCGCCCTTTAGCCTTTCGCTAGACTGGTGGGGCCTCTACTCGCGGACTGCTGCTCAGGGAGAACAGGACTTGGGTTTGCCAACGTTTGACCTGGCTGCACCGCTGATCAAGCGATCTGCGTCCCCCGGCAACAGATACCCATCCTTAACGAGTCTTCGGGCGTGATGCGTGAACTGGCTCACGTATGAGCCGTGGTTCCGAAACCGAATGCTTCCATCCGCGAGGGGCTCGCACTTCAGGTCGTGCCACGTGCCGAACAGGCCAAGCCCAAACAGACTTGGGGGGTCGAAGGCGATGTATTGCCCGCGTCCGAGCTCCAGGTCCGGTAACCGGATCCCTCCCAGGGCGTTCCCGTTCTCGTCGCGAGCGATGCCGGTCTCCAGTTCCATTCCATATTCTGCCAGGTACACCGGGTCATCCCCGGACGCCTGGGCGAGGTACACGCTTGGCGGGGGCTCTATCCCCTCCGTCGTCCAACGGTGTCCTGCGATGAACAGCGCGCGTGCCACAGGTGTCCAGTCGAGCGGGGTTGTGCCTTCCGATCCCCATCCGAGGGCGCGTACCCATGGCACATCGGGGATGTGCGGCCCTCCCGCCACCTCGTACGAGCGGTAGGTCGGGGAAGCGCCAGTGTCGCGCAAGAGGTCCGTATGTGCACCTACGTCGACTGACCTCACGAAATCCGATTCGGTCAGGAACACCATAATGTTGCCGGCATCCTCGGGCGGAGTGAACGTGTCCTCAGACCACTCTGGGACGAACAAGAACGAGAAATCCAACACACCTGCATGTGCCGAAGCGAGGAGCGCCAGCAGCGGCGCGGTCGCCAGTGAGACCCCGGTGCTGTAGAGCATGTGGACCTCGCCCACCATGCCACGGGCGACCTCGTCCTCGCGGAGCGTCATCCCAAACTCGTAGAGGATCTCGATCGCCTCCCCAGTATCGTAGCCTGTGTCGGGAAGAACGTCATCAGGATGCCAGCCGATCCCGGCGTGGCTGAATCCCCGCCTGAAAAGGAGTTCGGGAGTGAGATAGGCATTGAGTCCGGCCGTCCCGAAGCGAAGCGGCTCTATGATTGTTACCCCGTTTCCCTGGACGGGGTCTGCCGGAGCGATGATCTCAAAGGGCACCTCATATTCACCGCTCGCCAAACCCATGAACCGGCCACTGTACTTGATGTAGGCGATCCCGCCAAAGGTGCCGTAGGGCTCCGACTTCACGTCCCCGACGATGCCAATCCCCTGGGCGGCCGCGATCCGCGGTGAGACCATGAGCGCCGTGAGCACACTCGCCCCGAGCACCGTGGCGGTAACCAAGATCCGAACCAACCTGCTTGGAGTATCCACTTGTGTCTCCTTTCTGCCTCTGTC
>Ga0315534_1002942_pt1 | contig 11150 bp, 14 predicted proteins | sample SalMarSW160240MG_FD_203094 | JGI IMG/M metagenome (GOLD analysis project Ga0315534, IMG submission 203094) | Salt marsh sediment microbial communities from the Plum Island Ecosystem LTER, Massachusetts, United States - Salt Marsh Sediment SW1602-40 ... | reverse complement strand
TCCGTTCGGCCCGATCAGCACGGTCGGCGCGCCTGTGCCGAGTGCAAGTGTCACCTCGGACAGGATACGCACGTCCCTAGCGTCGACGCAGACGTCTTCGAACAGGATGGGAAGTTCGCTCGCCGGCGCCCGCATGCGTCAGCCCGCGCGGAGTTCGCCGAGCCGCCGGATGCCCCAGGCGGCGGCATTCACGATGATGATGAGCGTGATCAGCACGATGCCGAGGCCCAGGGCGAGGGCGAGGTCGCCTTTGGAGGTTTCGAGCGCGATCGCAGTGGTCATGGTGCGGGTGAAGCCGTCGATGTTGCCGCCGACGATCATCACCGTGCCGACCTCGGCCGCCGCGCGGCCGAATCCGGCGAGCAGCGCCGTCACCAGGCTGAAGCGCGCGTCCCAGATCAGCGTGAGGATTCGCGCGAAAGGTCCGACGCGCATTGCAGTCAGTTCGTCGCGGTACTCGACCCACAAATCCTCGATCGTCTGACGCGTGAGCGCGGCGATGATCGGGATGACCAAGAGGGCCTGGGCAACGATCATCGCGCGCGGCGTAAACAGGACTCCAAGAAACCCGAGCGGTCCGGAACGGGACAGCAGCAGATAGACCGCAAGCCCCACGACGACCGGCGGCAAGCCCATGAAGGCGTTCATCACGACAATGACGAGCGGGCGTCCGGGAAACTGGACGAGCGCGATATAGGCGCCAAGCGGCAGTCCGACCAACGCGGCCAGCGCGGTGGCCGCAAGACTCACCATGAGCGACAGCTGCACGATCGCATAGAGCGTCGCGTCGCCGCCCAGCACCAATGCGAGTGCGGAAGGGTCTTGCGTCATGGTCCACCGATTGAGTGCATGATTGTTGCTTTTTTCCTTAGGCAGTTCAAATATGGAAAGCATGCAGGCATATGCAGGCTTCCGATGGAGCTTCTAACCAGCGCCGAAGCGGCTGATTATCTCCGGTTGAAGGAGCGCAAGCTCTATGAGCTGGTTGCCGCGCGTGCCGTTCCCTGCACCAAGGTCACCGGACGATGGCTGTTCCCCAAGGCCGAGCTGGATCGCTGGATCGCAGCGGCGCTCGCGCAGCCCGTAGGGCTCATGCCGGCCGAACCGCCGCGGATCATCGGCGGCAGCCATGATCCGTTGCTCGAATGGGCGTTGCGCGAGAGCGGCTCGGCGCTTGCGACCTTGCCTGAAGGCAGCGAACGCGGGCTCGAGCGTTTCCTGGCTGGCGAGGTGGTAGCGGCGGCGATCCACCTGCATACGCTTGAGGGCACGGGGACCGATGCAAATGTCGAGGCCGTACGCCGAACTGCGAAAACTCACGATGCGGTGCTGATCGACTTCGTTCGTCGCGAGCAGGGCTTTGTGGTCGGGCCCGGCAATCCGCTTGGTCTGAGCGATATCGCCGACGTCGTTGGCCGGCGCGCGCGGCTCGCGCTGCGGCCCAAGGGTGCGGGCGCCCAACTTCTCCTGCTTGCCTTGCTGCATCGGGCTGGCGCGCCGTTCGAAGCGATCGCGCATGGGCCGGTGTGCCCGACCGGACCCGACATCGCCCAAGCGATCCGGGCCGGCCATGCCGACTGCGGCATTGCGACCCGGTCGGTCGCGAACGCGGCCGGCCTCGGGTTTGTACCGATCATGTGGGAGGATTTCGATCTCGTGCTGCACCAGCGCGATTATTTCCGCGCGCCCATGCAGGCTTTCTTCCGTTTTCTGAGTTCGAGCGAACTTAAGGCGCGGGCGCAGGAGGCCGGCGGCTACGACGTGTCGCGCGCTGGACAGGTGCGGTTCGCGCCATAAAGGTTGTGCGCCCCCGCGGCGGTTTGCCCCGCGTTGACCCGGATCAAGACCGGATGCAAGCGCGGGGCTAGATTCCTTCGGCTCAAAGTCACAGCGCGAGGAGGTGAGCGCGATGCAGGCACGCGACATCATGGCGAGCCGGGTGGTCTCGATCGCGCCTGAGGCGACGGTGCTGGAAGCGATCGAACTCATGCTGAAAAACCGGATCAGCGGCCTGCCGGTGATCGACCGTACGGGCGCGCTGGTCGGGATCGTCACCGAGGGCGACTTCCTGCGTCGCGCCGAGACCGGAACCGAGCGCAAGCGGCCGCGCTGGCTCGAATTTCTCCTCGGACCGAACAGCCTTGCGAAAGACTATATCCGCTCGCATGGCCGCAAGGTCGAAGAGGTGATGACGAAAGAGCTAGTCACCGTGAGCGAGGAGGCACCGCTCGATGAGGTGGTCCGCATCATGGAGCGCAAGCGCGTCAAGCGCCTGCCGGTGATGCGCGGGCGCGAACTCGTTGGCATCGTCAGCCGTGCCAGTCTCTTGCATGCGCTCGCGACCATGAGCCGCGACCTGCCGCAGCCCGCGAAAAGCGACGCCGATATCCGGCGTCGGGTAATGGAGGAACTTGCAAAGCAGCCCTGGGCTCCGATCGCCCTCATCGACATCGTCGTGAAGGACGGCGTGGTGGAGCTTTGGGGCAGCATTACCGAAGCGAGCCAGGGCGTGGCGCTGAGGGTGTGCGCCGAGAATATTCCCGGCGTGAAGGCGGTGGTGAGCCATCTGTCCTGGATCGAGCCCATGTCCGGCCTCGTGATCAGCGAGGAGGACGTGCCGAAGGGCGGCGCACCGTCCGCTGCGTAAACGCAGAAGTTGCGGGGGCGGAAGCACAGGCGAGGCCGATGTTGACCTCTCCTGCGGCTGCGCTTTTATGCGGGTCCCACCAAGCTTCCGACCCAAGAGGCCCACGTGACCGACCTCGTCACCCTCCGGCGCGACGGAAATATCGGCGTCATCGTCATCGACAATCCGCCCGTGAATGCTTTCAGCGCGCCGGCGCGCGCCGGCGTGCTGGCCGCGATCGTGCGCGCCTGCGACGATGCCGCGATCGAAGCGATCGTGCTCCGCTGCGCCGGCCGCACCTTCATCGCCGGGGCGGACATCAGCGAGTTCGGCAAGCCGCCGCAGCCGCCGAGCTTTCCCGAAGTGATCGGCGCGATCGAAGCGTGCGCGAAGCCGGTCGTGGCGGCGATGCACGGGAACGCGCTGGGCGGAGGTCTGGAAGTCGCGCTCGGCTGTCACTACCGCGTCGCCATTCCGGGCACGCGCCTTGCGCTTCCGGAGATCAAGCTCGGCCTCATTCCCGGCGCGGGCGGCACGCAAAGGCTGCCGCGTCTCGTCGGAATCGAGAAGGGCCTCGCTATGATCCTTTCAGGGGACCCCATTCCGGTCGAGGAGGCGCGGGCCGTCGGGCTCATCGATGCGGTCATCGACGACCTCGATGCCGGCGCGGTCAAGTTTGCACGCGAAATTGCGCAAAAGCGCCCGCTTCCGCGCGCCGGCGCCAAGTCCGACAAGATTGCGCCGTTCGTCGCCGATCCGGCGGCGTTCGATGCGCTCGCCAAGCCTTATCTGAGGCGGGCGAGGGGGCTTAATGCGCCGGCGGCCGCGATCGACGCCATCCGCGGGGCGCTGACGCTGAGTTTCGACGAGGCGCTCGCCCGCGAACGCACCATCTTCGTCGCGCTGCGCGACGGCGAGCAGTCGAAGGCGCTGCGCCATATCTTCTTCGCCGAGCGGGCGGCGGCCAAGGTCGATCTGCCGGCCGGCGTGAAAGCGCGCAAGGTCGAGCGCGCGGCCATCATTGGGGCGGGCACGATGGGCGGCGGCATCGCGATGTGCTTCGCCAGCGCCGGCATTCCGGTGAGCCTGATCGAGGTTTCGGCGGAGGCGCTGGCGCGCGGACGCGACGCGATTGCGAAGAATTATCGCGGCATGGTCTCCCGCGGCAGCCTTGCGCAGGAGGAGATGGATCGCCGCGTGGCGCTGATCGAGGGCGCGACCGATATGGACGCTGTGGCAAGCGCCGATCTCGTCATCGAAGCCGTGTTCGAAGACATGGAGGTGAAGCGCAAACTGTTCGCCGAACTCGATCGGCTGGCTAAACCGGGCGCGGTGCTCGCGACCAACACCTCCTATCTCGACGTGAACGCGATCGCGCAAGCGACTGCACGCCCGCAGGACGTCCTCGGGATGCACTTTTTCAGTCCCGCGACTTTGATGCGGCTGGTCGAAGTGGTGCGCGCGGAGAAGACCGCCCCCGATGCGCTCGCGACCGCCGTCGCCGTCGCGCGCACGATCGGCAAGGCTCCGGTCGTCGTCGGCGTCTGCCACGGCTTCGTCGGCAACCGCATGCTGCGCCTGCGCACCGTCGAGGCCGAGCGCCTGCTTCTGGAAGGGGCGCTGCCGCAGGATGTGGACGGCGCGCTCACCGATTTCGGTTTTGCGATGGGACCGTTCGCCGTGAGCGACCTCGCCGGCCTCGACATCGCCTGGCGGATGCGCAAGGCGCAGGGCCAGCGCGCGGAGATCGCCGACCGGCTATGCGAGATGGGGTGCTTCGGCCAGAAAACCGGCCGCGGCTTCTATCTCTACGAGGCGGGCTCGCGCACGCCCAAGCCCGACCCGGAAGTAGAGCAGCTGATCGTCGAGACGGCGGCCCGGCTCGGAATTGCGCGCGCCCCGATCGCGGCGAGCGAGATCGTCGAACGGCTGTTGTTCCCGATGATCAATGAGGGCGCGCGCATCCTCGAAGAAGGTATCGCCAAGCGGCCGGGCGACATCGACGTCATCTGGGTCAACGGCTACGGCTTTCCCGCCTGGCGCGGCGGGCCGATGCACTACGCCGACACGCTCGGCCTCGGCTATATACACGACCGCCTGATCACGTTCGCGGCCAAAACCGGCGACAAGCGCCACAGACCCTCGGTGCAGCTTGAACGCCTCGCGGCCGTTGGCAAAGGGTTTGCGGCGCTCGGCTGATGGGAGGCGGGAGAAATCGGCTTCCGACGTTCGTTTACGCGACTATCACCGTGCCGCGGGCTGACGCGCACCGCGTACGCCGGCGGCAAGCTCGTGCACGACGGCGATGACGGACTCCACGGCGCTCGCGGTCGCCGCGCCGTTCGCGTCGAGCGTCTGGGCCAGAGCGGCGACAAGCGCCGAGCCGACGACCACCGCGTCCGCGCCGCGCGCGATGCTCGCTGCATCGGCCGCCGTGCGCACGCCGAAGCCGACGGCGACAGGGACAGCCGTGTGCCGCTTGATGCGGGCGACCGCCCTCGCGACCTTGGCGGGATCGGGCGCTGCCATCCCGGTGATCCCGGTGATCGAGACGTAGTAGACGAAGCCCGAGCTGTTCGCGAGCACGGCGGGCAGCCGCTTATTGTTGGTCGTGGGTGTGGCGAGGCGGATAAAATTGAGGCCCGCGCGGATCGCCGGCAGGCACAGCTCCTCGTCTTCCTCCGGCGGCAAATCGACGATGATGAGCCCATCGACGCCCGCCGCCTTGGCGTCGGCCAGAAAGCGGTCGACGCCGTAGACGTAGATCGGATTATAGTAGCCCATCAGCACGAGCGGGGTTGCATCGTCGGTGGTGCGGAAGGCGCGGACCATGTCGAGCGTCTTCGCCAGCGTCTGGCCCTGCTTGAGCGCGCGTTGCCCGGCGGCCTGGATGGTCGGCCCGTCCGACATCGGATCGGAAAACGGCATGCCGAGTTCGATCACGTCGGCGCCGGCTTTGGGCAGGCTCTTGAGAATGGCGAGCGCGGTCGCTTGGTCGGGGTCGCCGGCCATGGTGAAGGTGACGAGGCCGGCGCGGCTTTCCTGCTTCAGGGCGGCGAAACGCGCATCGATGCGGGTCATTGCGGCGCTCACAGCCGGCCGCCAAGATGCGCCGCCACGCTCGCAAGGTCCTTGTCGCCGCGCCCGGACAGATTGATCACCATCAGATGATCCTTCGGCAGCGTCGGCGCGAGTTCCATCGCTTTGGCGAGCGCATGCGCCGGCTCGAGCGCCGGGATGATGCCTTCCAGGCGCGAGCACAATCGGAAGGCTTCAAGCGCTTCTTCATCGGTCGCCGAGAGATACGTCACCCGCTTGATGTCGGCGAGCCAAGCATGCTCGGGGCCGACGCCGGGATAGTCGAGGCCGGCTGAAATCGAATGCGCTTCCTTGATCTGCCCGTCGTCGTCCATCAGGAGGTAGGTGCGGTTGCCGTGCAGCACGCCCGGTCGCCCGCCGATGATCGACGCCGCATGCAGCCCGGTCGACAGCCCATGCCCGGCAGCCTCGACCCCGTAAATCTCGACCTGCATATCGTCGAGGAAGGGATGGAACAGCCCCATTGCGTTCGAGCCGCCGCCGATGCAGGCGATGAGCGAGTTCGGCAGCCGCCCTTCGGCGTCAAGAATCTGCTCGCGCGTTTCGTCGCCGATGATCGATTGGAAATCGCGCACCATCATCGGATAGGGATGCGGACCGGCGACCGTGCCGATACAATAGAACGTCGTTTCGACATTGGTCACCCAGTCGCGCAACGCCTCGTTCATCGCATCCTTGAGCGTTTTTGCGCCCGAGGCGACGGGGCGCACTTCGGCGCCGAGCGCCTTCATGCGCAGCACGTTCGGCTGCTGCCGCTCGACGTCGACCTCGCCCATATAGACGATGCATTCGAGCCCGAATTTTGCGCATAACGTCGCCGTTGCGACGCCATGCATCCCGGCGCCGGTTTCGGCGATCACGCGCGGCTTGCCCATCCGCCGCGCCAGCATGATCTGGCCGAGCACGTTGTTCACCTTGTGCGCGCCGGTGTGGTTTAGGTCTTCGCGCTTGAGATAGATTTTCGCGCCACCGAGATGCGCGGTGAGACGTTCGGCGAAATAGAGCGGGGAGGGGCGGCCGACATAGTTCGCGAGATGGTCTTCCATCTCGCGCCTGAATTCGGGATCAGCCTTCGCCTCCGCATAGGCCTGCTCCAATGCGAGGATGAGCGGCATCAACGTCTCGGCGACGAAACGGCCGCCATAGATGCCGAAATGGCCACGTTCGTCGGGACCGGTGCGGAAGGAATTGGGCTGCTGGACGGTCATGTCCAACGAATAGAAGCTTCGGCGCCCGATATCAAACGCCGCGCGCAAGCCTCGGCATGGCGGGCTCCGTCTCGGCGGCACGGGCTGCGTGGAGAAAAGCCCCGATCTTGTCGGGGTCTTTGTCGCCCGGCGCGCGTTCAACGCTGGAGGAGACGTCAACACCGAGAAAGCCGCGGGTTCCGCCGATCAGCCTGACGGCGTCGGCGACATTGTCCGCGGTCAAGCCGCCGGAAAGCATGAATGGCGCGCCGAGGTCCGCGCCCGCAATCACCCGCCAGTCGAACGGCAGGCCGTTGCCGCCCGGCAGCACTGCGCCGGGCTCCGCTTTCGCATCGAGAAGCAGGCGATCGGCGGCGCCCGCATAAGCGCGCGCCTGGTCGAGGTCGGCCGCCGTGGCGACGCCTACTCCCTTGACCACCGCGATACGATCGAGCCTGCGCTTCATCGCAGCCAGGCGTTCCGGCTTTTCCGCGCCGTGAAGCTGCAGAAAGTCCGGCTTGAGGTCACAGACCGCGTCGAGCAACCGCGGGTCCGGATCGACGAAGACCGCGCCGATGGCGATCTTGCCGCGCGCCCGATCGAACAGCCGCTGCGCCTGCTCCACGCTGAGATTGCGCGGGCTCGGCGCAAAGAAGACGAAGCCCGCCATGTCGGCGCCCGCCGCGATCGTCGCGTCCAGCGCTTCTGGCGTCGTCAGCCCGCAGATTTTAACGTACAGGGTCATGTATCGGTTGAGTCACGCTGTTTTATCAGGCGGTCCAGATCGTCAGCGAGAAGAACTACATCGTTGTGGGCGATGTTATAGATAATAGCCAGATCAATTTGCCAAAACTCGTGAACCAGGATGTTTCTCATCGCCTTTATTGCGACCCATGGAATCTCTGGAGGAAGTATCAGCATTCGCCTGGCTGCTTGACCGCAGGCCTCGCCAACTGCGATTAGGCAAAAGCAAACTGCATCCTGCCGCAACCGGTCGGCGGCGAATGCGGAATAGCCGCCGTCCTTGACGTACTCCGACGCCCGCCGCGCATAATCTCTCGCGTCGATCAGAAGCTCGATGATGCTGCGCATCAGAATGGGCGAACCGAGGCCTTTACTCGATCGCCGTAATCGCCCTTGAGCCCGCTGACAAGGACGATCCCGACCGGATGTCCGATGCGCTCGGATAATTCTACCTCGGCTTTCGCGAGGCCGAGCAGGGAGAGGCCGTCTCGCTTTTCTGCGAGAAGATCGAAGGCATCCTCTTCGAGAACATGCGCAGCGGTTCCCCGCGGCAGCAAACCGAGGAAGTGAAGCGGGTACTTCTCCTCTACCGCGTGCAGATGGTCGAGGAGGATTCGTCGATCGAGTTGATGCACATTCATCATGCACCTCTTCACGTAAGATGCGCGGGACCGATCAGTCGTGAAAGGGCTTGATCGAATCTCGACATAGCCCTATATCGAGATTCGATCAAGGAGCGCGTCATGGCCGAAGACATCCGTTTGACCCAGCCCACCCTAAAGGTGCTGCGATTCTTGTTGGAGAAGCCGCGCGAGGGGCGCTCCGGCGCGGAAATGTCGAAGGCGACCAAGGTCGGCTCCGGCACGCTCTATCCCATGTTGGCCCGGTTGGAATCGGCGGGCTGGCTTAGCAGCGAATGGGAGGTCATCGATCCGAGCGTAGCCGGTCGCCCGCGTCGGCGTTTTTACAAGCTCACCGCGGTCGGGCACAACAATGCGCGCGCGGCGCTGGCCGATCTCCAGATGGCGGCGGGAGAGCTGGCATGGATGCGGTGATCACGATCCTGCTCGGCGCAGTCGGAAGTTTGATAGCAGCCGAGCTCTACGAAATTGCTCCTCGACTGGCTCGTTGGCTCGTTCTCAGAGCTGCTTCTCGCCTACGTCCGGGGGAGCGGGACCGCTGGTACGAAGAATGGCTCGCTGACCTTGATGAATGGCCGGGCAATATAACCAAGCTGGCTCGATCTGTGGGACATGTTAAAGCGTCCGTCCGCCTGAGGCCATTAAAGAACAAGAAGGCGCGGATGTTTTTGGCCTTTCAGCTCGCGCTGCTCCGCCGTTTCCCGCTAATTTGGGCGCTGTTCTTTCTGATTTCGATGCCAAGAATACCGGACGGTTCGTTCAGGGAAAATGTGAATGCGTTACAAGAAAAAGCGATTCATGATCGTGAGCGCCTAATTCGCATTTTTGAAAGAGGACTCGAAGACCTCGATAACAGATGATCGATTTACGCCGCGGGTGGTAGTACGCGGGGCGGGGGCCATTGCGGCGGCGGTCGTGTGTCGACCGGGCGTTCGGCTCCGGCCGCGCCGCCCTCCGTTAGTCCCGGCGATTCCGCCGCGCCGCCGCCGGTGACGCCTCTTATGCGGCGCTTCAGCCGTTCGATCTCCGCTTCGGCGCGACTGAGCTGGGCCTCGACGCGGCGCGCGCGCCGCCGCCATCGGCTCTGCTTGAGCCAAGCGGCAATGCCGCCGATCAGCACGCCCGCGATCACCAGCACGAACACGAGCAGGAACAGCGGCAACTGCACGCCATAGGCGGGGTTGGCCGCGTTGAACGGGTCAAACGAGATTGCCACGGTCTCGCGATTCGCGACGGCGAGCGCCACGATGAGGACCGTGAGCGGCCCGAGAATAAGAATGGCGAGAGCCCTGCGGATCATGACGACGACTGTGCGGCCGGCTGGTCTGCGGCCTCTCCCACGGCTCCATCGTCGCGGTTCAATCGCTCCCGCATTTCCTTGCCGGTCTTGAAGAACGGCACGCATTTCTGGTCGACCGCGACATGCGTGCCGGTGCGCGGATTACGGCCGGTGCGTGCCGGCCGCTGCTTGACCGAAAAGGCGCCGAACCCACGCAACTCGACCCGGTCGCCGCGCGCCAGCGCGGCGGTGATCTCGTTGAGAATCGCATTGACGATGTTTTCCACATCCCGCTGGTAAAGATGCGGGTTTTGCGCGGCAATGCGCGCCACAAGTTCCGATTTGATCATCTGTCGTTTCCGCCGGATCAACGACGCGACCGACTGTAAGAACCCATCCGCGCAGCGATCGCAGGGGCGCGGATGCCGCCGCCTAATTCGTCAATTGAGGGTGCCAAAGCGCCAGAAGACCGTCAAGGTTGAGCCGCTCCAATGTTTGGACCGCGCCCGCCTCCTCGATCCGCTGCGCGAGCGCGTCCAGGCCTGCGGCGCGGAGGACGGCTTGCCCAAGATGGAGGAAGGGCAAGTCACGAAACCGCGAGCGCAGCTCCCAGTCGCGGACGGGGAGGTTCGCAGCGACCCCCTTGGTCTTGACCAGCCAGTCAACGGCCGTCTGCTCAAAGCCGATCGCATCGACCAGTTTGAGCTTGAGCGCTTGTCGTCCGGTGAAGACGCGACCGTCCGCCACGTAATCGAGCGCCGCGCCGTCGAGGCCGCGCCGCTCGCGCACCATGCCGCGGAACCATCCGTAAGAGTCCATCACCAACGACTTGATCGCCTCGCGCGCCTCCGGCGTGGTCGGCTCAAAAAAGTTCGGCACCGCCTTGAGAGGCGAGGATTTTATCTCTTCGACCTTCACGCCGAGATTGGCGAGAAGTTCTTCCACCTTCGGGTACTGGAACAGCACGCCGATCGAGCCGACGATCGAATTGCCCTCCGCCACGATGTGATCGCCCGCCATGGCGGCGATATAACCGCCCGAGGCGGCCGTGCCATCGACGACGATCGCCACGGGCTTGCGTTCAGCGAGCCGGCGCAGGGCCGCATAAAGCTGCTCAGCGCCCGAGGTGGTGCCCCCGGGGCTATCGACATGGACGATGACGGCGCGGGCGGAGCGGGATTTCGCCAGCCGCTCGATCGCCTCGACGCGATCGAGATCGCCGCGGATGATGCCGCGAATGAAAATGCGCGCGATCTGCGCCGATTCCACTCCGGGCAGTCCGAACCCGCGGCTCCGCAAGGCGGCTCCCGCCAAGATGATCGCCACAATGGCGACGACGACCGCGACCACCCGCCAGAACGTGAGTTTCCGCCGCATGCGGCGGCGATCGACGATGGCATCGGCGTCAAGCGACATCGGGTGATCTCCGCGTGAGAGGATGGCCGGCGAGGCCAAGCGGTGGCATTTGCGAGTTGGATATGCGCCGACGCGCAGTCGCGCCGGCGCAGCGTTCCTACTCCTTCTTTTCGGTCGCGCGCTTGAGCGCAGTCCCAAGAATATCGCCCAGCGTCGCC
>Ga0315534_1002938_pt1 | contig 11167 bp, 8 predicted proteins | sample SalMarSW160240MG_FD_203094 | JGI IMG/M metagenome (GOLD analysis project Ga0315534, IMG submission 203094) | Salt marsh sediment microbial communities from the Plum Island Ecosystem LTER, Massachusetts, United States - Salt Marsh Sediment SW1602-40 ... | reverse complement strand
CCAGCTATCAACACTATATCTCCTTCTTCGGCCTTTCCCAAAGCATATTTAATAGCTTCCACCCGATCAGTAATTATAATATAATCTTTATCTGTTTTTTTAACCCCTCTCTCTATTTCTTGTGCAATTTCCACAGGGTCTTCACTTTTAGGATTATCCGCAGTTATGACTACATAATCACTATATGTTCCTATAACTTCTCCCATCGTAACCCTTACCTTGTTATATTTCTCTCCACCATGTCCAAATACAGTAATTAGTTTATGGGGGGTAAAATTACGTAGATTTTGCAATATATTCCCTAACCCATGATAATTATGAGCAAAATCTATAACAATAGTATAATTCTGACCATATTCAAGTAATTTATATCTCCCCGGAGCTCCGGAAAATTTACTTAAAGCTCTGGAAATTTGGTTAAGGGGGATATCCTGAGTAATCGCTGTTGCTATAGCTGCCAAGGCATTATACACATTGTATTTTCCACCAAAATTTAATAATATCTCGGTACTCCCAATAGGTGTGTCCACTATAAATGACAAACTTTTAAGTTTCATTTTTATTTTCTTGGCTCTAATCTTAGCTTCTTTTTCTATCCCGTAAGTTATTAAATTAACTCTGTTGCAATCTATAATATCTTTACTGTGCTCTTCATCAATATTAATGATTGCAAATTTTTTAGCAGCCTCTTTCTTGCTTCTATTTAAACTTAAAAATAATTTTTTCTTGGCTTTCAAATAATTAGAAAAGTTTTCATGAATTTCGAAATGCTCCTTGCTGATATTAGTAAAGATAGCTGCATCGAAATCGCATCCTTCAACACGGGATAATTGCAAGGCATGGGAAGATACTTCCATTACTGTATAATTATTCTTTTGTTCAACCATTTCTTTAATCGTCTTCTGCAAATCTACTGATTCCATGGTAGTCATCTTAGAGGAAATGACATTATCGCCGATTATATTTTGAGCAGTGCCTAAAAGTCCGGTTTTAAAACCTGCTTCCTGAAAAATGGCTCTTAACATATAAGTAATGGTGGTCTTACCATTTGTACCTGTGACCCCAATTAACTTTAATTTTCTCGAAGGGAAACCGTAAAATTGATTCGCCAAAATGGCTAGGGATTTTCGACTATCCCTTACCCTTATTATAGTAATACCCGGCCGGAGAGAAATCTCTTTTTCCACTACCAGTGCAGCAGCTCCCCTATGAATAGCATCATCGATAAAATTATGTCCATCAAAGTTAAAACCTTTTATGCATATAAATAAAAAATCTCTCTTTATTTCCCGAGAGTCGTGATAAATTCCTTTGATATTTAAATTTAAATCACCAATAATTTCCTTAACTTCCAAGTTAGTTGTCAACTCACTCAACTTCATAAAAAATACCTCAATATTATAAATAGCGTACAGCGTTTAGCGTTTAGCATATAGTATAAAAGATAAGACTGCTGTCCTCTAGTTAAATCTCGTATATAGTATATCGTATCGCCTATTGCGTTTCAATGTTCCTCAGGGGTGATCCTTTGATACGTTTTAACCAACTAAAACTTAAAGCATAAAGCGGAAAACTATACAGTGTAGAGCGTACAGCGTTTATCATATAAGAAAAAATACTCTGTGCAACATTTTTTTCTTATCTTTTTTTATTGCTCATATCTTTTGTCATGGCTATGAAAATGAGAATCCGTCTTTTCTTATCTTCTAACACTAGATTCCCACTTTCGTGTAAATGACAGAAGAGTGTATAACTTTAACCTTTTTGCCTTTTTTTTAGATTTTTCAATATAATTATATAAACTACTACTTTTTTTATTCTTAGCTTTGCGCTATGATTTTGCACTTTGCGCTTTTAATTATTAGCTATGTTCTCTATACGCTCCATGCTATTCATTGGTTGGAACCGACAAGTAAGGAAGAACCTTAGAAGCAATCTCCTGGAAAACCGGAGCGGCTATTGTTCCACCGTAATAACTCCCCTTGGGCTCATCTAATAAAACCAAGATGGATATCTTGGGATTATCCGTTGGAACATAACCCACAAACCAAGAGCTGTATTTATCTTCAGAATATTTACCGGTAGAAAAGTCAAATTTTTGAGCAGTCCCGGTTTTTCCTGCTGCCTGGTAGCCTGCAAGCTTAGCCCTTGTACCGGTTCCATCATTGACTACTTGTTCTAATATTTTGGTCATAGCCAAAGCGGTTTCAACCGATACTACCTGTCTTACCGGTCTTGGTTTAAATATTTTTATCTTATTTTGCATAGAATCTATTATCTCTTTCACTACCATTGGTTTCATCAAAGTCCCTCGGTTAGCTATAGCTGAAATACCCATTATCAACTGAAGGGGAGTTACGGAAATTTCTTGACCTATAGATAAGGAAGCCAGGGAAATTTTTGACCAATCCTTTGTACTTCTTACCAAGCCATTTATTTCACCGGGTAAACTTATTTCAGTTAATGTACCAAATCCGAATCTTCTAATCGACTTTTCAAATATTTTTTCGTCTAATCTTGTCCCGGCTTGAATGACTCCTATATTACAGGAATTTTTTACTATATCGGTAAGATCTTGAGGACCATGTTGGTGAATGTCGTGAAAAATAGTCCCATTATAATTTATCCACCCATTACAATAAAATTGATCATTTAATTTAACTACTCTTTCTTCCAGAGCTGTTGCTATGGTAATAACTTTAAAGGTCGATCCTGGCTCATAGGCATCAGTTGCTGCTCTATTTCTCCAAAGATCACGAGGATATTTATTAAAATAATTAGGGTCATATGAAGGTTTTACTGCCATTGCTAAAATTTCTCCGGTTTTAGGCTCTACTACAATAGCAATTCCTGCTTTGGCTTCAGATTCTTTAAAAGTTTTATTTAAAGCTTCTTCAGTGATATATTGGATAACTTCATCAATGGTCAATACAATTGAATGCCCATCTTTATGAGCAGTTGGTTCCTTGATACTTAGAGGTACTTTGCCTCCTGAGGCATCTCTTTCCAAAACTACCAAACCGGGTAACCCCTTTAGTTCCTTGTCAAAAAATAACTCTAAGCCTTCCAATCCTTGATTGTCTATTCCCACAAATCCCATTAAATTAGAAGCTAAAGAATTCTTTGGGTAATATCTTTTATTCTCATCTAAAAAATTTAATCCCTCTAAACTCAGCTTTTTAATCTCTGTGACTTCCGTTTCGTTTAACTTCCTTTTTATCCATACAAAAGATTTTTTCTGATTTAATTTATCAAATACATCTTTTGTTTTTAATTTTAAAATTGAAGATATTTTTTGGGCATTTTCCTGAGAGTTCTTTACTTGAGAAGGGATGGCAAATAAAGATTGAACATTTACATTTACGGCTATTTTTTTATAATTTCTATCATAGATATCACCTCGTTCTCCCTCAATGGAAAAAGAAGTGAGGTGTTCTTGCTGAGCAATTTCTTTAAATTTGTTAGTTTGAATAAGTTGAATGTTATATAATCTATAAATCAATGAAAAATACAGAATAATAAACACTATAAGTAATAAAATAATACGTTCTTTTTTGTCTTTGAAAAGCAACAACTATTTCCGCCCTCTTTAACCTATATTGCTACAAGTATATTATTTTAATATCCCCAAAATCAATTCATTTATCTTTTTAGGGTCAGAACTAGCCCAAAATTTCTTTTCTTCTTCATAATTGTTACTGATTGCCCCGGTATTATTTCCAGAGTTAACCTTGGCAATGGGGTTTAAGGTAATAAATTTTACTTCTTTTGGTCTGATCATTCCCAACTGATTACAAGCAATTTTTTCAATTCTATCTAAAGCAGAAAGGGTCTCTACAGTAAGTTCAAGTCTTTTATTTTCTTCCTCTAAAGTTATTTTATTATTTTCTAATTTAATTAATTTATATCCCAACTCAGTTAATACAATATTATTAGAAATATATAAAATTACTATAGAGGTGGCAAGAATTACTAAAATTAAAAATGACGCAAAAATGATTAAAGCATTCCTACTTTCGTAATGACTGAAAGCCATTGCACTGGTTCCTCTCATATTTTTTTCACCCCTTAATTATATCGTTGTAAACACTATTTTCTCTGCCGCTCTCAATTTAGCACTTCTTGCTTTAGGATTATCCTTTACTTCCTCAAAAGAAGGCCTAATTGGCTTTTTAGTAAGAATTTCTAATCCGTAATTCTTTTGTCCTTTACCTGCTCTTTCCGCTTCCTTAAACAGGTGTTTAACTATCCTATCCTCTAATGAATGGTAGGAAACAACGCATATTCTTCCTCTGTCCTCTAAAACACTAATTGCCTGATCCAATCCCTTTTCCAAGTTTTTAAGTTCCTGATTTACTTCAATCCTTATAGCCTGAAAAACCCTAGTTGCAGGATGAATTCTCCAGGTCTTTTTCTTTTTATCCCCTGGAAGAGTCTTTATGATCAAATCGGCTAATTGTTTGGCAGTAGTAATGGCTTTCTTTTTTCGTTCTCTGACAATGACGCGGGCAATTCTTCTGGAAAACCGTTCTTCTCCGTAATTTTTAAATATTTCAGCTAAATCTTTTTCCGAATAACTATTAACTATAATCTCAGCGTTAAATTTTTGCGTTAAGTCCATCCGCATGTCTAAAGGGCTATCTTCTTTAAAACTGAATCCCCGTTTTTTTTCTTTTAATTGGTGGAAGGACACTCCCAAATCAAAGATTATCCCCGTTACTTTTTCTATATTTAAGTCGGATAGAATCCTTAGCAAATTTTTAAAATTACCTCTAACTAATTTTACTTTATCGATATATCTTTTTAATTCTTCTTGTGCTGTTTCAATCGCTTCTGCATCCTGGTCGATACCAATTAATAAACCATGGGGATAAATATTTTCCAAAATAGCTTTGGAGTGCCCTCCACCTCCTAAAGTGCAATCGATATAAACACCCCCTTTCTTTAAGTTTGAACATTTTAAGATCTCTTTTGTTAACACAGGAGTGTGAAAGGAATTTACCATAGATTAACCTTCTTGTTCATATATTCTTTCGGCAATATCCTCATATGATTTTTCAACTTTTTCAAAGTATTTTTGCCATACATCTTTACTCCAGATCTCTATCCTATCTAAAACTCCAATAATCATAATTTCTTTATTGATCCGAGCGTAATCTCTCAGATATTTCATAATAACAACTCTACCTTGATTATCTATAGTGCAATCACTAGCCCGGGAAAATAATATCCTTTTAAATGCTCGGGCATCTCTCTGGCCCAAGGGGAGTAACTTCATTTTTTCAGATAAATTTTTCCATTCTTCTAAAGGATATACAAAAAGACAAGTATCAAGGCCGAAAGTAATAATAAAATTATCGCCTAAAGATTCCCGGTATTTCGCAGGTACAATCAATCTTCCCTTTTCATCAATAGAGTGCTCATGCTGCCCTAAAAACATAGAATCTCCTTTATATTTTTCCTCCACTTTACTCCACTTTACTCCACTTGTTTATACTATACTACATTTATTTGAAAAATCCTCTTTTTTTTTGAAAATAATTTAATTTTTTTTAATAAAATTAGAAATACCACGTATTTAGTGTCTTTTCTATCATAGATACACTATTTCTTGGCCTATTTTTGGGGGAAATAGAAGGAAGGAGACTCTTTAATGATTGAGTTAATTTTCTCGATGAAATATCTGGAGAAAAATAGAATAAAAAAAGACATACAATAAAATGTTTTGTTGTATGTCTTTATCTCTATTTATTTTGATAAGTAGATCGTATAAGCCGAGTTCTGTCCCCTTATAAAATTATAAGAGTGGTAATCATCTATCTAGGATGTAAGTTACCTTACATCTCTTGCGACCTACCCGAAGATTCAGCGGGCCACCACAATTCTTCCTATTTGGTCTTGCTCCGAGTGGGGTTTGCTAAGCTTGTTAGTCACCTAACAACTGGTAGGCTCTTACCCTGCCTTTTCACCTTTACCGAGTACTCAAAATTAAGTGCCCAGCTGTGTATTTTCTGTAGCACTTTCCTTAAGGTTACCCTCACTGGGGGTTACCCAGCACTCTGCCCTATGGAGCTCGGACTTTCCTCGAAAGAAACAGTATTTCTTCCGCGATTACCTAATCTGCTTATCAAATATTCTTTTTTCAATTATAAAATACCATTTTGATACAATAAAGTCAATTAACTTAATTCATCTCTCGTATCTCGTGGATCGTATCTCGCAGAAATAATAGAAACTGAGAATCAGAAAAAATTATTATTGGTTATTGGGTATAGAAAGAAAAAACACCATTCTTTTTTTGTCTAACTATCCCACCAGAGTATATACTGACGTTAATTTTTCCAAATTAGAATTCGACTGCAATTAGGGCAAATTACTATCTTTCGATTCTTTTCTAATTGATAAATAACGTCACTGGGAAGGTCAAGATAACAGCCTGGACATATAGAACCATCAACTTCTATAATAGCTTTTCCGCCTTTCTCTTTTCTTATAAGTTCATATTCTTTCAAAAGACGGTCATTGCTTATTTTACTTAAAATCTCTTTCCTTTTAATATTCAAAGAATTCATATTCTTTTCAATCAATAACCTTTCTAGTTCTATTTCTTCTTTGCTTTTTTTAAACTCTTTCTCTTTCACTTCTAAACCTTCATTGATATGACCAATCGATTTATCAAGATCTTCTATCTCTTCCATTAAATCTAAAATATCTTCCTCAATAGCATCTTTTTCTTCTTTATAATTGGCTATTACCTTCTGTATCTGTTTTAGTTCCTTGATATCAGATATCTTCCCTCCATATAAATCTTCCTGATGTTTATTAATTTTATTAGTTTTTTCAGCTAAATCCAATTCTTTTCTTTTTAAATTAATTTGTAAATTCTTATAAATTACATTTTTGTTTTCTAAACTATCTTTCAACTCCTCAATCTCTTTTGTAATCACTTCTATTATGAAAGGTAACCTTCTTTTCTTTTTTTCTTCTTCATCTATATCAATATCGAATTTCTGTAATTCTAAAAGGATAGTATATTCTTTTTCTATCAATAGCTTATTCCTCCTTTCTTCAAAGCTGTAAAGCTCATTAAAACAAAAAAACCTTACTTCTTATATATAAGAAGTAAGGTTTTTATTAAATTCTGCTATTTTTATGTTTTTATGTTTTTTCATAAATCTTACGCTGTCCATATTGTTATTAAAATTGATCATTATCAATTTTTTGGTGGGCCCACCTGGATTCGAACCAGGGACCGACCGGTTATGAGCCGGTTGCTCTGCCAGCTGAGCTATGGGCCCGTTAGCCAACTTTATCTTCGTTAAAAGTATATCAGATATGTTTATAAAGTCAAGAAAAATTCGTATGTCATTCTTTGCGAAAACAAGTATCGAGTAGTAGGTAATAAGCAGGGCTGTATTGTATGCGACCCTTATAGCTTATTCTAGATGCAGGCTCTTTAACTGTCCACAGGCAGCAGAGATATCATCACCTTTTGACATTCTTATAGTGGTTGGGATTCCTCCGGCTATCAGCCTATTTTTAAAGGATTTAACTTGAAAAATATTGGGTGCCATCAATAAGGAATCGGGCGTAGGATTAAAGGACATTATATTTACTTTAGAATTAAATCCACCAATCAGTTTAGCTAATCTATCTGCATCATTTAGTGAATCATTTACTCCTTTCATTAAAATGTATTCAAAAGTAATCTGCCTTTTTGTTTTTTCTGCATAGTCCCTGCATGTTTCTATTAGATCGGGCAAAGGGTATATATTATTTACCGGCATTAGATAAGACCTTAATTTATTTTCCGGAGCATGTAAAGACACAGATAACTCTATCTGCCAATTACGTTTTTGTAACCTTTTTATAGCCGGTATCACCCCACAGGTGGAAATGGTAATCCTCCTTGCTCCAATATTAAAAGCATCTTTAGAATTCAATATAGAAATGGCTTTTATAACAGTATCAAAATTATCCAAGGGTTCACCAATACCCATAAATACAATATTATTAAGATTCAATTCAATCTTTTTCTTCACAAACAAAACCTGATTCAAAATCTCACTAACTGTAAGGTCTCGGGTAAAACCTTTCTTACCGCTTTCACAAAACAAACAGTTATATTTACATCCAATTTGGGAAGATATACATTCAGTCGCTCTTTTACTAGAAAATATAAGAACACTTTCTATTAAATTTCCATCTTCTAATTTAAATAAATATTTTTCGGTTTGATCTTTTGATTTAGCTAAATTTTCCAACTCTATTTTACTTATATAAAAATATTTTTGAAGTAAATTTCTAAATAATGTTGGAAGACTCAGCATATCCTTGAAATCTTCCATGCCTTTTTTGTAAAGAAAATCAAATAATTGAGTTGCTCTATATTTTTCAGCTCCTAAATTTTTAACCTCCTCTTGAAGCTCATTTAAGGTAAAGTTTTTAATATCTCTTTTCTGCATCATATAAATTAAATCTCTTTATTTTTTGATTTCTCTTTTTATGTTTTCAGCAAATTTTTTGGCTTTTTGGCCTATCCCCAAGACATCCATTATTGACTCTGGATCATTAGCGGTAGCTGTTAAAGAAAAATAAGGAGGCAGTCTGAATCCTTTGTTAATATTTAAAGCCCCGATTAATTGTGCAGCCACACAATCGCTCCCTGAATTTCCGGAAACAACAATGGAAAATAGAGTTTTATTCCCAAATTCCACCCTTTTATAAAGCACAGTCATTCGGTTAATAACCGCCATAAGTTTTGCGGATATGGCATCATTATAATTGGGGCATAACCAGATTAAGCAATCAGCTTCTTCTATAGCAGGAAGAATTTCCTTTACCATAATCCCCCCATAAAAACAGCTTTTTTCTTCACTATAATGAATACAGGTTTTATAAGAACACCCCCTGCAGTCAACTACGGTTCCATTTTCTACGTGGAATTCTCTTATATCTTCTTCACTAAGGTTTTCTTTTACCATTTTCCAAAGCATAAGAGTATTAGATGTCTTAAAAAAACTCGAATGCAGTACAAGTATCTTTGGTCTGTTAATTAATCTTAAGTTCTCCTCCGTTAATTTTTCTACTAATTCTTTAGCCTTTTCTTGGTAAATCTCCACAAGAGGCAGGTTATATGTTTTTTGCCAGGTAAGAAAATTATCAAGATTATAAGTGGCTTCTACAGCTGGATGACCGGGAAATCTACATCCCATCTGATTGGCTAAAAAAACTATCTTTTGGGTAGTGCTCTTGGTAAATAACTCACTCGAACTTTGAATAATCATTACAGCCATTGAATTTAAAAGGGAATCATCTCCTCTTTCCTTTAATTTTAAAAGCATTTCAAATAAAGGAAGGTTAAATCCGCATTCATCTAATTCAATAGCAAATATTATCTTTTTATTCTGCAAATTAACAGGAAAATCCTTAATCCTCTTTATCATAGTTAATTGACAATTTTCAGTGGCTATTTTGATAATCTCGGCAAAACTATCCGATATTTTTCCCGGTATGATTAAATAAATCGTATCCATAAAATAATTTCCTCTATCGAGCTATGATTTATAAAACATTATCCAAATTCTTATAACTTTCCTTAATTTTCTCTATTAAGTTAGCCGGAAGGTCTAACCTTTCAATTTCAGTTCCTGATTTCAGTAATTTATTTTTGGCTCCCAAAAATACCCCCCCTATAAAGGTTGCACTATAATGCCATTTCCCGCTCATGGTGGCAATAAGGGGATAACTTCCGGAAGATAAGGCAGGGGCTATATAAGGTTTAAAATCGGTCTTCCTTACTTCTAAGTTTGCTTTTACAGTCTTGTCGGTGAGCATCTCTGAAAGATTTTCGTTATATTTTTTTAAACTGTTGATAATAACCAAACCCTGACCATGAGGACCAAAGGCTCTGCCTTCTCGATTATATTTAGCAGTATTGATGTTTTGTTTTGAATAATAGAGTGCTCGGGCATGCATCACCCCTAATCCATACCCTCTTATTTGGTCTCCAGCCAATCCTTTAAAATCAAATTCTCCTCTTATGTTTTTATTAGCAGCCAGAAAAGCAGATTTACACAATAAGTCTACCGGATCTGAGATAATTGCAAATATTCCCTTAAAGGATTTTTTCCGGGCTTCTCGAGCATAATCAGAAATTATCTTGGAATTTCCCTTGAACTGCTTCATTCTCACATCTTCATGTTCTTCTTCCAAAGAAGGGACTCCTACAGTTGCACAAAATATAAACAGGTCACAATCAAAAATATTCTCTTCTCTTAAGGGGTAAACTTCAGGAAATTTCTGAGCAGTAAAAGGACAAAATATCTGATTTGCTTCTAATTCCCATCTTTTTATTGCCTTTATATTTTTATCATATATTCCGATAGATTCAATGCAGTTTCCGGCCAATAATCTCAAACCGGTAAGAAGAATTCCTCCTACATCACCCAATCCAACGATATTCACTTTCCACCGGGAAGGAAATTCATAAGTTAACACATCTTGCCAATTAGGATATTCGGTATTAAGCGAACTCACTTTTTTTTCTATTATTTTTTTATTAAGCCATAGAGGTAAATCATAATCAACCTTCTTGGGTTTTTGCAACAACTGAATACCCTCTTTTTTTAAAAAGATTAGGGATGGATCAGTAATACTAAAATATCTTCTGGACTTTAAGGGGTCTATCCGATTAAGCACATAAATTATTTCTTTGCTCTTTTTAACTTCCTTTTGGGATATTCTATTTAATTCACCGTATTCCAATTGGGAAATTAGTATTTTATCTTTTAGTTTATAAAAGAACATCTTTAGTTTTTCTCCCTCACCCTAACCCTCTCGCCCCAAGGGAGAGGAAATAATAATTATGTATTTTCATATTTATCCTGTAAGTGTTGATTTATCCGCACCGAAAGGGGTTCGATGAATCGAACCCCTGCTAATTAAACACCCTCCGCTAATAATCTTCTGGCTCCTGAATTCTTCCTTACGAGATACTATTCACAAGATAAGAGATAAGAATTTATTCTGAATTATTTCTTCTATTTTCTTCACTATATACTTGATACTCGATACTATATATTGTTTTCTTCCCTCTTCACATTCCCCTGTCTGCCATTTTCTTGGTTCGTCGTAAAAGTTCAAGACTATTCCCCAAATAATGAGA